>Ga0164296_1005920_pt1 | contig 10515 bp, 7 predicted proteins | sample GEODES057metaG_FD_113533 | JGI IMG/M metagenome (GOLD analysis project Ga0164296, IMG submission 113533) | Dystrophic lake water microbial communities from Trout Bog Lake, Wisconsin, USA - GEODES057 metaG | ecosystem: Environmental > Aquatic > Freshwater > Lake | place: USA: Trout Bog Lake... | reverse complement strand
CGGCGAGGGTGCTCTGGCGCGTACGATTGTTCACGAGGCGGTGGGCGGCGGTGCGATGCCGTACGGTACTAATATTATCTTTTGTATCAATTCGTTCAACGGCTACAATCAGGATGACGGTATTCTGTTTAATAGAACAAGTATTGAGCGCGGTCTGTTCCGTTCCCTTGCCCTGCGGTCGTATACGGCGACGGAGGAGGTGGACCCGATGAGCAAGGCGGTTTATAGAATTGGCAACCCGCGAACGGTGCTCGCTTGGACCGACCTCAAGCCTGGCTACGATTATTCGGCGCTGGACGATAACGGTATTATCCGAGAGGGTACGCGTATTCACGACAAGTCGGTGCTGGTAGGTATGTATCTGACGAGTCCTGATACAGGTACGGTAACGGACTCGTCGGTGTTGCCTACGGTATTCACCAACGGACGGGTAGATAAGGTAGTCGTGCTCCATCAGGCGAACGGAATGCGCCTGGTTCACGTACGTATTTTGGAGGAGCGGGTGCCGGAGCTCGGCGATAAGTTCTCTAGCCGCCACGGACAGAAAGGCACTATGGGTATGTTGTTAGATGCTCAGGATATGCCACGGACGGCGGACGGATTGGTGCCAGATGTGATGGTAAATCCCCACTGTATTCCTAGCCGCATGACGATTGCGCAGTTGTTGGAGCAGGTGTTCGGAAAACTAGGAGCTGCAATAGGTGCAAAGATGAACGCAACGTCGTTTATGAACGATGAGCAGTCGTTCAAGGCGATTGGCGACGCGTTGGAGGATATAGGACTTCAGCGCGAGGGCGAGGAGATTTTATACAGCGGTATTACGGGTAGGATGTTTACGTCGTCGGTGTTCATGGGACCGCTGTACTTTATGCGTTTGAAGCATTTGGCGCAGGATAAGATCAACTCGCGTGCGAAGGGTCGTAAGGAGATTCGTACACATCAGCCGACGGGCGGTCGTGGCAATGAGGGCGGTATGCGTATTGGTGAGATGGAGCGTGATGCGCTCATTGCCCACGGTGTTACGGAGTTCTTACAGGAGTCAATGATGAAGCGTTCGGATGGTACGACATTCTGGATTTGTAATGGATGCGGCACGATGCCTATATATAATGAGTCTCAGAAGTTGTTTGTATGTCCGACGTGCGATGGACCGATTACGTTCCAGGGTGAGACGGCGGATACGCTGGGATTGGTACTGCCGGTGAAGAAGTCGCGTACAACGTTTAGCCAGATTGAGGTGCCGTATGCGCTCAAGTTACTGGATCAGGAATTGACGACGTATGCGAATGCGAGCGTACGCTTTTTAACGGAGAAGCACGTACGGGCATTCCGTGATTTACCGGCGGGCACGGGTATCTTTGAGCAAACGCCGACGCCTCCGCCGACGGATATTCTCTCGTCGGTTATGGCGACCTTTGTAGCACCTACAGTTGCGGCAACAGAGGAGTCGTTGCCCACGCCGACCTCTACGCCGATATCTACACCAACTCCGACGGAGACTATCACGAAGGAGCAGGCAGCGGCGAATGCGATGTTTGACTTTATGCCAGGCGGACCGCCGAAGTTGGAGGTTGTTCAGGAGGAGCCGACGCCGACGCCTACACCTACGCCCAATACGAATACTGTAGGACCGCTGCCATCTGAGTCAGAGGTGAAAGTTGTAAAGGTATCTGCTCCTACGCCGAATATGGCTGGACCGGCGGAGCCGGTGCCGACAGTGATTAGTGAAGCGGGCGATAATCCTCTTATTGCGGAGGGTGCGCCGTTGCCTGTGCCAAATTTAGATGCAATGTCTGTACAGGCGGTAAAGGACACTCCTTCACCGGATATAAATGACGCAGTATCTGTACAAGCAGTGAAAGGTGAAGCTACACCTGAAGCTCCGGCTAAACCAAGTGTTGAGATAAGACCGAGACGGTCTAGTATGAAGGGAGGTCGTGCGGCAGAGACGACTGCGCAAACGCCGAGCGCAGAGATTCCGTCTGACGCAGATGTAAAAGTTATTAAAATAGATGCCTGAGTAGAGGATGGTGAAACGATACACCCGAAAATTGGCGAAACGTGGCGGTGCTACGTATCGCGAACAACAAAAAAGTTTACTATGTGGCAAACATGCTATTAATCACATACTACAGGAGGAAAAGTTTGTGTGGGAACCGAAGAAAAAGACGTTGTATATTCCAGCATTGCCGGCAGGTGAAACCGCTGCGACACACCTTAAAAAATCGGAAACAAAAGTTAATATGGCTGTAGCGTGCAATGAGTATAATGAAAATACATTAAGAAACCGTGAGAGTGAACATTATCCAAATGCCTTAGATGATTTATATAAGCGACTTTTTGTTGATGTAGAGCCTGAAACGGGGGAGCCAAAAATACCAGAGCCTGGAGCGTATAGAACTGGAAAGTATGGAACAAAATCGGATGCCGAAATTACAGCAGAGATATTAGCAGGTCGTAAAGCCTCATTTGTAAAGGTGAAGGCAAATCAGGAGAAAGATAGAAATAAATATAAAGCGGCTATTACATTTACTAAGGATGGTAAAGTAACTAATATTAATCGTGATAAACTTGATGAAATTTATAAAAAAGAATGGTTAGCCGACCAAAGAGACGAGATAAATAGATACGATAGTGCGTGTGACGCATCTGGAAATTTTAGATACGAATTACTTAGAAATTGGGCAAATATATTGGGATATAAGGGATTTTCTACATCATTTTATGATGTGACTCTAGATGAACTAGGTGAGGATGCACGTCCCAGCAAAGAGGGGGTTTTTATATATAATAACGATAGGGCTACATATCTTACAGAAATGCTAAAGATATTGCCGTCACAACTGGCGAAACCGGAATTTTTAGGAATTGTGCTAGGAACTGCTAGAAAAGTTTCTGGTACAGATGTTGGACATTTTAATGCAGTAGTAATGTATGAGGAAGATTGTGAGCCAAAGCGTAGAGTTGAATCTAACCCAAATAAGAAACTTTATTCGTTTATTGATTCTATGGATCAAACCGGTAAGGATGGTGTATGTATATTAAGTAAGGGTGCAAAAGCGTGTTATACACAAACCGAGTTATTAGCAAAAATTAAGACACTTGGACCGGCATCTATGGTTTTCTTATACGGATACGATGCCGATGATAAAGGTCCTCTATATCCGTATGAGTCGGTGGCGTATCAGCGTATGAAGGAGTCTTTGTCACCTGCGGCAGCGGCGGCACCTGTACCGACAACAGAAGAATCAAATAAGGAAGCAGAATCAAATAATGAGGATCCGCACGGTATACTTAAAAATGCGAATGAACGTGAAGCAGAAGAAGCGCGGAAAAGAAGTGAAGAATTGGAGGAGGAGCGTTTCTGGAATGAATTAAATTGGCAAAGCAATTTTCATCCATCACCAAATAATTACGCAAGTAAGGAGGAGTGGAAAAAAGCAATAATAGAAGAGGCAAGACAGCAAAAAAGTAAAGATCCTGCTAATATTGCTGCAGTTCGCGAACGGCGTCGTAGAACTCATGAGAGTATTAGCTCAATACCATTTGAAGAGTATGAGAAGAGTAGGCTAGTAAAACTAAAGGACGCAGAAACTGTTATAGCGAAGGAGGAAGCAAAGCTCTAAAAATTGAGCCCCCAATCCAATCTAAACACAGACAATTAAATAGAGTCAGAGTCACAATGGAAGCCGATACGATTGACCAGATTATCCGTTCACGACCTACTATCTTAGAGGTGTTGAAGGACCGCGGCTACGATGTCGCCACGTATGAGAATACAAGCCCCGAGGAAATCCTCAAGGTCGCTACGACGAGTGCGCTCATTCCTCTGCTCAAGATTGTGGCGACAAAGCCCGGTGAAACCGCCGACGCCCCGCAGGAGCGTGCCATCGTACTCTATTGGGTAGAGAACGCCTGCCGTCTCCGTGTTGAGAACGATACGAATGCGCTATGGGACGACGAGGCGCCAGAGCACTACAATCCCGAGACGGATACGATTATTATTCTACTGGCAGAGCCATTTCACCAAGTGTTTGATATCCAGGCAGCCAAGCAATGGGTGACTCGTAAGGCGCGTATTAGTTACTTCAATATGAAGAATCTGATTAGCAATCCGCTGCATCACGTGATGCAACCGCAGTTTAAGAAGCTATCGGCGACTGAGGTCGGCGAACTTGTAAAGCGTCTCCATCTCAAGTCCAAGAAGAATCTACCGCATATTATTTACCACGTAGATATGGCGGCGAGAGTTTTAGGACTTGTACCCGGCGATGTAGTACACTTTAGGCGTGGATCTGAGACGTGCGGTGAAGTGGACGGTTATCGCATATGTGTAATATAAAAACCAGTTGAAAACGTAGGAATATGGAATTACCTTCGCAGGGCGATTTTTCAGAATTTTTGCGCGCGCATACAGACGAACTCAATCGCCTCTATGATGAGATTACAAATACGGCAAACATAAATGCGGTAATATCAAATGTTCAAGGTGCGCAACAGAATGATGCTGCACGTAAGAGCCGAGCACAACAATTAATAACATCAATGCGCAATTATGAAGCACAGTTAAATGCTACTCTAAGTGCAATTCAACGGGAGCAATTATCAGTATCTCAGTTTGTGAAGACGGGTAAGAATAGAGTAGAAGTATTGCGTAATGAGATAAACGAAAAGCGTGAACTTGCAGAGCTGCGTAAGGAACAGGCGTCCGACGTTCGGCAAAAATACGCCGCCGATTACCATAGTTCTGTATTAGGTTTATGGAGACCTTTACACCCGAACACGCGCGGGATTATATATACGGTGTCTACGGTGTTGATGCTCATTAGTATTGCTGCTGTAGGTTTTTTAATTTATACACGTCAACATCAAATATCCCCGGCAAAGACATCGGCTTCTAGTTTAACTACGAAGGGTTCTGGACCTCAGCCCCCCTCTTCATTATTTAATGACAACGATTATGGCAGAGTAGCGGGTGGGGGTATGAAACTTCGTCCGAAGAAATAAAAATCCTGTTTTGACAGAGAGATATGTCGGCAGTAAACAATCAGGTTATGACTTGCCCTGCAATTGATCCGGCATCAACCCAGACGACCGACTTTCTACTGCAGATGTGGACGGGCGGCGGCGGAAATGGCGGTGTAATGAACGACAGCCTTCCGGTTGACCAAACGACTGGACTGATCACAGGCACGGCAATTGCGACTCAGGTTCAAACGCTTATTAATAATGGTACGATTCCTGCACCGCCAATAATGGCAAACGGTAATTCGGATATGGACAAACTAATGTCGCAGGACGGTCAGTTGTATACGAATCTACAGTCAGAGTTCTGCTGGTATGAGTCGCGTTACATATATGCGCTGAATCAGTTCCTACAGGCGGCGACGCTACGTCAGGCGACGGATGCGGGTCAAGCGAATCAGTATCTTGCTATTACACAGACGCTCAATCGTCGTGCGAACTCTGTGCTCCAGATTATCAGTTACCTGGCGCAGACCCGCGTTGGTAACATTATGTCATCTAAGAACTCAATTGACCAGTTGAATACTGATATTAATACTAAGATTGCTAAGCTCCAGGCGGGCTATGCGGTTCTCAGCACGGATGATGCGCTCGTTACAACGCAGAAGGAGATGGTACGCTACACGGAGGAGAAGAATAACTATACAAATAACCGAATCGTCGTATGGACGGCGTTGAATATTTTGGCACTTGGTGCGATATTCTATGTTTACCAACGGGCATAAATCCCGGTCTAACCCAGACTGTAAAAACCCCCGAGAGATATGCTGGTCTCTTGTGAGTTTTATAATGAAACAGACAAAAGTATTTATTTTAACATTACAGAGAAGAATGGCAAGTCCGACTTATAACAACCCAGGCATTGCTGCGGTCATCCAGGATCAGCAATTGGAGCGCCTGAACTTTGCGAGCGGTCTAGGTCAGGATCCAGGCGGTTACAGCCAGTACCAACAGCAGAATATTGACGCAATTATGACTGATATCCAGAACCGTAAGCAAAGCTCTTTCCAGAAGGCGCAGATTGACTTAGGTCGTTATATGGATATGCAGCACAACGTTAATTTCTACAATGTGCGCTCTAACGACGTAAATAATATCACAGATGCCATTCTTACAAATAACAATAAGATTGACAGTCTGCTCCAACAGGATAAGATGAACTCAAGACGTCAGTTTGAGATTAACGAGTGGTACAATTACAATAAGCTAGATACGCTGTATTTCCTCCAGGTATTCTTTATTGCCACGTTGGTAGCGGCTATTGTTATGTTCTGGGCGAAGAAGGGTGTCATTGGTGTTGGTCTTGCCGGTATTTTCTACGGAATCATTGGCATCACAGTCGTTGTTGTGGGTCTCTACAGATACTTCTACACGATTGGCGCTCGCGACACCAGACTCTGGCACCGTCGCTACTTCGCCTCTACGCCTGCGCCTCCCCCCACTCCGGGCTGCCCTCCCAGTACCAATCCTGTTATGGATCAGATTGACGATGCTATGGCGCTTGCTATGAATGGTGTTGTTGCGGCGGGACAGTGTGCCAATAATGTTAATAAAGACATTCATGCGGTGAGCCGTGCGGCACAGGATGAGATGGTAGGCGTCCAACAGGGCACGATAAATGTACTAGAGCAGCTGGGCACAAGCGGTGGTGCTGCATACAATGCGGTATGCGGAGCCTAAATGTTAAACCATAATAAGAATGGGTAATCAGGCGTCAGCACCAGCCGTTCAGCAAATGATTGCTCAGGCACGCCCTACTCCACCCGTTGTGGTGCCGGATCCGGCAACACAATGTACAGCTAATAAGATTAAAGCGAGTCAGCTTAAAAATCAACTTGATGACGCAAATAATAGTATTGATAAATGTGATCCGAGTGTGAAACTCGCCCGGACACAGAGCGATCTTAAAAGTCAGAATGTGCAATTTGTACAGGAACAAGTTCAAATTAGAAATACATTAATCAACTCGTTACAGGAAAAGTTTAAAACGGGAAATGAGTTAACGGAATCTATTAAACTATTAAAACAGTACGAAAAGGAAATCAAATCTAATTTAGTGACAGATGAGAAAGATATTGTAAAGTTGAATCACGATGAGCGAAAGTACCGCCGTGACTTTTTAGATAATCATCCGACAGATGGCGTGCCGTGGCATATTTTTGGATTTCAAACAAGTGACGATAAGGTTATGTTGACGTTTTGGATCACTGCGCTAATTTCGTTTTCGTTGCTGGCGCATATCATCATTACGATTCTTACGCCAAATGCGTCATTCAAAGACCGCGCGCTGAAGGGCGGCATAGGTGTTATTGTCGCCCTGGTGGCTTGCTATATGTTAATTATCTACAACGGTTAGTCCATTTCACCCCGCATCAAACATAAGTATATTCGTTGAATATATGTATGTTTTACCCCCACCGCTAAGCCATCAATAGCTTTTTCACGTCAATTGCTTTGATTTCTTTGGGTCGTAGACCGACGCCGCTCAGTTGTGTATCGGCGCGAGTCACGCCGGCACGCTTACTCAGCACATCCAACATCTCCTCATATTTGAGCGAGGGTGTCACTAGGAATTTACGTTTCCAGGCATTGAATGCTTTTTTGAGGGGCTCGGCGGCAATCGTTTGACCCTCGCCGAAGATGAGTACTTTGATAAAATCGTTAAAGAGTTCGTCTTTATTCATTTACAGGGCAGGACGAAAAAATAGGATAGACTCGGACGCGTCATTAGAGGTTTGTAAACGTGAGAACGTTCTGATGAAGGGTGTTGCCCGTAGCCGGCACAGCGGCAGCAGCGGCAGCGGCAGCAGTAGCAGGTGCGCCGCTGAGGTCGGTCTCATCCTCCTCAATCGGCACGATACCGTAGAACTCCTTGTCAGTGGAGTTGTTGCCGCACTCCGCCTTCATTCGCTCAACCAGCAACGTCTCCTTGAGATCCACCTCGCGACCAAGCTTCTTCTTCCAGTCGCGGAAGTCTAGGCGCACCTGCTTGAGTGTCACCATACCAGCACCCGCCTGCTTGATATAATGCTCGTTGAAGAAGGACATGAAGATATCGTTACGCTCCTTGTACTTGTTAGAAGCTGCCAGGACGCAAGGCGGTTCCTTGAGCCCGTACTTGAGATACTTGGTGTCGTAATAGTGGACAAGGAGACCAAGGAACGCCACACGCCAGTTCTTGAGCTTGATCTTGAGCTTCATATCCTTCTCGTAGATGTGCTTCTTAGGGTCAATGAGAGGATCGCCAGGGTCCTTGAAGGTACTGATATGGGGAATGACGCGGATACGGCGCCAGGTGCCGTTATCCATTGAGGAGATAGGCGGGAGATCGTTACACGAGAGGAACATCTTGCCCATCATATTGAACTTCTCCTGGTCGGCAAAGAGTCCACGGGCTTCAATACGGTCCTCGCCGCTCAGCTGCTTCATACGGGACGTATTGAGCTTCTCGCCGGGGTCGGGCTCACCCATATAGATGTAGCGCTTACACTTCGTGGTGATCATATCGGGATTTGCAGCACCAGACTCGGGTCGCTTACGAGTGAGGACGGTCGTTTGGAGCGAGGTCTGATAATCGCCGAACGTGTACTCCATCAGGGTCTGGAGCATTGACTTTCCGTTGGAGCCGCCACCGGTGTTAATCCAGAACTTCTGCTCCTTGTTACGTCCTTCTAGACAGGAGGCGAGCAGGGTGATAACATACTCGCGGAGGTCGTCATCGGGATAGATAAGCTTGAAGAATCCCATCAGGGCAATCTGCTCAGGGTCGTTGGGGTTGTACGGCTCATAAGGAATGGGATCCAGGTCAGGATCCATCCGCCCCATCTGGAAACTGATGTTATCATCGGGTCGTCCCTTACGGAAGAGGACGCGCATATCGCTCATATCCTCCTTCTCGCAATAGTTGAGGACGAGGACGCCGTTGCTCACGCCGATGATATCAGGGTCGCAATTGAGACGAGTGATAAAGTCCTCGTCATAGAACTTCTCCATAGACTCCTTGAGAACACTGTCCTTGAAACCGGAATTCTTGAGCTGCGTGGCGATCGTGGCGAGCTTCTTGATTCGGTTGAGCTTCTCTTCGTGTTGTGACGCAGGAAGCGCATCAAACTTGTTTGAGATATCGCCCATTGCGGTGACGATTTCCTTCATCACGCCGTCGGAAAGACGCATACGAAGTTCAATCGGCATCTTGAGATGCTTCCAACTGCTCCCTTCGGCATTGTAATGGTAGAGATCCATCATACCTTTGCGCGAGCCAACGGAGCAACGGAACTCGTGCTTGTAGAGACGATGGACGAGCTCGGCAAGATCTACGTGCGTGTTATTCGCATAGTTGATAATCCAGAGGGTAATCGTTTCGGAACGAATGGAGCGGAGCTTATCTGGATTGTCCTCCTTCGCCCACTCAACAAGTGAGGCGATACGAATGGGACGACGGGCGCCGTTGAGCTTGATATAGCCCCATCGCGACCGCAGCTGGTCCTCGGTATACGTCTTCTTCTTATGATGCGCGTTTACACGACGCGTCACATCTACCCACGCCTGATACGATTCTTCGGTATCGGCGATGTTCTTGAGACAGAAGCCGAGTGTGACCCAGTCGGAATACTCGCCGGCACGGCGCTCAGGATCAATACACTCCTTACATAGACGATACGCGAACTTGATATCCTCTTCGGATGTCTCAATCGGTGTATTGACAATTAGTCCGTCCATAATGAGTTCGTTCTCCCCCTCAGCAGCACCCTCGGCGCCTCCCTCGGCAGTCGCAGCCGGTGTCCGTGTCGCTGCCGTTGCACGGCGAATCGGCTTCTTTGCGTTGGTGGAGCCTGAACTCGCAGAGGTCTCCCACTCGGCAGTACGCATCTCGCGGACCGTCGGCTCAACCAGGTCCGTGGACCCCAGGCGGATACTGAGCGTCTTCATAATCTCCAGCGGCGACGTAGGAATCGGCACGTCCGTCATCATGTCCTTCACAATATCCACCAGCTCTGAGAAATTATCAGGGTCCTCTACGCCACTGAGAGATTCCTGAACGTCGGCGATATCCACCTTCCAGATATGCGCTACGTTGTACTGTGACTTGTCAGGCTTACAGCACTCGTAGAGGAACCAGCCGTTAGATGAAATGACTGACTTATCAAAGCAGTCCTCGGCGGAATTGGACATACTTGTACCACCGAACACCTTGGCAATCACCTCGTTCTTGAGCAGGAATCCGCGGATGGCGTGCTGGAACTTTGGCGACGTATTGAGCGTAGGGCACTGGATATGGATGCCGTCCTTGTGCTGATTCTTATCGGTTTCGGGCGCCGGCTTTACCATATCGTAGAAGACGAGGTCCTCCTCAAGGTCCTCTACACGCGTGAAGTAGATCATCGCCGCGATGTACATTGCGATGAAGGTCTGAACCTGGTCGTGGTTGAAGTGGCGAATGAGCGGTCCGCCCTTCGTCTCACCGTAACGGAAATCTAGGTCTACAATAAT
>Ga0164296_1005915_pt1 | contig 10519 bp, 8 predicted proteins | sample GEODES057metaG_FD_113533 | JGI IMG/M metagenome (GOLD analysis project Ga0164296, IMG submission 113533) | Dystrophic lake water microbial communities from Trout Bog Lake, Wisconsin, USA - GEODES057 metaG | ecosystem: Environmental > Aquatic > Freshwater > Lake | place: USA: Trout Bog Lake... | reverse complement strand
GACCCGGTCGCCCTTCTTCACCGTGCCGTTGAGGCCGCGCCCGGTCTCGACGACCTCGCCCATGGTCTCGTGGCCCATGATGTCGCCCGGCAGCATGGCCGGGATGAAGTTGTGGAACAGGTGCAGGTCGGAGCCGCAGATCGCGCAGCTCGTGACTTTGATGATGGCGTCGCGCCCGTCCTCGATCTCCGGATCGCTGACGGTGTCGCAGCGGATGTCTTCCTTCCCGTGCCAAACCAGGGCTCGCATAGCCGTCTTCTCCCATCGGATGAGGGGCGGAGCCGGATCCGGGCGGTGCGGCCCGTCCGGGCTGGGCTCTCGCGGGGATGGTGCTCGGTGTTGCAATGGGGCGAACCGGGGCGCTGGCGGCCAAGTTCCCGCGGACAATCCCCTGGGCAACCTCCGGCGAGAGCAGGGGCGTGGGCCGACAGACGACCCATCGCGCAGGCGGCTCGGAGCCGCGCCTGCCGACGCGGCCGTGCCCGGGGTCGAACCGATCCGGAGGACGCGGTGCGGTTGCGCTCAGGCTTGGCTGAGCGACCGGCCGCCGACCCGCGCATAGAGCGCTCCGGCATCGCGGGCGTCGCGGAGGGCCGCAGCCGTCTCCGGGGCCCGCAGCCGCCGCGCCACGCAGGCCAGGGCATTCAGGTTCTGGCTCTCCCCGCCGGCGGGGAGCAGCAGGAGGAAGACGAGATCGACCGGCCGGTCGTCCACCGCCTCGAAGGCGACCGGCTCCCGCAGCCGCGCCAGGAGACCGAAGGGCCGCCGGACGGCGTCCAGGCGGGCATGCGGCATCGCCACGCCGTCGCCGACCCCGGTCGAGCCCAGATCCTCGCGCCTGAGGAGCGCGGGAAGGATCTCATCCACGGCGATGGCCAGCCTGTCCGAGGCGCGCCCGGCGAGGTTTTCGAGGAGGGCTCTCTTGCTCGCGGCGCGCAGACCGACCAGCGCGTCTTCCGGCGCCAGGAACTCGTCGACCGTCATGGCGCAGGCCGGATCGGCAGCAGGGGGAGCATCAGTTCGTCGTCTCCGTCGTGTGCGGTCGGGCGCCGTTCACCGGGCGTGGCCTGAGGGTCGGTTCGTCATCGGGCGCACGCAGGCGGTAGCCGACGCCGGTCTCGGTGAGGAGGATGCGGGGGCGCTCCGGGTCGGTCTCCAGCTTCTGGCGGAGCTGCCGGATGTAGACCCGCAGGTATTGCGGGTCCGACGAGGCCGGGACGGAGTGCATCAGCTGCGCATGGGTCAGCACCTTGCCGGCATGGAGCACAAGCACGCGCAGGAAATCGTACTCGCGCGGGGTCAGCTTCACCTCGGCGTCGTCGCGCTTCACGATCCGGCGGACGAGATCGACCGAGAGCCCATCGACCCGGAAGACCGGCCGTTCGCCGCGGGCGGCGAGCTGGTGGCGCATCGCCGCCCGCAGCCGGGCGAGCAGCTCCGCCATGCCGAACGGTTTGGTGACATAATCGTCGGCGCCGAGATCGAGCGCCTCGACCTTGCCGCCCTCGTCGTCGCGGCTCGACAGGACCACGACGGGCAGGTCGGGATGGGATGCCCGGATCGCGCGCAGCAGGTCGTGCCCGCCCATGTCCGGGAGTCCGAGATCGAGGAGGATCAGATCGACCGGGCCGCGTCCGAGCGCCTCGAGCGCCGCGGCGGCGTTCGGCGCCTCCACGATGGCGTAACCCTGCGTGGCGAGCCCCATGCGGAGGAGCTTGCGGATCGGCGGCTCGTCGTCGACCACCAGGATCGTCGGGCTCATGCGGCGATCTCCTTGGGCGCGGTCCCGGCCGGGACCGGCAGGGTCACGGTGAAGACGGCTCCCGGCCGGTCGGGCCGATTGCCGGCCGTGACGGTGCCGCCCATCGCTTCGACGAAGCCGCGCGCGATGGCGAGGCCGAGCCCGGTGCCGGCCCGGACGCGGTCGCTCTTGCGGACCCGGTAGAACTTGTCGAATACCCGCTCGACATCCCCCTCGGGCAGGCCGTCCCCCTCGTCCAGCACGGTGATGCGCAGCGCGGCGCCCGCATGGAGCGCCCGGACCGTCACGGTGGATCCCGCCGGGGCGTATTTGGCCGCGTTGTCGAGCAGGTTGACCAGAACCTGCTCGAACAGGACCGGATCGAGCGCGAGCGCCGGCAGGTCCGGGGCGACGTCCACGGCGACGCGGTGGCCGGCGAGGACCGCCTGGGTCCGCCGGAGGGCGGTATCGACGATCTCGCCGGCATCCTGCGCCGAGAGGTTCGGCGCCACCGCCCCCGCCTCGAGGCGGGTCATGTCGAGCAGGTTGACGATGAAGCGGTTGAGCCGCTCGGATTCCTCGATGATGGTCGACAGGAGGTCCGCCTTGGCGGTCCCGTCGAGGGCGCTGTCGAGGTCGCGCAGCGTGCTGGCCGCGCCCAGCACCGAGGCCAAGGGCGTGCGCAGGTCGTGGCTGATCGAGGTGAGCAGCGCCTGCCGCAGGCGGTCGGTCTCGGCCGCGCGCTCGGCCCGGTCGAGATCCTCCACGAGCCGCACCCGCTCGATGGCGAGCGCCCCCATATCGGCCAGAGCATCGAGCAGGCGGCGGCCCTCGGGCGTCAGGATCGGCCCGGTCCCGTCGGCGTCGAGACCGATCACCCCGATCGTGCCGCGGCCCGTGCGCATGGGCAGGAACAGGCGCTTGGCGCCGGGCAGCGTGTCGGCGCCGCGGCCGGCCGGCCGGTCGTTGTCGAAGGCCCATTGCGCGGCCGCCAGGTCGGCCTCGTCGAGCATGTCCTCGGGCGGGTATCCGGCCCGGACCGTCACGGCCTGACCGTCGGGCAGCAGGAGCACGACGCGGACCTTCAGCATCGCGGCGACCTGAGCGCAGGTGGCCCAGAGCACGTCGTCGAGGGTGCCGCAGGCGGCGAGCTTGCGCGAGAATCCGAACAGCCGCTCGGTCGCCCGCGCGCGGCCCTGGCTGACCACCGCGACGCGGCGGGCCCGGGAGGCGAGATTCGAGACCAGCACGGCCACCAGGGTGAAGAGCAGGAAAGCCGCGACATTGGTCGGATCGGCGATCGTCAGGGTGTAGACCGGCGGCAGGAAGAAGAAATTGTAGGCCAGCGAGGCCGCCACCACCGCGGCCAGCGCCGGACCGAGCCCCCAGCGCACCGCCACCGCCACGACGGCGGTGAGCAGGAACAGATCGGCATTCTCGACGCCCGCATAGGGCTGCGCCAGGATGGCCGCACCGAGACCGGCCGCGATGGCCGCCATGGCGATGCCGTAGGGCCTGACATCGAGGCCGGATCGCGGGGCCGCCACCGGGACGGCCCGGCGGGGCTGCCGCTCATCCGGGACCGCCTCGCCGCGGACGACATGCACGCTGATATTGCCGCTCAGGCGCACGAGGTCGTGCACCACCGAGCCGTTGACGAGCGCGAACAGCCACGACCGGCTCGCCTTGCCGACGATGATGTGGTTGACGTTTGCGGAGCGGGCGTAGTCGAGCACGTCGTCGGCGATGCGCCGGCCACCCGGAAGGGTGACGGCATCGCCCCCGAGCCGGTCGGCCAGCCGCAGGGCCTCGGCGATCCGGTCGCGTTCCGCCTCCCGCAGGGAGGCCGCCCGGGCGCCCTCGATCACGAGCGCGGTCCAGGGGGCGTGCAGGCGGTCGGCGAGGCGCTTGGCGTAGCGCACGAGCCCCGACGCGCTTTGATCCTCGTTCACGCAGACCAGCACCCGCTCGCCCGCCGCCCAGGGGCCCGCGATGGCGTTGGCCCGCATGTGGCCCAGCAGCTCGTCATCGACCCGGTCGGCGGTGCGCCGGAGCGCCAGCTCCCGCAGGGCCGTCAGGTTGCCGCGGGAGAAGTAGTGCTTCAGGGCGCGCTCGGCATTGGTCGGGACGTAGACCTTGCCGTCCTTCAGGCGCTGGATCAGGTCGTCGGGGTTAAGGTCGACAACCTCGATATCGTCGGCCCGGTCGAGGACACCGTCCGGCACCGTCTCGCGCACCCGGATGCGGGTGATCGAGGCGACCACGTCGTTGAGGCTTTCGACATGCTGGATGTTGAGCGTCGTCAGGACGTCGATGCCGGCATCGAGCAACTCCTCGACATCCTGGTAGCGCTTCGGATGGCGCGAGCCCGGCGCGTTGGTGTGGGCGAGCTCGTCGACCAGCGCCAGCGCCGGACGTCGGGCGAGCAGCGCGTCGAGATCCATCTCCTGCAGGAGGGTGCCGTGATACGGGACCGTCCGGCGGGGGATCGTCTCGAACCCGTCGAGCAGGGCTTCGGTCTCGGCGCGGCCATGGGTCTCGACCACGCCCACGACCACGTCGGTCCCGGCCTTGAGCCGGGCGCGGCCGATGGTCAGCATCTCGTAGGTCTTGCCGACCCCCGGCGCCGCGCCGAGGAAGACCTTGAGCCGGCCGCGCGTCCGCTCCTCCCGGCGCGCCGCTTCGAGGAGCGCGTCGGGGGAGGGGCGGTTCGGATCGCGGCCGGCTTCGGGCATGGTCCTCATCTCGGCAAAGGGTGCCGTCGTCTCAACGACGCTCCGTCCGCAAGGACGGATCTCGCAGCTGCCGGCCTCAGGCCCGGCGTGCCTGTCCGAATCTCACTCCGCAACGCGGAGCGGGACAATAGGTAGCGAACCGGTCCGTGCGCGGTCGTGTTCGAGATCCATGCCGGGCTCTCCTCAGCGGCGGGCGAGATCGTCCAAGGCGAGGTTCAGCGCCAGCACGTTGACGCGCGGCTCGCCCAGGATCCCGAGGGTGCGGCCCTCGATATGCGACGCCACCAGCGCGCGCAGCTTATCCTCGGGGATCGTGCGCGCCTTGGCGATGCGCGGGATCTGGAAGTCGGCGGCCTCAGGCGAGATGTCCGGATCGAGGCCGGAGCCGCTGGTGGTGACGAGATCGACCGGCACCGGGGTGCCCGGGTTTTCGGTCTTGAGCGTATCGACATCGCCCTTCACCCGCTCGGCCAGAGCCGCGCTGGTCGGCCCCAGATTCGAGCCCGAGGAATTGGCGGCGTTGTAGGGCGCCGGTACCGTCTTGGTGGCGTCGGCGGGATCGGGCGCGGTCGTGGCCGAGGGCCGGCCGTGGAAGTAAAGTGCGCCGGTGAAATTCTGACCGATCAGGCTGGAGCCGATGACCGTGCCGTCACGCTCGATCAGGCTGCCGGCGGCCTTGGCGGGGAAGATGAGGCCGGCAAGGCCCGTCATGGCGAAGGGATAGGCGAGCCCGGTGATCACCGTCAGCGCGGTGATCAGGACCAAGGCGGGGCGAAGCTGTCTGAGCATGGAAGGTCTCCGAGGGGCCGGATCAGGCGAGGTGGAGGGCCGAGACGGCGAGGTCGATCGCCTTGATGGCGACGAACGGCACGAGGACGCCGCCGAGCCCGTAGATGAGGAGATTCCGGCGCAGCAGCGCGGCGGCGCCGACGGCCCGGTAGGTCACGCCGCGCAGCGCCAGCGGGATCAGCGCCACGATGATCAGCGCGTTGAAGATGATGGCCGACAGGATCGCGCTCTGCGGCGAGGCCAGATGCATCACGTTGAGCGTCTGGAGCTGCGGGTAGAGGCCGAGGAACATCGCCGGGATGATGGCGAAGTACTTGGCGACGTCGTTGGCGATCGAGAAGGTCGTCAGCGCCCCGCGGGTCATCAGCAATTGCTTGCCGATGCCGACGATCTCGATGAGCTTCGTCGGGTCGCTGTCGAGATCGACCATGTTGCCGGCCTCGCGGGCCGCCACCGTGCCGGTGTTCATGGCGACGCCGACATCGGCCTGGGCCAGAGCCGGGGCGTCGTTGGTGCCGTCGCCGCACATCGCGACGAGCTTGCCGTCCGCCTGCTCCTTACGGATCAGGGCCAGCTTGTCCTCCGGGGTCGCCTGGGCGAGGAAGTCGTCCACACCCGCCTCCGCGGCGATGGCCGCCGCGGTCATCGGGTTGTCGCCGGTGATCATCACCGTGCGGATACCCATCCGGCGCAGCTCCGCGAAGCGCTCGCGGATGCCGCCCTTCACGATGTCCTTGAGGTAGACCACGCCGAGCAGTTGCCCGTCGCGGGCCACCGCGAGCGGCGTGCCGCCGGCCTTGGCGATCGTCTCCGCGATGGTCCGGATCTCGATCGCCGCCTGCGTGTCGACCGCATTCTGGAAGGCGAGCGCCGCGTTCGAGCCCCGGCTCGGCACCGGCTGGCCGGAGAGCGCGGCGATCACCGCGTCCACCGCGCCCTTGCGGATGGAGGCGCCGTCCAGGTCGACGCCCGACATGCGCGATTGCGCGGTGAACGGCACGAAGGTGGCGTTGAGCCCGGCCATGTCGCGGGCGCGGATGCCGTACTTCTCCTTAGCGAGCACCACGATGGAGCGGCCCTCCGGCGTCTCGTCGGCGAGCGAAGCGAGCTGGGCGGCATCGGCCAGGTCCTGCTCGGAGACGCCCCGGACCGGCCGGAACTCGGTGGCCTGCCGGTTGCCGAGGGTGATGGTGCCGGTCTTGTCGAGGAGCAGCGTGTCGACGTCGCCCGCCGCCTCGACCGCCCGGCCCGACATGGCGAGGACGTTGAAGCGCACCAGCCGGTCCATGCCGGCGATGCCGATCGCCGAGAGCAGGGCACCGATCGTGGTCGGGATCAGCGTGACGAACAGGGCGACCAGCACGACCACGGGGATCGAACCGCCGGCGTAACTCGCAAAACTCGGGATCGAGGCCACCGCGAAGACGAAGACGAGGGTGAGCCCGGCGAGCAGGATGTTGAGGGCGATCTCGTTCGGCGTCTTCTGCCGGGAGGCACCCTCCACCAGCGCGATCATGCGGTCCACGAAGGTCGAGCCGGCGGCCGCGGTGATGCGGACCTGGATCTCATCCGAGAGCACCTGCGTGCCGCCCGTGACGGCCGAACGGTCGCCGCCGGATTCGCGGATCACCGGGGCGGATTCGCCGGTGATGGCCGCCTCGTTCACCGAGGCCACGCCCGCGATCACCTCGCCGTCGGAGGGGATCAGGTCGCCGGCCTCCACGAGGACGACGTCGCCGACCTTGAGCAGCGTGCCGGGCACCGTCTCGTGGGCCCGGCCCGGCCCGGTGAGGCGCTTGGCCGTCATCTCGGTGCGGGTGCGTCGCAGGCTGTCGGCCTGGGCCTTGCCCCGGCCCTCGGCGAGCGCCTCGGCGAAGTTGGCGAAGATCAGGGTGAACCACAGCCACAGGATGATCTGCCCGGAGAAGGCGAGATCGCTGCCCCCGGTGGCGAGATCGCGGGCGAACAGGACGGTGGTCAGGACGGCCACGACCTCGACCACGAACATGACCGGGTTGCGGATCATGGCGCGGGGGTCGAGCTTCCGGACGGAGCCGAGGAGGGCCGGCCCCACCAGGGCGGCGCTGAACAGGGATGGTGTCTGACGCGACATGGAGGATGTCCGAAGGAGAGATTGAAGAGAGGCTGCCGTCCTCGCGAGCGGAGCGAAGCAATCCAGGACGGCGCCGCGTTCGGAAGCGTCGAGCCGCTTTGGGTCGCTTCGCTGCGTTCGCGATGACGGTGCGGGAGGCTCAGCCCCCGGCGCCGTGGGTCAGCGCGACGGCCGCCAGCAGGGCGAAACCGCCGAGCAGCACGACGCCGAGCAGCGCCAGAACGAGGTCCGAGACCCGCACCGGCTGAGAAGCGCCGCGCCGGGGCGGCCGGTGCAGCATGAGGTGGTGGCGCGGCAGGCGTCGGGACGGGAGGGCGCGCGGCATCTCAGCCCCCCGCCGGATACGTCTGGCCGGCCGCACCGGCGAGGTGCTCGACCACGGGGCCGAGCGCCAGGGACGGGAAGAAGGTCAGGCCGCCGATGATCAGGATCACGCCGACGAGCAGCCCGACGAACAGGCCGCCATGGGTCGGGAACGTGCCCGCCGAGGCCGGCACCCGCTTCTTGGCGGCGAGGGAGCCGGCGATCGCCAGGACCGGGATCTTCACGAAGAACCGCCCCACCAGCATGCCGATGGCCAGCGTGCTGTTGTAGAACAGCGTGTTGGCCGTCAGCCCGCCGAAGGCCGAGCCGTTGTTGGCCGCCGCCGACGTGTAGGCGTAGAGGATCTCGGTGAAGCCGTGCGGGCCGGCATTGGCCGGGCCGGCGAGCCCCGCCGGCAGCACGGTGGCGAGCGCCGTGAAGCCCAGCATCATCAGCGGCAGGCAGAGGATGCCGAGCATGGCCATCTTCACCTCCTTCGCCTCGATCTTCTTGCCGAGGTATTCGGGGGTGCGGCCGACCATCAGGCCGGCCACGAAGATCGCCACGATCACGAAGATCAGCATGCCGTAGAGTCCGGCGCCGACACCGCCGATGACGATCTCGCCGAGCTGCATGTTCACGAGCGGGATCAGGCCGCCGAGCGCCGTGAACGAATCGTGCATGGCGTTGACGGCGCCGCACGAGGCCGCGGTGGTGATGACGGCGAACAGCGCGGAGGCCGCGATGCCGAAGCGGGTCTCCTTGCCCTCCATGTTGCCGCCGGTCAGGCCGAAGCCGTTGAGGACGGAGCTGCCGTTGGCCTCGGCCCAGTAGGTGACGAGGACGCCGGCCAGGAACAGGATCCCCATGGCGCCGAGGATCGCCCAGCCCTGGCGCTCGTCGCCGACCATGCGGCCGAAGACGTTGGTGAGCGCGGCGCCGATCACGAAGATCGAGACCATCTGGACGAAGTTCGACAGGGCCGTGGGGTTCTCGAACGGATGCGCCGCGTTGGCGTTGAAGAAGCCGCCGCCGTTGGTGCCGAGCATCTTGATCGCCACCTGGCTCGCCACCGGCCCCAGCGCGATGGTCTGCTTGGCGCCCTCGAGCGTCGTGGCGTCGGCGTAGGCGCCGAGCGTCTGCGGCATGCCCTGCCACACGAGGAACAGGGTGTAGGGGATGCAGATCGGCAGCAGCACGTAGAGGGTCGCGCGGGTCACATCGACCCAGAACGAGCCGATCGTGCCGGTGGAGGCGCGACTGAATCCGCGGATCAGTGCCACCGCCACCGCCATGCCGGTCGCCGCCGACAGGAAGTTCTGGTGCGTCAGCCCCAGCATCTGCGACAGGTCCGAGAGCGTGGTCTCGCCGCCGTAGCTTTGCCAGTTGGTGTTGGTGATGAAGCTGGTCGCCGTGTTGAACGCGAGGTCCGGCGCCACCGCGGCCTGATCGGCCGGGTTGAGCGGCAGAACCGCCTGCAGGCGCAGGATCGCGTAGAGCACCGCGAAGCCCAGCACGTGGAACAGGATCACCGCGCCCGTATAGGCGAGCCAGTGCTGCTCCTGGCGGGCATCGATGCCGGACACGCGGTAGAGCCCGCGCTCGATCGGTCCGAGCACGGGCGAGAGGAGGGTGCGCTCTCCGGTGAAGACGCGGGTCATGTACAACCCGAGGGGCTTCACGAGCGCCAGAACGACCGCGCAGTACAGCGCGATCTGGATCCAGCCGTTGAGATTCATGGGAAGGGGGTCCTGCGGGGCCGCTCAGAACCGCTCGGGGCGGACGAGGGCGTAGGTGAGGTAGACGAGGAGGCCCGCGGTCACGCAGGCGCCGAGGGCGAGGTCGAGGGTCATGGCGGCCTCACTCAGAGCCGGTCGCAGAGGGCGGCGTAGCCGGCGGAGGCCGCGAAGAAGGCGAGGCCTCCGGTAAGAAAGACGATGTCGAGCATGGTGGTCCGGTCCCGTTCGGCGGACCGGCCGCGGATGCGCGGCGACCGGTCCTGACCGCCCGGGACTGTGGCCGGAAACCACGTTAGGGTTCGAGATGGAGCGGCGGTGGATCTTATAAGGATCGCGTTAGGATCAGCCCGTCCGCGATGGTCCGCAGCCCCGCGCGCGTGAACGCCGCCGCGCCGGCCCTCATGGGCTTCCCGGACTCTCGCCTGTGGGCCCGATCGAACACGGGCACCCGCGGCATGAAAATGCCCGCACCGGCGAACCGGGCGGGCTAAGGTGGATCCGCGCTTCGGGGGGATTACGGATCGAGCATCGCTTTTACTGCGCCTGCATCTGTACAAAAGCCCGCAGCCGGATACGCCGCTGTCGCAGGTCCGGCCGCAGGATCATACCAGTAGAGGGCGCGGAATTTCCCCTCGCCAGCGCGTCTTTCCGAGCAACGCCGATCAGGCTTATCCGCGCCGGCCCCGGTGGAACGTGCGTCCGCCAATACAGGCCCACGGCCGACGGCGCCCCAGGACGCGAAAACCTGATCGCCGTCGGGGAACCCGATTGCGCGCAATCTGTTCCTGAGCCGCCTGCGACAGGGGCGCCGAACCGGAGAGAGCCCCGCATCGCTGAGGATGGGCCGTCGCCTCGGATTTCTCCTGGGCCCCGGGAAGACGTCGGCACCCGCGGTGAACCATCCTGCGCGGGACCCCCTCCCCCGCCGGCCGGTCGGGCCGCGCGACCCGCGCTCAAACCGTCATGTTCAGGACAAGCTCATTTCATGGATCGCAGTCGTCACGGACCGGCGCGCGTGGTTCTGTCCACCTTCGGAAGTCATGGGGATGTCCTCCCGTTCATCGGCATCGGTGCGAAACTCGCCGCGCGCGGGCATCAG
>Ga0164296_1005913_pt1 | contig 10523 bp, 6 predicted proteins | sample GEODES057metaG_FD_113533 | JGI IMG/M metagenome (GOLD analysis project Ga0164296, IMG submission 113533) | Dystrophic lake water microbial communities from Trout Bog Lake, Wisconsin, USA - GEODES057 metaG | ecosystem: Environmental > Aquatic > Freshwater > Lake | place: USA: Trout Bog Lake... | reverse complement strand
CGCCGCAGCTGGCGGCCCTCGCTCGTCCCGCGCGCCGGCAGCGCCGCCGCGCCGGGGCGGGCGCGCAACCGCGCTTCGGCGGCGTCGATCTCACCGACCGCGACGGGGTGCCCGGCAACGGTCGCCACGGGGTGGTCGTGCACATGGTCGTGGATGTGGTCGTGCAGGTGGGCCGTCATGCCACCGTCACCCGCACGGCCGGGGAGTAGACCAGGCTGCCCGCGCCCGCGACCCGGACCAGGGCCCACCTCTGGCCGGGGTCCTGCCACGCCGGGGGGCTCACCTCGAAGGTGAGCTCGGCGGTGCCGCGGGCGGGCAATACCGCGCCCAGGGCTGCCGGACCGATCCACTCCCAGGTGCCCCACGGGCTGATCAGGTGCGCCTCGACCGCCAGGTCGGCGCCGGCGTGGGTGCCGACGGTGACGCGCAGCGTGGCCGTCTCACCGGCGGCCAGGGTGACCTCCGCGGGCCCGCCGACGAGGTAGAGCAGCTCGGCGGGCTCCGCCGATTCCACCGATTCGATGCCGCCGATGGTCACCACGCAGACGTCCTCGACCACCTGCCGCCACGACGCCGGCAGGTCCGCGCCGGTCAGGCGAAGCTGCGCGCGGACCGGGTACGGGCCCGGTGGCGCGCCGGCGGGAATCGAGACCACTACATCGGCCTGCCGGTGCTCGCCGCTGGGCAGCGTGAGCGGCAGCTCGGCGGGGTCGGCCGACCAGCCGTCGGGGCACACCAGGGTGACCGTCCCGTCCAGCGTGGCGTCGGTGCAGTCGCTGGCCGCCGTCAGGTTCAGCGTCACCTCGTCGCCCGGCTCGGCGTCCAGAATCGCGGGGTGCAGATGCGCGACGGCCGGCAGCCCTCCGAGGGGCGCGGGCCCGCGGTTGTGCAACCAGTAGCGCGCGTACAGCGGCTGCGCGGCCTCGGCGTCTGGGGCGAGCTCGACGGAATCGCTACTCGCCCTGGGCATGTCGAGACGGGCCAGCACCGTCGCCACCTGGTGGCCGTGCAGGTCGAGCGCACCTGCCAGGCTCGGCGCCAGGGGCCGTTCCAACAGGTCGGCCGGGCGCAGCTCGCCGACCGTGCCCAGTTCGGAACCGACGGTCACGCGGGCACCCGCACCGGTGGTGTCCACCAGCCGCAGGGCGACGTCCGCGGGGTCGACCGGCCGGGCGCTGCCGTGGGCCAGCGGGTTCCCGGCCGGCTTGAGCGCACCCAGGTGGACCGAGCCGGCCGGCTCGACGTGCAACAGCGATCCAGAGGCCGGCGCGCCTGGCCCGGCGGCGGCGGCCAGCAGCGGCTGGGCGTACGCCGCACTGCGGGCGGGGATACCGGCCTGGCGCCAGTCGCCCTCGCCGAAGGCGAGCGCGTAGTCGAAGTCGTGTGTCCAGTGCTGGAGCTGGAAGTTGGACCCGTCGGGGGCGGTGCGGCGCGGGTCGTCGATCCAGGTGCCCGACGGCCACCCGGTGCACGACCGCATCAGAGCCGAGTGCAGGGTGCCCCCGAGGTCGACGGCGAAGCCGGGCACGCCGCGGTTGAGCAGCGCGACGGTGCGCGCCTCGAAGGGATCCATGCCGGCCGGGGCGTCCTGGGTGACTCCGATCTCGGCGGTCCCCAGGTCGTCGGCCAGCTCCGCAATGGCGGCGCACAGGCCGTCGTCGTCGTGACCGTCCATCACCAGCACCGGCAGTGCGCGCGCCGGGCGCAGGTCGGCGCCGGGCACCCACACGGCCGACAGCGGGCTGAACTCGGCGGCGGCGGGCACCCACACCCGGGCCCGGCCCGTCGCGGCCAGCTGCCGCTCGAGCTCGGCGGCGTATACCGGATCGGCCTGCGCGAGAACGGTTTTGGTGAACGCGTTACGTCCGGGGCCGCCGAGGGCGATCCGCACGTCGGGGAGGTTGGAGTCGACGTCGAGGTCGCCGTAGCGCGGCTTGTCCGCGCCGCTGCAGGTGGCGGTGACACCGGCGCGGACCAGCGCGACCATCAGGTCGCGGGCGAGCGGGCTCGCTCCTTCTTCGTCGGGCACCACAACCTCGGCCACCGAGACCGCCCGCACGCCGTCGCCCGCACGAACCCGCGCGGCCGACGACAGCCCGAACCAGCCGAAGGCCGGGTTGTCCAGCGTCCACAGGTGCTCCGCCGCGTCGACCGACGGGCCGTCGGATCCGCCGCCCGGTCCGGGGTGGTGCAGCAACGCGAAGCCGCGCCCGACGACGGCGTCGCCCACCTCGCTGACCGGCATGGCGCCCGGCACGGGGCATGGCCAGCGCAGCCGGACCAGCAGGTCGGCGCCGGTGAACTCGTCGATGGTGGTGCGGCAGTCCACCCGGTCCACGCCCCGCCACAGCGTCAGGGTCTGGGTGTAGCGCAGCACGGTCCCGATCCGGCCGTGCACCACCAGCCGCTCCCCGAGCGGGCTGCGATAGGCGTGCGCCGTCGCCGTCGATTCCGACGAGCACTGCACCGGCCCTTTGGGCAGTAGGTGCCACGGACCCTCGCCCTGCGTGGGGTGCGACGGGTACTCGTCGTACACGGCGAGTTCGTTGCCCACGCGGCCGTCGGCGATCAGCTCCCGACCCGACGCGCCGAGCTCGACGAGGGAGTCGACCCCGCCCCCGCGCGCGGGATCGACGCGGATCCGGTGGTGCTCGTTGGCGATCTGCGTCCCGGGGACCGGTGTCCAGCCGGCGGAGTCGGCGCCGTCGGCGGCGGGCGCCAGGCGGTAGGACCGCCACCCCAGCGACGGCACGTCGCGCGCCAACCAGGTGATCGAGCGGCCGCCGTGTTCGACCAGTGCCGGCAGCTCGTCGCCGGCGTCGTCGAGTACCCGCACCGCCGCGCCGGGCGGCGGGTCGAGGCGGGCGGTCACGACGTCGGTGCGCGGCCGCGTCAGGGGGTTCCAGACGGCCACCCGGTCGGCCCCGGCGTCCGGGGCTCCGGACAGCGCCTTGAGCGCGTTGTCGCGGGTCGCGCGGCCCAGCTCCCACGCGTCGCGCCAGCCGGTCAGCAGGTCGAGGTAGACCTGGTCGGACTCCGAACCCGTGATGGCGTCGTGGTGCGCCCCGTACACCAGCTGGACCCAGGCCTTGGCCAGCGCGGCCTCCGGGTAGCGGGCGCCGGTCATCAGTCCGGCGAACACGGCGAAGCACTCGCCCTCCAGGACGGCGTTCTCCGCGGCGCGGTTGGCCTGCTTGGTGTCGATGTACGAGACGTCCTTGCCGGTGTAGATCGGGTTCATGTCCCGGGTTTGCGGCGACGGCAGCTGCCCGCCCGCGCGGGGGCGTTCGGCGAGTTCGGCGCGCACCGCGGCGAAGAACTCCTTCGGCAGCCCGCACACGAACCGCGGCCAGGTGTAACGGGCAGCCCAGTCGCGGTGGATCTCGGTGACCCACTTGTTCGGCGGGGTGTAGTCGGTGCCGACCGGCAGCAGCAGGTTGCGCGTCAGGGCCACCGACTTCAGCTGGCCGAACAACTCAAAGGTCGCGTCCTCGGCGGCCGCCAGCGAGGTCGATGAGTCCATCCACCAGCCCGCCGAGTAGTGCGCGGGCATGTAGTGGGTGAGCAGGCCGCGACCCGACGGCGAGATCCACTCGAACTCGCTGCTGAACTGCATGCGCTCGACGTCGCCGCCGTCGCGGGTCGGGCCCCACTGGTGGTGCGGGCCGCGGGCCCACGAGCTGGACGTCAGGCCGGCGTCGGCGGCCATCCCCGGGAACTGCGGGTCGTGGCCGAACACGTCGAGCTGCCACGCGGTGGCCGGGTCGGCGCCCAGCACGTCGCGCTGAAACCCGATGCCGTGCACGAAGTTCCGGATGGTCGTCTCGGGGCTGGTGAGGTTGGTGTTGGGTTCGTTGTAGGTGCCGCCCATCACCTCCAGGCGGCCTTCGGCGAGGAACCGGCGCAGGTCGGCGCGATCCTCGGGCCGGGTGTCCCAGTACGGCTTGAGGTAGTCCACCTCGGCGAGCACGAACTTGTAGTCGGGGTCGCGGCGCGCCATCTCCAGGTGCGCGTGCACCAGTTCGAAGGCGTTGGTCTGCCTGGCGTCCCCCGGCGGGTCCTCGGTCCATTCGCTGGTGTACGCGCCCTGGGTGTTCCACCAGACCGGGTCGTAGTGGAAGTGGCTGACCATGAACATCGTCCAGCCGGGCTCGGCGACGGTGAACTCGAAGGCCAGTGCCTCGGTCCCGTCGGCGGATACCTGCGCGGCCCGGGTCTCGCCGACGACCGGACGGTCGACCGCGACCGGGATCTCGACGGTCTGCTGCCCGCCGGACTCCGCCGGGGCCACGGGGGCCTCGCCGCGCAGGCCGTCGCCGTCGACGCGCAGCAGCCCCGGGCGGGTGCAGCCGGTGACGGTGACCCGCGCCAGTTGCAGCGGCGCCTCCGCCGGTCCGACAAAGAGATCCGCCGACGCCGCCGATTCCACCCGCATGCCCGCACTTTACGGTCCGCCGGATCGCCGAACGTGTAATCACGGCGAAAATCCGGCCCCGTTTTCGCCATGAGCGCACGTTCGGCGAGCCCCCCGGTGCCGGCCTGCCCGCCGTAGCCGCCGTGAGGGCAGTCACACCGAATTGGGACCTGACACCGCCGGTTTGGCAGACTGCTGGAATGACTCCTACCAAGCACCGCGAGGTGCCCAAGCTGGACCGGGTTCCGCTGCCGGTCGAAGCGGCCCGGGTAGCCGTCACCGGTTGGCAGGTCACCCGCGCCGCCGCTCGCGTCGTCGCCGCGCTGCCGGGGAAGGGGCCGTGGCAGCCGAAGGCGATAGCCCAGCTGCCGCGCGCCTTCGCCGACCTCGGACCCACCTACGTCAAGTTCGGTCAGATCATCGCCTCGAGCCCCGGGGCGTTCGGCGAATCGTTGTCGCGCGAGTTCCGGGGTCTGCTCGACCGGGTGCCCCCCGCCGACCCCCGAGACATCCACAAGCTGTTCGTCGAGGACCTCGGCCGGGATCCCGCCGAACTGTTCGCGACGTGGGACGAGACGCCGTTCGCGTCGGCCTCCATCGCGCAGGTGCACCATGCGACGCTGCACTCCGGCGAAGAAGTCGTCGTCAAGATCCAACGGCCCGGAATCCGCCGCCGCGTCGCCGCCGATCTGCAGATCCTCAAGCGCTTCGCCCAGGCCATCGAGATGGCCAAGCTGGGCCGCCGACTGTCGGCCCAGGACGTCGTCGCCGACTTCGCCGATAACCTCGCCGAGGAGCTCGATTTCCGCCTGGAGGCGCAGTCCATGGAGGCGTGGGTTTCCCACATGCACGTCTCGCCGCTCGGCCGCAACATCCGGGTGCCGCAGGTGCACTGGGATTTCACCAGCGGGCGGGTGCTGACCATGGAACGGGTCGAGGGCATCCGGATCGACGACGCCCCCGCGATCCGCAAGGCGGGGTTCGACGGGGTCGAGCTGGTCAAGGCGCTGTTATTCAGCCTCTTCGAGGGCGGTCTGCGGCACGGGCTGTTCCACGGCGACCTACACGCAGGCAACCTCTACGTCGACGACGCTGGCCGGATCGTATTCCTCGACTTCGGGATCATGGGGCGCATCGACCCGCGCACCCGCTGGCTGCTGCGCGAGCTGGTGTACGCGCTGCTGGTCAAGAAGGACCACGCCGCGGCGGGCAAGATCGTCGTGCTGATGGGTGCCGTGGGCACCGTGAAGCCCGAGGCGGAGGCCGCCAGAGACCTGGAGCGCTTCGCCACCCCGCTCACCATGACGACGCTGGGCGACCTGTCCTACGCCGACATCGGCCGGCAACTCTCGGCGCTTGCCGACGCCTACGACGTCAAATTGCCCCGCGAGTTGGTGCTGATCGGCAAGCAGTTCCTCTACGTCGAGCGGTATATGAAATTGCTGGCCCCGACGTGGCAGATGATGTCCGACCCCGCGCTGACGGGGTACTTCGCCAACTTCATGGTCGAGGTCAGCCGTGAGCTGCAGTCCGACGCCCAGCAAGCGGACGTCGAGGCCTGAGGCGGTTCTATGCAGATTCGTACCGGCACGACGACGGTGGGCCGTCCCGACGGCGACCTTGATCTCTACTACGAGGACATGGGTGACGTCGACGACCCACCCGTGTTACTGATCATGGGGCTGGGGGCGCAACTGCTGCTCTGGCGCACCGGATTCTGCGAAAAGCTGGTGGCCCGCGGGTTGCGCGTCATCAGGTACGACAACCGCGATGTCGGTCTGTCCGGCAAGACCGAGCCGCCCCGCTCCGCGCAGCCGCTGGTTCCGCGGCTGCTGCGGTTCTGGCTCGGCCGGCCCGGCCGGGCCACCTACGGACTCGAGGACATGGCCGATGACGCCGCCGCGGTGCTGGACCACCTCGGCATTGAGACCGCCCACATTGTCGGGGCGTCGATGGGAGGAATGATTGCCCAGGTCTTCGCCGGGCGATTCGCAGGGCGGACCAGGTCACTGGGGATCATCTTCTCCAGCAACAACCAGCGGTTCCTCCCGCCGCCAGCCCCGCAGGCGTTGCTGGCGATCCTCACAGGGCCGCCGCCGGGTTCCCCGCGGGAGGTGATCATCGACAACGCCGTGCGCGTTGATCGGATCATCGGCAGCCCCCGCTATCGGACGACCGACGAGCAGGTGCGCGCCGACGCCGCCGAGGGGTACGACCGCAGCTACTACCCGTGGGGCGTCGCCCGCCACTTCGACGCGATCCTCAGTAGCGGCAGCCTGGTTCCCTACAACCGTCGCACGGTCGCTCCCACCGTGGTGATCCACGGCCGGGCGGACAAGCTGATGCGCCCCTTCGGCGCCCGGGCGATCGCGCGCGCCATCGACGGCGCCCGACTCGTCCTCGTCGACGGCATGGCCCACGACCTGCCACAACAACTCTGGGACCGGTTGATCGGCGTGCTGGCCAGCAACTTCGCCGAGGCGGGCGGGGGCAGGATGGTCAAGGCGCGAACTTTTCGGGAGAAAACAACGATCATGTCGGGAGAAAACAACGATCATGTCGGGAGACCGCAACGATCATGACTGAGCAAGAATGTCTCGACTTCGTCATCGTGGGCGCCGGATTCGGTGGCATCGGGGCGGCGATCCAGCTGAAGCGGCTCGGCTACGACAAGATCGCGATCCTCGACCGCGAGGCCGAACTCGGCGGCACCTGGCACGTCAACCATTACCCCGGGCTGGCCGTCGACATCCCGTCCACCACCTACTCGTACTGGTTCGAGCCCAATCCTTACTGGTCGCGTCTGTTCGCGTCGGGGGCCGAACTCAAGCAGTACGCCGAGCGTGTCGCTGACAAATACGCCGTGCGTCGCTACATGCGGTTCAACACGAAAGTCGAAGGTGCGCACTGGGATGAGGATGCGCGCGTCTGGCGGGTGGCCCTGGCCGGCGGCGCGACTTTGACGACGCGGTTCCTGATCACCGCAACCGGATTCCTGTCCCAGCCTCGCCATCCGGACATCCCGGGAATCGAGACGTTCGCGGGAAAGGTTCTCCACGCTGCGGCGTGGGATGACGGCTACGACCTCACCGGATGCCGGGTCGGAATCATCGGGACCGGGGCGACCGGGGTGCAGTTGATTCCCGAACTGGCCGCCAGAGCCGCCGACCTGACCGTCTACCAGCGAACAGCGATCCACGTCGTGCCCAAGCTCGACTTCTCGATCCCGCCCTGGCTGCAGCAGGTATTCGCCCGTGTGCCGCTGGTGCACCGGGCATTCCGGCTGGTGACCGACACCATCTTCGAGCTGATGATGGTGACCGCGGTGCTGCGGTACCGCCAGTTCCGGCGGCTGAGCGTCGCGGCCGCCGACCTGGCGAAGATCAGCCGTTTCGTCTCTGTCCGCGACAAGGAGTTACGGCGGAAGCTCACGCCCGATTACGACTTCGGCTGCAAGCGGCCCAGCTGGTCCAACAGGTACTACCGCACCTTCACAAGACCAAACGTGCATCTCGAAACTACCGGCATCGAGCGGGTCGAGCCCGATGGGATCGTGACGTCCGACGGGCATAAGACTGACATCGACACGCTGGTGCTGGCCACCGGTTTCGACCTCTGGGACACCAACCTGCCGGCCATCGAGGTGATCGGGCGCCAAGGCCGCAACCTGGGAAAGTGGTGGCGCGAGAACAGGTTCCAGGCCTACCAGGGGGTCTCGATCCCGTACTTCCCGAACTACCTGTGCCTGGCCAGCCCGTTCGCCTTCTCCGGCCTGTCGTTCTTCAACACCATCGAGTACCAGATGCGGCACATGGACCGGCTGCTTGGTGCCGTCAGGAGCCGCGGCGCCGAGACATTCGAGATCACGGAGGAGGCGAATACCCGTTTCCTGGATCGGATGACCAGACTTCTCGACGACTCCGTGTTTTACGCCGGCGACTGCGTGACGTCGAGGTCCTACTACTTCAACCAGAGCGGCGAGGCGGCGCTGCTGCGGCCCACCTCGACCCGCAACGCGGTGCGGGAGGGATCGCGATTCCCGTTGAGCGACTATCTCATCAAATGATGCGGGGAATACACCGGAAGACCCGGGGAAGACTTAGGAAAAAGACCGGCCGCACTGTAGGGTACCGGGGAAGCGATGTCAGCCCGTCGACGAGCGGGAAGTAGGATTATGTGCCGCGGAGCGCCCCGGTTGATCAGGGCACCAGGACTGGACATCATGCAGGAGCGTCAAGACGAGAATGGCTGAGCAACCGACCGGTCAAGCGACTCCGCTGGCCAGCTTCGACGAGATCCAGGCGCACTATGACGTGTCCGACGATTTCTTCGCCCTGTTTCAGGACCCGACCCGCACGTACAGTTGCGCGTACTTCGACCGGCCGGGCCTGACGCTGCAGGAGGCCCAGTACGCCAAGATCGACCTCAACCTCGACCAGCTTGACCTCAAGCCAGGCATGACGCTGTTGGACATCGGCTGCGGCTGGGGCGCCACGATGAAGCGGGCCGTCGAACGCTTCGACGTCAACGTCATCGGCCTGACGCTGTCCAAGAACCAGCGGGCCCGCAGCGAGCAGGTGCTGTCCGAACTCGACACCACCCGGTCGCGCGAGATCCGGCTCTACGGCTGGGAGGACTTCACCGAGCCGGTGGACAGGATCGTGTCCATCGAGGCCTTCGAGCACTTCGGTCACGAGAACTACGACGACTTCTTCAAAAGGTGCTTCGATATCATCCCGGACGACGGCCGGATGACCATTCAGAGCAGCGTCAGCTACCACCCTTTCGATTTGGCGGAGCGCGGCAAGAAGCTGACCTTCGAGACGGCTCGTTTCATCAAATTCATCATGACCGAGATTTTCCCCGGCGGCCGGCTTCCGTCCACCCAGATGATGGTGGACCACGGCGAGAAGGCCGGTTTCATTGTGCCCGAACCCCTTTCGTTGCGCCCCCACTACATCCAGACCCTGCGCCTCTGGGGTGACACCCTGGAGTCGAACAGGGACCGGGCCATCGAGATCACCTCCGAAGAGGTCTACGAGCGCTACATGAAGTACCTGCGCGGCTGCGAGCACTACTTCACCGACGAGATGCTCGACTGCAGCCTCGTGACCTACCTCAAGCCTGGCGCGGCCGCCTGACTTACGCCGCGCCGGGGTGGTGTCCTGGGCGTTGCGGCAGGACGACGATCAAACCGACCACGATGGTGGTGATCACCGCCGACGCCAGTGGACGGCTCAGCGCCAAGCCCCCGTGGTCGACGGGCTTGTCCAGGAAGTCCCCCACCGTCGCGCCGAGCGGGCGGGTGAGGATGAACGCGACCCAGAACAAGACGACCCGCGAGACATTCGTCCAGAGATACAGGGCTAACACGACGAGAAGCGCCGCGGTGAACACCAACGCGCCCCGTTCGTAGCCGAATCCACGCGTGTCGGCGAGCCAGTCGCCGAGCGCAGTTCCCAGGGTCTGCGAAAAGGTGATCGTCGCCCAGTAGAACGCCTCCACTTTCGGCGTCGACACCGTACTCACCGATACCGTGCCCTGCGACCAGCGCCACAACCCCAATGTGCCCAGCAGGCACCCCAGCAGCAGCAGCGATCCGCCGGTGTAACCGATCCCCAGCGAGCGGTCCGCGAAGTCGGCCAGCGCCGTGCCGAAGGTCGTCGAGGCCACGATGGTCGCCCAGTAGAGGGCCGGGTGGAATCGCCGGGCGAAGATCTGCGCGACGACCAGTGCGGCGAGCGTGACGCCGAAGAGCGCAGCCCCGGCCGCGTAGCCCCAGTTCAGCGTCATCGTGACGGTGTCCCCACCCGTCTCACCCAGGGTCGTCGCCAGGATTTTGATGACCCAGAACCCCAGGGTGACGGCGGGAACCTTGGTCAGGACCTGCTTCGTCCCGTCGTTCATCAAACTCGGGTCCTCCTAGTCCTCCGACTGCTCAGAGCGGCGGCGCCGAGCAACGCCACCGCGAACACCGCACCGACCGCCCCCGAGACCAGCAGAGGTAGCCGTCCGTCGGCGCCCCACAGGAAGCCGGCCCAGAGCCCCGCCGCCAGCACCGCGAACCCGGTCAGACCCTGGAACAGGCCCTGGGCGCTGGCCTGTAGGT
>Ga0164296_1005912_pt1 | contig 10527 bp, 2 predicted proteins | sample GEODES057metaG_FD_113533 | JGI IMG/M metagenome (GOLD analysis project Ga0164296, IMG submission 113533) | Dystrophic lake water microbial communities from Trout Bog Lake, Wisconsin, USA - GEODES057 metaG | ecosystem: Environmental > Aquatic > Freshwater > Lake | place: USA: Trout Bog Lake... | reverse complement strand
TTGAGATGAAGATAAAACTCTCCACCCCCGAAATACTTTACAGTTGGTAAACTGTATATAAGGTCGCCAAATGCGCCTGAATGTTTGAATTTGTTTGTCATAGATAATTAAAGCTGTAGTTAATTGTATTTAACAGCCCAAATAGACTGCATACAAAGTTATGAATAAATAACACATTAACATCTTTTACACTTAATGTCTATATCTTCTTGGTCAATCCTTTCGCTTAATACAAGCACACAGGGCCTATACGGTGCTCTTATTACAGATGCATTATATAATCCAGCATCAAATTTATACCTAGCTGTTGGATATGGCGGATCAGTTAATTCTCCAGTATTCACAACATCAACTAATGGTACTAGTTGGTCACCTGTTGCTTATATGGGAACCAGTACCGAAGTTCTTATTAATTCAGTAACATATAGCCCTCAAGCCAATATGTATGTTGCGGGTGGATATACATTCTCTGCTCCAAATCGAGGCGCAATTTCATATTCAAGGGATGGAGTTAATTGGTCGCCAATTAAACTTGTTTCAACAACAACTCTCATTTACAGTTATGCCTCTGTATCAGCCAATCCCGCAACTGGTGTATTCACATTTTTAGGATCCTACAATACTGCATCGTATGCATCTACATCATTGGATGGTATCAGTTGGTCACCGTTTGTTAATATCAGTAATCAATACAACACCAGCAAAATTAAGTATAATCCAAACGGAGTGGGTGTTTTTATTGGAGGGTTTAGTTCTGGAGCACCTTACGCTATTCGAACAACTGATGGGTACACATTCAGCTCCCCAGTTCAGTTGTCATCAACTAGCTTGCATGGTGGAGGAGTAATTTGGCAACCTCAACAAAATCAATTCGTTTCTGTTACTTACACCGTATCTTCTCCAACGGCTGGAATTTTTGTTGCAACAAGCTCTGATGGAGCCAGTTGGAGCCAGTACAGTCAAATTGGCAGTGGTGAACTTACAACTACCTTAGCTGTCGATCCTGCTGGACAGTTAGTCGCAGTTGGACTATCACCTGGAGGTCCAAGCTATACCGGTACATTTATAACACTAACTGGTGCAAGTAGTTGGTCCAGTCCTGTATATGTTGGCGGAGCACTAAATCCTAGAACTTACAATCTTGGTGACCTTGGACCTTTTGCTTCCATGACTGACGTATACGGTAATTTTATAGTATTTGCTGCTACAGCTTATGCTGGTAGTCAACCAATTTACTATAGTACAGCTACTAGTCAAATGCCGCCGACTACATTAGCGTCAATATCTACTGTAACATATGCAACAGATTCAATACTTACACTAAACATTTATAATACCTATACAGGTATTGTGATATCATCAACTTCCACAAACGGAAGTTTATATGTTGTTGGCACAGCACTTCACTATGCACCAAACAACGGTTTTGTTGGCAGTGATTCATTTACATATTACGCAACTAATTCAGGCGGGAGTTCTAATATATCCGCTGTTTCAATAACAGTTGCTCCGCCACCCCCGCCAACAACTTCTAGTCCTGGTCCATATAATATAAATGAAAACACCACAAACAACCCACTGTCAATAAACATTGGTAATTCTCCCTCAAATATTTTTATAATCAGTGGACCTAGTCACGGAACTGCAACAACATCATCCGGTATAACTCCTATCTACTATACTCCAAATACAAATTACTTTGGATCTGATAGTTTTACATATACTGTAAACAATATAAGTGGTAGTTCATCATCTGTAGTTACAATATCAGTTATTGAACCTGTTCCAACTGATATTGGTACAAGCACAACAGTTGCCTATGGATCTGTTAACAATATAATATATGTAACAACTGGTTCTGGTTCATATGCACCAGCTACAAATATAGCAATTATTTCAACTGCCACACACGGTTCATTAACTACTTCAGGTGTACACACAATTTATTATACGCCTGTGTCTAATTACTTTGGTACTGATAGTTTTACATACGCTGGGTTTGATGCTGGCGGCGAAGGCAATGTAGTAACCGTGAGTATTACAGTTAGCCCGCCAACACCTTTGGTATTTGATACATCGACTACAGTTATACAAAATTCAATCAATAATATATTGTATACAAGTATTACCAATACCGCGACAAGTATTTCTGTTGTTAACAACGGCCATTTTGGACTAGCATCAACATCTAGTTTGAATATTTTATATTCTCCAAATGCAGGATTTTATGGCGTTGACGGTATTTTATATAATGCCTCCAACTCTTCTGGTACATCTACTAATGGTACTCTTTGGTACACCGCCTCTTATCCTCAAGGTATATACGCTGCTCAAATAACAATCAACGTTATTCCACTTGCCCCTGTAACAGCTGGAACAAGCACAACGGTTTCAGCCAATTCAACTAATGATGTAATCAATACAATTATAAGTGGAACATGGACAAATATATCTGTAAGTGCTCCTAGTCATGGAACTGTTACGACATCAACCGGATATACAATACTATATACCCCTACAAGTGGATATTATGGATCAGATTCGTTTATCTATTACGCATATAATATTGGTGGACAATCTAATCCCGCAACAGTTTCCGTAACGGTTAATCCACCAATACCAGTTACTACAAGTTCATCGATAGCAGTTGCATCCAACAGCAGTAACAATTCAGTACCATTGAGTATTGTAAACACATTTACCAGCATTAATATTGTTTCAACATCTACCCACGGTAGTTTACGTAACGGTGGGACAGTATTATCTTATACACCAAATGCTAATTATGTAGGCACTGACTTGTTCACGTTTAGTGCATCAAATGCAGGTGGTACATCTAATATATCAACAGTTACAATATCGATAACATCTGCTACACTTCCTCCAGTCATTAGTAACCTAACAGAGATAGTTGCTTATAATTCAACTGGTAATGTATTCACTATCATATCTACTGGCACAACAGTAACAAATATTACTGTTGGAGTTAGTACTGCAACATTAGGTACGGTTACTACATCTGGTTTGCGTATAATTTATAATACTCCGTTTGGATATGAAGGGCCGGATTCATTTACATATCGTGCTTACGGAACAACTGGCATAGGGTCGTTAGTTTCTAATACTGCTACAGTAAGTGTAACTGTTAATCCACCCCCTCCAATAGTATTAGCTACATCTGCTACTGTGTTTGAAAACTCTGGAAGTTCTACAGTTGCATTATCAATATTTTATCCTTATAATACAGCAACAGTTGTATCTCCTCCCAGTCATGGATATGCAGTATCTAATGGATTAAACATCACCTATCAACCCTATCCAGGATATGTGGGTACTGACTCATTTACATATGCGGCCGTTAACGTAGCCGGTATATCAAATGTATCAACAGTAACTGTAACGGTTAATTTAGTTGGTCCATTGCTGACAAACTTATATGCCACAGTTGGAAATTACACAACTAATAATCAACTTCCTACAATTAATCAAATATTAGGAGTATTCACAGCATCAGGTACATATAATTGGATTGCAACAATAGGTGTTAGCTCAGTTAATGTAGTTGCTGTGGGTGGCGGGGGATCGGGAGGAGGTCCAGGTTATGGATCTGGTGGTGGTGCTGGACTAGCATGGATCTCAAAGTATCCAGTAATAGCTCTTAATACATATACTGTGGTTGTTGGTTATGCAGGCACAGGCACAACCTCTACCGGACTAGCAGGCGGGGTAACTTATTTTAATAGTACTACAACGATTGCAGCCTATGGTGGTTTTGGAGCAACAACCAGCACAGGAGCTGCAGGTGGTAGTTTTTATGTAACTCCTGCATATATTGGCGGGGGTGGCGGCGGCGGCAGTGGCGGCAATAGTAACTACGGAATGGCAGGCGGGGGTGGAGGTGCTGGCGGATATGCAGGCACAGGCGGAACTGGTGGTTCAGGCGGTAATTATGGAAATTCATTACCTCTTGGTACTAACGGCGTTGGGGGAGGTGGTGCGGGTGGTGCTGGATCATTCCTGTCAGCAATTAATCCAATTTACTTTGGATACGGTGGAGGCGGTGGCGGTACTGGAATTTATGGACAAGGATCTAGCGGATTAGTTGGATCAAATAATTTAGCAGGGTTGGGAGCACCAACAAGCACTGGATATGGTTTCCTAGGAGCCGCAGGTGGTGGCGGATCTACTGATAGAGTAGGCGGTGGCACTACTGGTACAGCATTTTTAGGCGGAGTATTTGGCGGCGGTGGAGCTAGTGGTTCATTCTCTAATAATCCATTAAGTGGAGGTAACAAACAAGGTGGTGCTGGCGGTGGTGGAGGACTGTTAATTAGTTCTACAGCATCATATACTCAAGTCACTATTGTTACAACAGCAAGTCATGGAGTTATTACTACATCAAATACAAATTTAATATACAATCCAACTCCTGGTTACATCGGTACAGATAGTTTTACATATCGAGTTTATAGTCCTGTTTTTGGATATTCAGATGTAGGTATTGCTTTTATTAATGTAATATTATCAATTCCTCCTACGCAAACTGTTTATCAAACAGTAACTGAAAATACTACACTTAACAACATTAATTTTGGAATTAGCACAACATCATATACCGCTACGTCAGTTGTATCAACAGCAAGTCATGGAACGGCAACTGCTTCTGGCACATATATATATTATACCCCAAATATAAATTACTTTGGATCTGATACATTTGTATTTGGGTTAATCAATGGGGCTGGTATATCTACAGCAACAGCTTATATCACAATAGTTCAAGCATTACCAATTGCAAACAATATAACCGTTTCTGTTGCAGAAAACAGTACTCTGACCAACATATCATTAAATGTTACGAACCAATATACCACTGCAACAGTAATAACTCCTGCTGCTCATGGTACTGCGATTAGTTCTGGTACAAATATATATTACACACCAATAGTTAACTTTTTTGGAACTGATACCTTTACATATAATGTAAGTAATCCTATAGGTATATCAAATATAGCAACAGCAACTATAAATGTAGTACAACCGTTCCCAATAGCCAACACAGTTACTCAAACAGTTGCTTTTAATTCTACAGATAACAACATAGCATTGAATATTAATAATCAATATTCAAGTGTATTAATTTATAGCTATCCATCAAATGGTACTGCTATTGTAACAGCAAGCACACAGATATTATATACACCCAATACCAACTTTATTGGATCAGATGCATTTAGTTATTATGCATCAAATGCTAGTGGCAGTTCTAATCTAGCACCAATCAATATTACGGTATTGCCACCACCTCCAGTTGCCTTGAATACCAGTGCATCAGTATTAGAAAATTCAAATGGTAATATTATTGTGTTACCTTACTCAGGTACATTTGATTATTCTACTATTGTTACTACATCAACTTATGGCAGTTTAATATTATCAGGTAGTCTTGCATATTACACACCAAACTTTAGTTATTTTGGATTTGATCAATTTCAATATACAATCAGTAATGCGGCCGCAACATCAACTGTAGCAACAGTGGTTATTGATGTGTTACCCATTCCTCCTATAGCATACGATAGTATCCAATATGTAGAATATAATTCTAAAAATAATTCAATTACATTAAATGTTGTAAATTATTACACAGGTATAACTTTAGTAAAAAATGCTTCTAACGGAATAATTACACAAACTGGACCTATATCATTATCATATACATCTAATACAGGCCAATCTGGATACGATTATTTTCAATATCAAGCATTTAATTCCACAGGAGCTTCAAATACTGCAACAGTAGCCATTATCACTTATCCACCTTATCCATTGGCTTATAACCATAGTCAATCTGTTTATTCTGGATCAAATAATAATACTATTGATTTACAAATAGCAAATACTCCACAAATAATCAATATTGTATTACCGCCATTGTATGGTACCGTATTAATTACTGGTACAACTATAACATATACACCAAATTCTGGGTATGTAGGCTTTGACGAATTTACATACAACTATACTAACGTTGAAAACATAACATCAAACAACGCACAGATTTTTATATCAGTTGATGATTATGTAAATCCCCCAATAGCTTATAATGTTAGCCATGTTGTTGTAGCACTTTATAACACAGCACCTAACGCATACAATACAAATCAAAATGTTCTTGAAGAATCAAAGAACAATATAATACCAACACTGACTGCAAACTCTGCAACTGCAATTCAAATAGTTAAAAAACCTAACTATGGTACTGCTTACGTTTCTGATTTAAATGTTGTATATACTCCAACAGTTAACTTCTTTGGAATAGATACAATTTATTATCTAGCTACAAATAGCTATGGAATATCAAACACGGCAACTATTGTCATTGATGTTACTAGATCTATAATTCCAATAACTGAATCAACTAATTTTACAGTTAATTACAATTCAGTTAATAATACAGTACCGTTAATTATTGGAAATCAATACAGTTCAGTACAGGTAGTAACACCACCAAGTTATGGTGTTGCTGTTGCTACTGGCTCTGGTATTGTTTATAGTCCTAACACCAGTTACTACGGTTTAGATTCTTTCACCTATACAGCAAGTAATTCAAATGGTGTTTCCAATGTTTCTACTGTTACAATCACAGTATTAACAACAATGCTAGTCCCAGTCCCCGCCGCAGGTGAATTGCAGACAGGTGATATTGGAATAACATTTAGTCCTCTTACATTCTCGGCATTGACTGGCACACCACCTTACACAGTTTCTATATCTGATATTAATCAATTACCACCTGGATTGCATTTTTACAAAGGCTCTATCAGTGGTATACCTACAAAGATTGGAATTTATAATTTTTCAATTACAGTAGCTGATAGTAGTACTCCACAAAAATTAACTACTACTACTAACTATACTCTAAACATTAGTCCACAAGCAGAGGAAATAATTAGAGCAAGTGACTACAATTATCTACAGTCATTAGCAAGTAATTTGATTACAAGTTTATATGGATCTAATAATACAACCTTCAGTACACAATTAATTACTGGCAATTTAATACAAGCTAATCCGTGGGATCTATTATATAATGACCTTGAAAGATGCTATATACATCAATATGGGGTGCAGAGCGTAATACCTGGTCCTGTAACTACTGGTAGTATTGTATATGCTGATACAACAGCAGCTATTTTTACTACAATTACTAATCTGATTAGTAATGTAACTGATCATCAAACTAATCCAATTTCAACTCGACCATTGGTTGATCAATCACAATTGTTAACAACTTCAACATTGTATACAACAGCAACGTCTACTTCAACAAGATATGAATTATTATATACATGGCCAACTAGCAACTTAGCTCAGGCATTCTTTAATTTGGGTGGATTTTTTGATACATCAGTTAATCAGTCACAACAATATAATGTTTATTCTTATTATAATAATAATTTTGTTGCTTACAGTGGTCCAACACCAGATAATTTAGGTCAACAAATCATTACAATAGTAGGTAGTGAAAATGCTTTGGCTGTAGCAATTACAGTTACTCCAAATACTCTTGGAATAACGTGCGCTACATCGATTAATATTTTCTATACTTACAGTACTGATGCAACAGGCGGAATAGCGGCTGTACAACCGAATACACAATTAAATTCTGATACAGGAGCGTTAAGTGCGATACCTGTATTGCCATTTACAATATATGGACATCACCCAGCTTCTACTCAAATTATATTAAAAAACACAACACCGTTTACTGTAAATGTAAGTAGTATTACATTTAATTCTGATGCTTCAACAGATGTTTTATTAACTCTACAACAGGCAGTTACTCTTACTCCAGGATTTTCTTCATCACCATCAACCGCATCAGTAGCAATATCATATCAAAACAATTCAACAGTACAAGGATTGTTAAGTAATTCTATTACTGTTAATTCAGATTCAGTAACTAATCCAGCTTTAACCATTCCAATTCCTGTTATTACTAAATTTGGTTTTGTAACTAACCCATATCCAATGTATCAAATATTTTACACTAACGGGTCTACCCCGTTTAGTACTGTTAGTTACGGCGGTGTATTAGCTGAAATTACTAGTATAACAGTGTCAACACCGGGGTTCTCTGCTTCTATACCACCAAATGCACAAACTACTGGTGTAATCAGTGTTGATACTGAATATATGATTAATGGTCCAAATTATACAACTGCTACAATTACTGCTATTGATATCAAAGGCAATCACGCAACTGAAACATTGCCAGTGGAATTTCAAATTAGTGTACAAGAAAAACATTTAGGATCATGGTTCAGTCCACAAAACTTGTGGGATGGATTTATTGGTCTAAGTTATGATATAATAAATGGACAAAGATGTCTAACTTTTGGATTTGGAACAGGGGGTGGAGGTTCACAGCAAGTTGGGGTAGCCAGTTCGCAACACAAAGACTACACTTTCTATGAAGGACCAGCAGTTAATCATTTAGATCGTAAATTTAATAATAAAGGTACGGCACTATATTACAGTGGAACTCAAACAAATTATAGTACTCTATTGAGAAATTATGGAGTTTGGTATACTGATCTTTCTAAGACATTGAATGAGTCTTACTCATTCCTTGTAAGAGATCCGGGACAGATGAATATTGCATTTGACTTTGATTCAGCCACAGCATCTTTATCAATTGATGGTTCAATTATTCGTACGACAGCAGGAACTTCATATCCTACATTGACTGCTGGATTGCATACCGTCACAATTGTAGCAACATCGCATAATAAAGGTACAGCATCAGTTGCTGTTAGAATTACTAATGGTAACAGTTATGATGTTTGGAATACTTTAGATCCTATGGTTCCTACATGGGCAGAAGTAGGACGTATAACATTAACTGGTGCGGCACGAACTTATCAAGTACCTCCAAATTTATATAACGGTAACGTTGGATACAACCAATCATTTGCTAGCTATTTCAGTAATGGAAGTATAATATCAGTAACTGATAATGGCTATGGAGAATTAACTATTAAATTAAATGGTGTTGCATCTACATCTAAAGATGCGGCTGTTACTAATCTAACATTAAACAATGTTCCATATCTATTCTATTACAATTCTTTACGTGAAAACAGTATAATAGCTGGATCTAGGTTCAACAATTTACCAGGTGGTGATAATAATAACACTCCATATTTTACAGGATTCCTTGCAAATGGAACAGTTACTACAATTACAGTCGGTACACCTCAGGCATTAACTCAAGGAACTGGTATGAGCTATTTAGAAAAAATAGCTATAGCAACATTATTAGATTTAGGGTCCGACGTTGTTGCCATTGAATATTTTGAACTTGGTGGCGATGAATTAGCAACATTTGCTATTGCAGGAGACACTATATTAATATATGCAGTTATTGCAATTTCTATTGTTGATTGGATAAAAAACAAACAATCAGTAAGTTCAATTATTAATAGTGCGGTAAGTGCTATTAACCAGGAAGTTAATCATATTGGACAAGTAGGCCAAAACGAAATTAATAAATTAAATAATTTTGTTAATGATCCTATAGGGTCAGTTGGCCAAGGACTAAAAGACCTTGGCAAATCTATTAGTAACTATTCTTGTGTGGTAGCTACTGCATTAACTCAAATGGGTATTTGGTCACCACGCAGAAATAAAAAGTTATTCATTTGGTCAATTAGACATTTGGATAAAACTTGGTTTGGACGAGTACTGCATAGAGGTTATAGAATCATTGGACCTAAAGTTATGATACCAATGTTAAGAGGAAATAACAAATTAATATCAAAATATATTATTTGGACCTTCAATAATTTAACTGATTTTATGCAAGGCAATAAATGTAGTAAATGGACTATCCCAAATAGTTTAATGTGGTTAGCGTCAATGGCTGTTATAGGATTGTTCATTAGTAATGAAACTGCTGAAAAATCTATAAGAGATCTGTACAAAGGAAAACTTGATGAATGATCTTTATTCAATTAATGACATTTATAAAAATGTTTATAAATTAACCGAAGAGGACTTACGCATTGTGAGTGAAGTATCATCAAAGACTGCGGTATTTAGAACATTAGTTTCATCTGACAAAGATGTTATTGATATTGCTAAAAAAATGAATAGTTTATCCAAAACAGAACTATCAGAGTTGTTTACTATCCTTTCAGATATTCAAGTAGCACGAGTTTACCAAAAGTTCTTTGTTGGTAAGCCTCCCGTACTACTACACTATATCTTAACTGGACAAGGCGATATAAAATTACCAATCATACAAAAATATATTGCTTGGAAAGCTACACAAGCTGAATAACCCCTAAAATCATTGACTTTTACCCTATTTCAGCACTACAATTAGTGTTTGTGATATAACTATTCTTACCGCTAACCAAAAAGGAGGTCAAATATGACTGATATTGCGATTGAGCGAGTAACGGGTATCCGTAAAGGGCAACCTATTCTCCTATTAGTTAATTTAATTCTCATGATATC
>Ga0164296_1005910_pt1 | contig 10528 bp, 9 predicted proteins | sample GEODES057metaG_FD_113533 | JGI IMG/M metagenome (GOLD analysis project Ga0164296, IMG submission 113533) | Dystrophic lake water microbial communities from Trout Bog Lake, Wisconsin, USA - GEODES057 metaG | ecosystem: Environmental > Aquatic > Freshwater > Lake | place: USA: Trout Bog Lake... | reverse complement strand
GCGATGGTCACATGGGGCGGCTCGCCCGGTCCCGGGGCCAAATAGGCCCGCGATGACAATTGCATCAGATGATCATAGCCCTCAGCCGTTGCCGCCAAGAGCACCAATGGAAAGGCGGTAACGGAATGGACAGCATTGCGGGCGGGGGCGGCATCGCCAAAATCGACCGCCAATTCGACGCCAACAATCGGCTGGATGCCAGCGCCCGCGAGCTTTTCTGAGAATTCGAGCGCACCAAAGAGATTGTTGGTGTCGGTCAGCGCCAAGGCCGGCATCCGATCCTTGGTGGCGAGCTTTTTAAGCTCGTCAATCTTGAGCGCGCCTTCGAGCAGCGAGAAGGACGAGTGGACGTGGAGATGGACAAAACCAACCTCTTCCAGAATCCGACTCATCACCCTGCCTCCAGCCACTCCCCCTCTTTCTCACGCGGGCCCCCGCGCGTTCAAGCGGCAAAGCGGCGATAAGGCGTGCAACACCCAAGGACTTTAATGAAACACGCTCGCCCAAGCGTAGATCGTGCCCAAAAACGCCGTCAGAGCGGCCAATTCCGTTACATCTTCAACAACTGCACGCAGCATGACTGCCTCCTGTTCTGAATGATGGGATGAGTATGTTCACGTTTTGTTCTTTTGGCAAGTGCCTTGTTGAACGGCTGAAGTGCGGCCTCTCATTAACCTGAATCCTTCGTTAAAACTGATCGGCTTAAGACAGCTCGACGATCTTGCCGTCGCGGATCGTGACGCGGCGATCCATCCGGGCTGCAAGATCAAGATTATGGGTCGCGATCACCGCCGCAAGGCCCGCGACTTTCACGAGTGCCAACAGGGTCTCAAACACCCGCTCCGAGGTCGCGGGATCGAGATTGCCGGTTGGTTCGTCGGCCAGCAAAATGCGGGGGCGATTGGCGACAGCGCGTGCCAAAGCGACGCGTTGTTGCTCGCCGCCTGACAGTTCCGCCGGGCGATGCGTCAGCCTTTCGCCAAGCCCGAGATAGACCAAGAGCTCAGAGGCGCGCTTTTTCGCCTCCTCCCGATCAAGGCCAAAAATCATCTGCGGGATCATGACATTTTCGAGCGCAGTGAATTCCGGCAGCAGATGATGGGCCTGATAGACAAAGCCCAACGCGCTGCGGCGAATGGCGGTGCGCTCTTTGTCCGATAACCCCGTGGTCGCCTTTGACGCGATATAGATTTCGCCCGCATCGGGGCGCTCCAACAGACCCGCCATGTGTAAGAGCGTCGATTTGCCCGTGCCCGACGGCGCGATCAAGGCAACCGATTGCCCGGCCCATACCGCCATATCCGCTTCACGGATGACATTCAGCGTCTGCTCGGCATCGACATAGCGCCGCTGCACTTTCCACAGAAACAGAACCGGATCGGGTGTGGGCACAGACATCGTGTCGCTCATTCGTAACGCAATGCCTCGACAGGATCGAGCCGCGCAGCCCGCCAAGCGGGATAAAGCGTCGCGATCAAGGACAACAACAACGCCATCGACACGACGGTGACCACTTCACGCGGGTCAACATCCGAAGGCAGATGGCTCAAAAAGTAAAATTCCGCCGGAAACAGATTGGTCTGTGTGAGCTTTGAGGCGAGCGCACGGAGATTTTCGACATTGATCGCGATCAGCGTGCCGAAGACAAACCCCGCTAATGTGCCAACAAAACCAATGGCCGCGCCCGTGATCAGAAAAATCCGCATGATTGCGCCCTGCGACGCGCCCATCGTGCGCAAAATCGCAATGTCGGCGCTTTTGTCTTTCACGAGCATAATCAGGCCCGACACAATATTCAGCGCGGCAACCAACACGATCAGCGTCAAGATCAAAAACATGACATTGCGCTCGACTTCGAGCACACCGAAAAAGGTTTTGTTGCGTTGCCGCCAATCGGTGAGAAACACCGGACGCGTCACCGTCTTGTCGATCAACGCTTTGGCTTCATCAATGCGGTCGGGATTGTCGAGAAAGACTTCCACCGCGCTGACATCACCCTCGCGGTTGAAATAAGCCTGCGCCTCAGAGAGCGGCAAATAGACAAAGGCCGAGTCAAATTCCGACATGCCAATTTCATATACGGCGGCCACCGGATAGGACTTGATGCGCGGCGCGGTTCCAAATGCAGTTTGCGCGCCTTTGGGTGCTGTCAAAGTGATGGAATCGCCGGGCCGCAAGAACAATTGCTCGGCCAATCTTTTGCCGATGACAACGCCATCTTTCGCGCCAAAACCGTCGAGCGTTCCCATTTTGATATTCGATGCAATCGCGGGAATACGCCGCAAATCCTCTTCACGCACACCGCGCACAAGCACACCGCCAGCGCCAGCTTGGCTTGAGGCGAGCGCCTGACCTTCAACCAATGGCAGCGCCAATTTGATTAAAGGAATGCCTTCAAGTGTCTTTGAAAGCTCAGCAAAATCCGTGAGTGGCTTATCAATCGCGCCGACAAAGACATGACCATTGATGCCGACAATCTTGTCGAGCAATTCTTTGCGGAACCCATTCATCACCGACAAGACAATGATCAAGGTTGCAACGCCGAGCATGATGCCGATGAAAGAAAATCCGGCAATGACCGAGATAAAGCCCTCGCGCCGCCGCGCGCGGAGATAGCGCAACGCAATCAGCCATTCAAAGGCGGAAAAGGCACCCGCCCCTGAGCCTGTCTCGATTCCGTTTGCCGGACTTGCCATACCTTGCTCACTTCGCCAGACGGTGAAGAACATCCTCAATCGACAACAGCTCGCGCTCACCCGTTTTGCGGCGCTTCAACTCGACCTTGCCCTCGGCCAAGCTTTTGGGGCCGACAAGGATTTGCCACGGCGAACCGATAAGGTCTGCTGTGGCGAATTTCGTGCCCGGACGCTCGTCGCGATCATCATAAAGCACGTCAAAGCCGCGCGCAGAGAGCGCTTTATAGAGCATGCCGCAGGCTTCATCGGTGCCGTTGTCACCCATTTTCAAATTGAGGAGCGACACATCAAAGGGCGCGACCGCATCCGGCCAAATGATCCCGGCCTCATCATGCGAGGCTTCGATCAACGCCGCCGCCAAGCGCGATGGGCCAATGCCATAAGAGCCCATATGGACTTCGGTCTCGCGGCCATCAGGTCCCGTGACCGTTGCCTTCATCGGATGGGAATATTTCGTGCCGAAATAGAAAATATGGCCAACTTCAATGCCGCGCGCGGAAATCTGCCGCTCGGCGGGAATGGCATCAAAAGCCTTCGCATCATGCATTTCAGAGGTTGCCGCATAAGGCCCCGTCCAGGCCTTGAAGATCGCGTCCAACGCCTCTCGGCTGTCGAAATCCGTATCAATGCCAGGGGTCGGCTGATCGAGCACGGCTTTATCGGCAAAGACTTCGCTCTCGCCGGTCTCGGCCAGAATGATGAATTCATGGCTGAGATCGCCGCCAATCGGTCCGGTATCGGCACGCATGGGAATGGCCGTGAGGCCAAGCCGCGCAAAAGTGCGCAAATAGGCGACAAACATCTTGTTGTAAGAATGCACCGCGCCCGCTTGATCGAGATCGAAGGAATAAGCGTCCTTCATCAGAAATTCGCGGCTGCGCATGACGCCGAAACGCGGGCGCACTTCATCGCGGAATTTCCACTGAATGTGATAAAGATTGAGCGGCAAGTCTTTGTAAGATTTGACCGAAGCACGGAAAATTTCCGTGATCATTTCCTCATTGGTCGGGCCGAACAGCATCTCGCGCTCATACCGGTCGCTGATGCGCAGCATTTCTTTGCCATAGGCCTCGTAGCGGCCCGATTCACGCCACAGATCGGCGGATTGGATCGTCGGCATCAAGAGTTCGACCGCGCCCGAGCGATTCTGCTCCTCGCGGATGATCGCGTTGATCTTGTTGAGCACTTTGAGACCCAAAGGCAGCCAAGCATAGATGCCCGCCGACTCTTGGCGGATCATGCCCGCCCGCAACATCAGGCGATGAGAAACAATCTCGGCCTCGCGCGGCGCTTCGCGCAGAACGGGAAGAAAATAACGCGAAAGACGCATCGGATAGCCCCTCTTTGGCTCCGCCCTATGGCGGATTCGATCTTGTTTTGTATGAACCGCATCGGGCTCAAAAACACAAGCGGACAGGCCCTGAGAACGCTCACGCAGGCCGTGCATAAAAACTGGGCGAACGTGCTTTTTTGCGGCAAATTTGTGACGAAAGAGATGACAGAGGAAAATTTCTGCGCTACTCATACTGTGCCTAGGATATCAAAGGGGTCGCTCCATGCGGAAGACGGCACAAGGTCCAGGTCTGGGGAGGGAAGCGCTTCAGTTGGTGTAAAACCAAAGCGAGGATGCCGCGTCCCAGATGCGGCCGCCACTGAGACGCCGAGTATGAGTTTTTAAGGCAGGGCCGACGCCCTGCCTTTTTTATTGCCTCAAAGCCCGGACTATAACTGATATTTAGCTCATAAAATTATTGAACTAATTCGATTAAATCAATGATTCAGTTTGAATATTGAATGAAAAGAGCAAGACCAAAAGCAACGGGAATAGCCACCACACTCGTCAAGAGCAGCTTGAACAACAACCGCGGCGCAGCAGGCGCTCCGCGCTCAGTCCCAGGCGTGACCTCGCCCGCTTCTTCTTGGCTTTTGACGCCCAAGGGAAGCACCATGAACAAAGCCAGCCACCATGAAATACCATAGATCGCGAGATAGGTTGCCAGGCTCATCAGGACTCACGCTTGTTCAAGTTCAATAAGGGTGCCGTTGAAGTCTTTGGGATGCAGGAACAGCACCGGTTTGCCATGGGCACCGATTCTCGGCGTGCCGTCACCCAGCACGCGCGCGCCCTTGGCTTTCAACTGATCCCGCGCCGCCAGAATATCATCGACCTCGTAGCAGATATGATGAATGCCGCCATCGCCATTTTTTTCGAGAAATTTTGCAATCGGGCTCGCCTCACCCAAAGGCTCAAGCAGTTCGATCTTCGTGTTGGGCAGCGCGATGAACACGACGGTGACGCCATGGTCCGGCTGCGGCAAAGGCTCGGACACAGTTGCGCCGAGCGTGTCGCGATAAAGCGCGGATGACGCCGCGAGATCCTTCACCGCAATGGCAACATGATTGAGCCGTCCGATCATAGCCCGCCTCCAACCGCTTAAATGATGACCACCTGCACATGGCAGAGCGGCTTTTTCCCCCACGCGCTGTTGACGGTGGATCGCACCGCCCTCTCCAACGCCTGCTCCACCAAATCGGGGTCGCGCCGCTTGCTATTGGGTAACCCGTCGAGCACCTCAAAAACGGCAGCCTCGATCATATCCTCAAACGAGCGACCCGTCCGATCCGACTGCGGGATCCCGGATACGGCAAAGGCTGGATCACCGACAAGCTCGCCTTTCGGATCAAGCGCAATCGCGACCGACACAATGCCCGCAAAGCTCAATTTGCGTCGCTCGGAAATAGCAGGATCCGACAAGGGCACGAGCACTTCGCCATCTTTGAACAGACGGCCATGCTGCACTTCATCGACAATATCAGGGGCACCCGGCGAAAGCCGCACGACATCGCCATTCGTCGCCATGACGACCTGCGGAATGCCATTTTTCAGCGCGAATTTGCGATGCTCATCAAGATGCAAAGGCTCACCATGGGCTGGCACAAGAAAGCGCGGCCTGACCCATTCATACATTTTCTGAAGTTCGCCGCGACGCGGATGGCCGGAGACATGCACGAGCGCGGTGCGATCCGTCACGACATTCACGCCCTGCCCGACCAAGCCATTGATGATCCGGCCCACGGCCTTCTCATTGCCCGGAATGGTGCGCGATGAAAAGATGACCGTATCGCCCGATGACAAGGTGACATCGGGGTGCTGATCCTCAGCCACACGGGCCAACGCGGCCCGCGGCTCGCCCTGTGATCCCGTCAGAAGGACAACGACTTTATCACGCGGCAAATAGCCATAGGTTTCAGGAGAGCGAAACTCGGGCACGCCTTCGAGATAGCCACATTCCGCGGCCACTTGAATCGCCCGATCCATCGCGCGGCCCACACTCACAATTTCACGGCCATGCTCTTTGGCCGCCAAAGCGACAGACCGGATGCGCGCGATATTGGACGCAAACGTGGTGACCGCCACGCGGCCCGTGGCTTTGCCAATGACTTCGGAAAGACCTTTGGCCACATCGGCCTCGCTTAAGGACTCGCCATCGCGCATGACATTGGTTGAGTCACAGATCAGCGCGAGAACGCCCTCATCGCCCAGCGCGCGCAGCCGCGCGTCATCCGTCGTCCAGCCGGCAACGGGCGTCGCGTCGATTTTCCAATCGCCCGTATGAATTGCCGTGCCGAGCGGTGTTTTGATCGCCAGCGCCGTCGATTCAGGGATGGAATGCGCAACCGAGATCACTTCGACCGCGAAAGGATCAAGCGGCAACACGTCGCCCGGTCGCATGATCGTGACCGCGATTTTTTTCGCGCCCGGTTCGGCCTGACGCCGAATGTCAAACAGCCCTGCCGCAAAGGGCGTGGCATAGACAGGCGGTTGCCCGAGGCGCGGATATAAATCCATCAACGCGCCGATATGATCCTCATGCGCATGGGTGATGATAATCGCTTTCAACCGATTTTTTTGGCCTTCAAGAAATTTGAGATCGGGCAAAATAAGATCAACACCGGGCAAATCATCACCCGCAAAGCTCACCCCGCAATCGACCAAAATCCACTCGCGCTTAGCCGGCGGGCCATAGCCATAAAGCGCGGCATTCATCCCGATTTCACCGAGACCGCCTAAAGCACAAAAAACAAAATCATCCCTAGGCCCAACCATGGAGCCTTCCTTTCCTTGACCATTTTTCAAATGGCTAAAACAACCTTATTCATCACATCGGTGACGTCTTACCAAGGTCCATAAGTATTATGATCGACGGAAGAGTCGTCACAAGAACCAAATGCCTTACCGTAACGATAGAAATTTGAATCACAATCGCGGTGCCAAACGCTCGGATGCCGCCTGCGATGTCACGACCGGAATTACTTCAAAATCCACTATGTCGCTCCAATTTGCAATCCACTCGTCCAAAAGCGCCCGATCCGACGTCTCCATGATTTGAAAGCACTTCGTCAAATCCGCATCGACCCAACTTGAAATATAACTCAGCCTCTCCGGCGCCAACCGTCCACGATCACGAAACCGCCGATACACTGGTATTGCATCACCATTTTTAAAATGCTCAATTACCATATAGAGCTGAGACATTTACAATTCTTCAAAAAAAACATCGCCTGCCATCACAGGGATCAATTCTCCGTTACGATCAAGCAATAATCTTCCCTCATGGTCAAGGCCATGAAAAATCCCTTCCATCACCTGATCCTTTTGACTCACTCTTATTACATGACCGATACCGCGAGCATGTCTGATCCAACGGTTCCGGATTTCGTCAAATCCCTTTCCGCGATCAAACACATCAAGTAACCGGCCAAAAGCGGACGAAAGAGCAATAAAAATATCCGCAACAGCGCATGATATACCATCGTTTGCTAGGTCGGTTGCCGGATAGGGCGTATCAGAGGGATGGGAAACAATATTAACGCCACAACCGATTACGACACCAAAAGAGCCATCATGTAATGCGCCGCCTTCCACTAAAATACCAGATATTTTAGCTCCTTTGAGTAACACATCGTTGGGCCATTTAAGCGAAAGATCATTAGGTTCAGCACCTGAAGCCTGTAAGGCATCATAAATCGCCAGCGCCGCGACAAAGCCAAGCTGAAATCCCAACGCCATCGGGCAAGGATCACGCAAAGCGAGCGAGGCATAAAGATTGCCTTTTGGAGAGGACCAGCTACGGCCCAATCGCCCCCGCCCACCCGTTTGCTCGTCGGCAACAAACCAGTGATCACCCGCGCCGCCTGAGCGTAAATGCGCCATCGCGGCGTCGTTTGTTGAGCCAATGCTTTGAAAATGCGTAAGTTCAAAACGCTGGTCTTTGGCGATCAATTGAAGGTTCACGTCAGAACAAAGACCGCGCGGCGGCATTGGCCGCATCAACGAGAGGAGACGACATCACAGCAAAACCGATGACTAAAATCGCCGACAGAGCAGCAATCAATCGCACCGAAGCAGACGCCGGAGAGAAAGCGGGCTTTGCATCATCAAAATAGATAATCTTGACGATGCGCAGATAATAAAACGCACCGACGACACTTGCGAGCACACCAACAATCGCGAGCGGGAAAAGCCCTGCATGGACGGCGGCAGCAAAGACATACCATTTCGCGAAAAAGCCTGCGAGCGGTGGAATTCCCGCGAGCGAGAACATCAGCATCGCAAAGGCAAAAGCAAGCGCCGGATTGGTTTTTGACAGCCCCGCCAATTCGTCAATCGTCTCGACATAATGATCGCCGCGCATCATCGCGAGGACGCAGGCAAAGGCACCCAATGTGGTGACAAGATAAATCGCCATATAGATGGCGACACCCGCAACACCATCAAGCGAACCTGATGCAAGGCCAACGAGCACATAGCCGATATGGCCAATCGACGAATAGGCCAAAAGTCGCTTGATATTGGTTTGCCCAATTGCTGCGAACGCACCCAGCACCATGGACGCAATCGACACAAACACAATGATCTGCTGCCATTGTCCCGTAATCGTCGGGAAGGCTTGCTCAACCACGCGCACCAAAAGGGCAACGGCTGCCATTTTTGGAGCGACTGCAAAAAAGGCCGTGACAGGCGTTGGCGCGCCTTCATAGACATCGGGCGTCCACATATGAAACGGCACTGCTGAGATTTTGAAAGACAGGCCTGCGAGAATAAACACCAAGCCGAAAATCGCGCCAATGCCCGCACCACTCTTCAGCGCCTCTGCGATGCCGGAGAAGCTCACAGTGCCGGTGAGACCATACACAAGCGACGCGCCATAAAGCAGCATGCCTGACGACAGCGCACCAAGAACAAAATATTTGAGGCCCGCTTCCGTCGATTTGACATTGTCACGATCAAAAGACGCGACCACATAAAGCGCGAGCGAGGACAATTCGAGACCGAGATAGAGCGCAATCAAATCATGCGCTGAGATCATCAGCATCATGCCGATGGTTGAAATGAGAACCAACAGCGGAAACTCAAATTGCTGGCGCTTGGTGGATGCGAGATAGGCTTCCGCAATCACCAAAGTCACGCCGGAGCCGATCAATGTCGCAATCTTCATGAAACGCGAAAAGCCATCGGTGACGAAGGCGCCGTGGAAGGCTTCCAGCGTCGTGCCGGCCATTGCGATCAAGACAGCGGCGACAATCAGCGTCAGAAGCGCCAAATTGCGCACGAGGCCATAAGACCGCTCGCCCATCACAGCACCGATAAAAACAAGGCCGAGAGCGCAAACGCCCATCACGATTTCTGGCAAAGCAGGTGCCATCACCGGGATCATTTCAAGGGTCGAGGACATGGTTTAACGGGCCCCTTATGGCAAAGTGTACGCGGCAGTCTTCACGGCACCGACTGCGGCATGCAACGCGCTTAACAGCGGCTCTGTCGGAACAGCGAAGACGTCGAGGATGGCATTGGCGTGAATGCCAAAATAAATCGTGAAGACCGCAAGCGGTGCGAGCAGCAGTATTTCACGCGCACTCAAATCCTGAATAGTCATCAATTCAGGCTTCACGAGTTTGCCGAGTACCACACGCGCATACATCCACAGCGCATAGGTCGCCGACAAGATCACGCCTGTTGTTGCAAACAAAGCGACCCATGAATTGGCAATTCGTGAGCCAAGAAGCGTGAGAAACTCGCCAATAAAGCCGCAAGTGCCCGGAAGACCAACATTCGCCATCGTGAAGATCAGCATCGCGGTGGCGTAAAGCGGCATGCGGTTCACAAGACCGCCATAGGCTGAAATCTCGCGCGTGTGCATGCGATCATAAATCACGCCGACACAGAGAAAGAGCGCGGCTGAGATAAAACCGTGGCTCACCATTTGAAACATGGCGCCTTCAATGCCCTGCGCGGTCAATGTGAAAATGCCGAGCGTGACATAACCCATATGCGCGACCGACGAATAAGCGATGAGCTTTTTCACATCTTCCTGCACAAGCGCGACGAGGGATGTGTAAATAATCGCGCCCAGCGACAGGAAGAACATGAAGGGCGCGAAATCAGCCGACGCATTCGGGAACATCGGCAAGGAGAAACGAATAAAGCCGTAGCCGCCCATTTTCAGCAAAATGGCCGCGAGGATCACAGAGCCCGCTGTTGGTGCTTCCACATGCGCGTCTGGCAGCCAAGTGTGCAAAGGCCACATCGGCATTTTCACCGCAAAAGATGCAAAGAAGCCGATCCACAACCATGTCTGCATCGAGACAGGGAATTTATGCGTGAGCAAAGTCGGAATATCAGTGGTGCCCGCCTCCCAATACATCGCCATGATCGCGACCAGCATCAGAACTGATCCCAACAGCGTGTAGAGGAAGAATTTGAAGCTCGCATAGATGCGGCGCTTGCCGCCCCAAATGCCGATGATGAGGAACATCGGGATCAGGCCTGC
>Ga0164296_1005909_pt1 | contig 10530 bp, 11 predicted proteins | sample GEODES057metaG_FD_113533 | JGI IMG/M metagenome (GOLD analysis project Ga0164296, IMG submission 113533) | Dystrophic lake water microbial communities from Trout Bog Lake, Wisconsin, USA - GEODES057 metaG | ecosystem: Environmental > Aquatic > Freshwater > Lake | place: USA: Trout Bog Lake... | reverse complement strand
TAAAGCAACCTCAGTAATCTCAGTAATCTCAGTAACATTGCTTTTAAAGTGGGATGGCTCTAAAAGCATCGCTGTATTTGAAATGGCCAATAGATTGATTTATTACGAGGCTGGCTGAGGGAGTAGCCGTTTTTTGAATTAGTAATTTATTAGCTCAAGTCTCAGCACTAATGGACAGCAACGATTAATGTTGACTTGCATTCAAGCGACTTGTTCCGCGACGCCTCTCAACGGTTATTCGTTAGAAAATACATTTGCAAAGTCTATGCTGTCCAAAGCAATGCCGCATCCGCGTACAACACATTTCAAAGGATCCTCAGCAATGAGGACGGGAAGTCCTGTTTCTTCTTGAATGAGCCGATCAATACCTTTAAGCAATGCTCCCCCGCCGGTCAGCACTATACCTCTGTCTGCAATATCTGAGCTGAGTTCAGGGGGTGTTTGCTCTAATGCAAGTTTAATAGCTGTGATAAGGCCGTTGAGAGGGTCTGTGAGCGCCTCTAGGAGCTCTAAGGACGATACTCTAAATGTTTGTGGAACTCCGTGACTTAAGTTGCGTCCAATGACTTCGGTTTCTTCTATCTCTGAGTCGGGAAAAGCTACTGCGATTTCCTTTTTTAAGCGCTCCGCGGTTTGGTCGCCAATGAGCATCCCGTAATTGCGACGTACAAAATTAACAATTGCTTCGTCAAATTTGTCCCCACCAATGCGGACACTATTTTTATAGACCATGCCCCCTAGGGAGACGATCCCGACTTCCGTGGTTCCCCCGCCAATGTCGGCAACCATCGAGCCGGCAGGCTCAGAAACTGGTAATCCTGCACCAATTGCGGCTGCCATGGGCTCCTCAATCAAATAGACCTGCGAGGCTCCCGCTCCTATGGCCGATTCTCGTATGGCCCGCCTTTCTACCTGTGTTGAGCCTGAGGGGACGCAAATCACGATTCGGGGATTCGGTCTGAAAAATGAGTTGGGATGAACCAATTTGATGAAATGTTTTAGCATCAACTCAGTCGTTGTAAAGTCTGCTATCACGCCGTCCTTCATGGGACGGATAGCCTCCATATTTGCGGGCACTCTCCCAAGCATTCCCTTTGCCTCAATACCAACTGCAACCACGGACGATTTCCCGCCGTATTTCCCGTCCCGCTTAATTACAACAACAGAGGGTTCATCTAGAACCAGCCCTTGGTTACGGGCAATAATGAGAGTATTGGCTGTGCCTAGGTCAATGGCGATATCGGTCGAGAAGTATTTTGAAATTAGGGAATACATTCAAATCACCGGATTGAAATAATTTCTTAATTATCAGGCTGAATACTAATGAATGGCATACCACAAAAAGAGTACATATTTATTTCTCAAAATCTCGTATTGGATAAAGAAATGCAATACAGTGTCGATATATTAAAGACATAACCGAATATTTATTAGGGCAATGACACTCAAACTTTTTAAGAAAAAAGACAAAAGAAGTAAGACTGGTACAACAGTCATTGGTACTTCTGCTATGGTCATTGGTACTATCGTTTCCGATAGCCTCGTTGTTATCGACGGCGGCATTGAAGGGGACGTCGTTGCGCCTGAGGCCTTGATAAACGGACTCGTCAATGGAAATATAAAGGTAACCTCCCAAGTTGAGGTGGCTACCAACTCAAGAATTACAGGCGATTTAATCTACAAATCTATACTCATACACGAGGGCGCAAGGATTTTTGGAAAATTACACCATCAAGACGAAACAATCGCCTTAAATAATTCGTAACCTGTCAAAACTAGTCCAATTGTCTGGACTGAGCTACCCCCAGTGGGGCTATCAAATCGCAAGTACATCACATATCTTAATTGGAGGTGCAGTGCTTGTTCACTCATTTGTCTTCATTGGTGATTAGCGGTGTACTAAGCTTAGATAATCAGACTTAAGGTAATTTCAGTATTCTGCGTAGATAACGCTTTGATTAAAAGTTAAGAGCAAGGAATCTCTGAAAGCATACAATCAAGGCGGTAGGTGGTTCTGATTGCTAACCTACAGAGGGCCCCCTGCAAGGCAAGACCAATAAGCGAAGATAATCATAGTTTTACCGGACTTTCTGCGCTAACCCATTAGACTGGGACTAAAACTTCTCAAGTACAAAGTAACCGGTATGGTTCGCATGTTATGCGGCCTAGTTAAAATCTAACTGAAAACTCTCGATAAATCGAATTTAATAAAAGGATAAATATGCGTGCTCAACATACAACTTTCTCTGCCTGTAAATACTATTTATTACTTGGAGCAGTGGTTGTAGGGTTCTCTGCATATGGGGCAGAAGCCTCAAAATCTGTAGTTGTAAATGGTGTAAAGATTTCAGGTGAATTAATTGATCAAGTTGTTGACTCCAATATCTCTCAAGGAGCAAAGGACTCAGCTGAGCTACGTGAGACGATTAGGAATGAATTAATCGCACGCGAGCTTTTAAGTCAGGAGGCGGTTAAACAGAGTTTAGACAAGAGCTTGGCTGTTCAAAATCAATTAACGCTACTTCGCAACGGATATTTGTCAGAGTTGGTGATCTCCAAATACTTGGAAAAAAATTCTGTATCAGAAGAAATGCTGAAGGCTGAATACAAAAGACAAATTGACGTATTGACCGGATCGCAGCAGTATTTGATCAGCCAAATTGTTGTCTCAACTGAGTCTGAGGCTAAAGAGATCGTTAAAAACCTACAAGCAGGGCAGGCATTTGATAAATTGGCAAAAGAGAAATCGATTGATCCTTCGAAACAAAATGGAGGAAGCCTGGGGTGGGTTTTGCCTGGGCAAATTATTCCTGTCATATCAAATGTTGCAATCAATTTGAACAAAGGCGCCGTCACAGTTTCGCCAGTTCAAACTCAGTTCGGGTGGCATATCCTGAAGCTTGAGGACAAAAGACCTTTTAAAGCGCCTGCTTTCGATGAAGCGAGAGCGCAATTGACGCAAGCCGTTCAATCGCAACAAAGAACGGAGTATGTTCAAAAATTAATGAAGGCGGCAAAGATCGACAGCAAATGAGCTAGATGATCTGTAAGTTAATTGTTCTAGATTATTATTTTGGTTTTAAAAGGCTTAATCTTGAGCAACCTCTTTTAATTTGGATGTACTAAGCCTGCACTTACTTCTTGATTAAAGAGAAGCCACATCTGCTAGGATTGTGACTTCTGTTTATGCGACACGGCTGGCGTATTGCGAAATAATGCTCTTATTGAATTTAAAGAATACTGACAAATTCAATACTGATCCAGTAAATCACTCCAGCGATGAAGGCGGCAGCTGGAATTGTAAATATCCAGGCCCAAATTATGTTGCCAGCAACGCCCCAGTGAACCGAGCTAGCACGTCGAGTTGATCCTACTCCTACGATAGCCCCTGTAATAGTGTGAGTGGTAGAGACGGGGATTCCAAAGTAACTGGCGATAAAAAGAGTGATAGCCCCGCCTGTTTCTGCGCAAAATCCACCAACTGGTTTAAGTTTTGTAATCTTTTGACCCATCGTTTTGACGATTCTCCATCCCCCAAACAGCGTTCCCATAGAGATCGCAAGGTAGCAAAAAAATATGACCCAATAAGGGGGAACCGATAAAGCGGGATCTGCGTATCCGTTTGCAATGAGTAGCATCCAAATAATACCGATTGTTTTTTGAGCGTCATTGCCACCGTGTCCCAAACTATAGGCGCCTGCTGAGACAAGTTGAAGACGTCTAAACCACTTATCTATCTTAGAGGGCGTAGAACGCCTGAATGTCCATGCAACCAGCAGCATAATGCCAGACCCTAGAATGAATCCTAGAATGGGTGATATAAAGATGAAGGAAACTGTTTTGTAAATGCCCGAGCTTATCAAACCTTTAGAGCCGACTTTTACGATGGTGGCACCAAGAATACCTCCAATTAATGCATGAGAGGAGCTGCTTGGGAGTCCGTAGTACCAAGTAATTAAATTCCAAGAAATCGCACCCATTAGCGCGGCGAAAACAATGGTTGAATCTACTACACCTGGAGCAACGATGCCTTTACCAATCGTAGCCGCCACTCCAAGTTGAAAGACAAATAAGGCGAGAAGGTTAAATCCGGCCGCAAAAAATACTGCCGTTCCGGGCTTTAAGACGCCAGTGGAGACAACCGTAGCGATCGAATTTGCTGAATCGTGAAATCCGTTGATAAAGTCAAAAATTAAAGCTAGAAAAATTAAAAAGACGATCACCCAAATGGATGCTTGTGATGCAATCATGGTTGAGTGTGCCTTTTAAGAATTTTCAAGGACGATGCCTTCGATGAGGTTTGCTACGTCTTCACACTTATCGCTGATCGTTTCCAAAAGCTCATAGACAGCTTTTAGTTTGATTAACTCGCGTACGTCAGTCTCTTCCCTGAATAACTTACTCATAGCGCTTCTCATGACATGATCCGCATCGGATTCCAATTGATCAATTTCCTCGCATGTTTTAAGTGCGGCCTCAGAGTTGGCTGGCTCACCAATTTTGTCCAATAACTTAACAGCGCTTTGAAGTCGGCCGCAACACTTGGAGCTGATATCTGTCAAACTGATGATTGCATCAGTCATTTGATGTATATCGTACAAAGTTAGTGTGTGTGCAGCGTCTTGGATCAAATCTGCAACATCATCCATTGTGTTGATCAAAGAATGAATTTGCTCTCTATCGATTGGAGTGATAAATGTTTTATGAATCGCTCTTGCGACTTCTCTCGTAACTCTATCAGCAGCCTTTTCGGCGTCACTGACGTCTTTTGTATACTTCTCTCTTAAAACTGGGTCTGAATAATTGTTGACCAGGTTCGTAAATGAATTCATTGCCTCCACAATTCTGGCGGCATGTTGGTTGAACATTAAAAAGTAATTGTCTTCCCTGGGCATCAATTTTTCAAAGAACATAAAAATCCCACAATATGTAATAAAAGTGTCATATTTTAGGGGAAAGTCAATGCCGAGGATGAGTTTAAGTCCTTGGATAAAGGGTTATTTTGTATAAAAAGTACGCTCTTAATTGGGTTATTGGGAACAGAATAAATAACGTGTGGGCTCGTTACTTAATCCGCGTACCCTGTTACTTATTAAATCGACTACTTGAAAGCTGTGATAAGGTTCAATAAGTACGCCTTAACTTATCTTTGGAATACTGAGAGACGAATGAATCAGCGGAGAGCGCAAGGAAAGTAGTCTGAATTAGCGTTGTTTATCCATGGCTAATGAGTTCAGTGCTACTAAGTTGATGATTCTCAACTCACGGAGTTTTAAGTTGATTAACTTATTTCTAATGAACTTAGCAAGCGTACGGCTAACGGTTTCATGCTTTAGGCCCAAATAACTTGCTATGTCATAGCGGCTCATCTTGAGATTGAGCACAAGTGGAGAAAATCCACGTTCCTCATGGCTCGTACTAAGTTTAAGTAGGAATGTCGCGACGCGTTCCTCTGAATTCATGCTACCCAAAAAAAGCATAACTGAATTTTCACGATTTATTTCTAAACTATATAAATGGCGAATGTGAGAGTGAAGTCCGTTAACTGTGTTGGCAATCTCTTCAACTTTTGCGAAAGGGACGATACAGACAGTTGAATCCTCAAGGGCGGTAACCTTGCAACTGTACAAATTACTTATCTCCCCAGCAAGGCCGATACTCTCCCCGGACATGTGAAATCCCAATACTTGATCGCGTCCATCGTTGGTGGAAATGACGGTTTTGAAATATCCGGTTCTAATAATATATAAAGCTTGATGGCTATTACTGAAGCGTTGTAGATCATTTCCGCGTTTTATTTTGATCCTTTGACTAACTAAGCTATCAATTCTAGAAAGCTCAAATGTGCTGAGCCCAGCGGGCATACATTTGTTGATTAATTTGCAGTTACTGCAACTAATCGCAACTTCGTAGGGTATTTTTAATTTCATGTCCATATGCAATCCCTATGTTGAAGTGAAGGCGCTGTTCCCGAATGAACAATTAAATCGTAACGGTGCGTTTGTTATTTAATTGATCTCAGAGACTTTTAGTTAGGAAATACTTGATTACTAAGAGTCTAAGGTGCAGACTTAGTCAAAAGTGTTCGATAGCACACATACATATCTTTTTGAAAGTAAAAAACCGTAGTAACTATCAACAGAGTCTGTATTGATGATCGAAATGGAAATTTGTAAATTCGACTCAATCGTTATCTAATTACAAAATATAAATAAAGGCGAAATATAAGGGTTTTCAAAGCCAATTGGTACGGGACGATTCGATGAACAAATAGGGCCTTTGGTGCGCTAGCAGACAGAGTATCTGGTCACCGTAAAAGAAAATGTATCAATCAAATGGAAGTAATGGGTTCCAACTAGAACGTAACTGCCGAAAGAGAAATTTAGTATAGAAGGTGTTGTGGATGAAAAAAAACAGATTAATTGACATGCTGTCAAATGAATCTCGAGACCGCTTAATCTCAAAATCAAAAATGACAGAGTTGAAAATGTCCGAGGTGATTTGTAAAAGTGACTCACTCATGAGTCATATTTATTTCCCGGTTGAAGGATTCGTGTCTATTATCCAAATGATCAGTAGTACTCAGTCTATAGAGGTCGGGATTATTGGCGATGAGGGAATGGTCGGTGGCGAGATTGGAATTGGTTTGAAGAAAAACCCATTTGGTGTAATTGTTCAGGGTAAGGGCGAGGCCTGGATGATAGAAGTGTCCGATTATTTAGATGTTTTAAATGTCGATAGAAACATTAGATGCGTGAGTAACGCTTATTTGGGATTTAGGATGCGCCAACTAGGGTTATCTCTGGCTTGTGGGCACTTTCACGGTATTGAGGAGCGACTAGCAAAGTGGATTTTGATGAGTGAGGATAGGGCTAAATCAGATTCATTCACCATGACTCAGCAATTTATTTCGCTCATGTTAGGCGTTCGTAGAGTTGGGGTATCAAGCATCGCCAGCCAATTTAAAAAGGATGGATTGATTCAATACAAGCGGGGTATGTTGACTGTTTTGAATAGAGAGGCATTAAAAGAATTAGCGTGTAGCTGTTATGAAAAAGAGAATTCGATTTATGAATCTTGCGTTGATACCCAAAAATTAGATTTAGGTCTTCAGACTTTGTCGAGCATCAATAGCTAAGGCTTAGAGGGAGGGGATGGGTGGGAGTGCAGAGGAAGAAGGTAAAGATTCTTGGCCAGAAGCTATGGCTGAGTTCAATTAAACAAACGAAACATCAAAAGGTAATTATTATGAAATCATATCAAGACGTACAAGCTGCCTATATCAATAGGACTACTTTATTGGCAAATCTATATCATACAAATGCAATCAAACTCATTGATTTAGTGTTAACTCACAATAAGAATGCAATGGAGGCTTCGAATCAACGGGCAAGCGATATCTTAAATTCAAAAGACTTACCTGGCATTAGTAAACTTATCGCTAAAGATGTAGCCAATCAAATCAAGGAATACACCAGTTTTGCGAATTCAGCATATCTTTTGGGTTCGCAAGCACACGCAACTTTAATAGAGGCTTGTCAAAGTCACGCCAAAGATCATGCAAAACTAGCAACCCATACACTCCACTCGATCTCTGAATCTGATAATCCTATAACTGCTATGGCAATCTCTATTGCGCAGGCTGCATTGGATGCTAGTACATCAGCAATAACTTCAGCCAAAGCATCCTCCAAAGCATGATGGATCAAATAAATTAAATTTATTTAACCGTATGATTTTTATCAACACCTAATAATTGATTAAGACTACAGTCAATTCTTACCAAATAATTAAATGGAATAATCATGAAAACAGACGCACAACTCCAGTTAGATGTCATTGCTGAATTAAAGTACGAGGTGACCATCAAAGAAGCCAACATTGGAGTTTCTGTCAAAGATGGTATCGTAACTTTAAACGGCAGCGTAGACCACTACTATGAAAAATATCACGCAGAAAAGGCGGCTCAAAGAGTCTCTGGGGTCCACGGTATTGCAATGGAGCTCGAGGTTAGATTGCCAGGTGATAGCAAAAGAAGTGATAGTGATATTGCACACGCAATCGACAACATCATTTCTTGGTCCTCCCTATTACCCAAAGACAATATACAAGTAAAAGTTGAGAAAGGTTGGGTCACGTTATCAGGCCAAGTGAAATGGCATCACCAAAAAGCCATGCTCAATTCATCGATTACGCACTTAATGGGTGTGACGGGCATCAGTGATCAGTTGAGTATTAAGAATGATCTTGCGAAATCTGTTGTAAAGGCCGACATTGTGGAGGCGCTTAAAAGACGTGCTCAAACAGATGCCAGTGAAATTGATGTTCAAGTTCAAAATGGAGAGGTGACACTGACTGGAAAAATTCACTCTTGGAACGAAAGAGCTTTGGTCAAACATGCGGCGTGGAGCAATACCGATGTTGTTAAAGTAATAGATAAATTAGATCTAACTTTCTCGTGAGAGGGTAAGTGAATGAAGTTGCGACTCATTCACTTTTTTTATTTGAATTTAGGAGCTACCAAACATGAACAACTTAAAGTTAACGTCATATATATTTGATGCGCACAGTACCGCTGAGGAAGCTACTAAATTGCTCAGCTTATCGGGATTTGATATTAAAAAGGTGTCCATCATTGGCAAGGGCTACCATAGCGAAGAGCATCCCGTTGGCTTTTACACAACTGGTGACAAAATTAAATCTTGGACCGCTACGGGTGCATTTTGGGGGGGCTTATGGGGGATTCTATTTCTCCCCGCAGTATTTTTTATGCCTGGATTCGGTTTGGTAGCTATGGCGGGACCATTTGTTACGGTATTGATTTCGGCGCTAGAGGGTGCCGTAGTGATGGGGGGGCTCTCAGCCATAGGAGCAGCACTGTCTCAGGTAGGGGTATCAAAAAATCAAATTATTAAATATGAATTGGCTATTAAAGCGGATCAATTTGTGATGCTAATTCACGGCGACGCAGGAGACCAAGAGCGGGCAGACTTTATTCTCCAAAAGTTTAGTGCCAATAAGTCAACGCATACTTAACGACCGGTCGAGCACTTACTTTTAAAGTCATTATTTTTGAAGTATTAACTCCATTTGGAGATTGGTCCAAGGCGTTGCATACAAAATTTAACTCTTAATTTTCTAATTTCATACAAATGAACTGTGCAAGCAGTTCTATAAGAAAGCTTATGACTAACAACACGCTCTCATATTTTAATTATCTTGAGATTATTCGTAAGTCATACCCGACGGGTTTGATTTTGAGTGTTGATCCAATCTCTTGTTTAATTCTTGATGAAATTGCATTGCATGAAATAAATGAAAATCCTTTAACGATTACCTCCATGATGGCCTTTTTGCATATTGCGTCTCAAGCTACGATTCACAGAAAATTAACACAATTGATTTCAAATGGATATGTTAAATCTGAGTGTGTTGGTACAAATCGTCGAACCAAGCATCTTACGGTTACTAAGGCTGCTCTTCGTTACTACAAAACTCTATCCCAGATTATGAATAAAGCTTGTAGCAGTAAGTGAGTGAATTGCTGTTCGTTTGGAGTGCGGACTATGTATTTGTAAGGACAGTACTTTACAGGACACACTAAATAGCTTCTAAATCCTAACGATTCAGCCCATTTGATATTGATTGCCCCCCCCCAAGTGCCCTGAGCATTCACTTAATTGATTTAAATCAACAATACTCAATTTAGAAATGCGTCCTATATCTGATTCTGGCCTAATAGGATTTTTATACAAATTGATGGTCAACTAGCGATAAGGTAGTGCGTGAGATTCGCACCCTGCTATCAGTGCACGCTCTTAAGAGCAAGGCATATCGCGTAAATTATTATGAATGCAATTACACTCTTTCTGACCAGTGCCTCCGTGGTTTTTTGCGCAATCTCCGTAACCTACATGCAGACTTCACTGGCTGTTTTCTTTGCTCTTGTAGCCATACTTATTTCTCAGTCTTTAAAGATGGCTAATGTGTGGGAGAAGTTTGTCATATTAAGGGCAGGCAAAATTCACGCAGTTAAAGGTCCCGGATTATTTCTAATCGTGCCCGTTTTGGATAGGATCGTCATGGTCATTGATGAGCGCATTCAAACAACGGCCTTTAACGCTGAGCAAGCACTAACGCGTGATACAGTGCCCGTTAACGTTGATGCAATTATTTTTTGGCATGTTCATAATGCAGAAAAAGCCGCATTGTCTATTACTAATTTTCTGCAAGCAATTGACCGGGTTGCTCAAACATCACTTCGCGAGATGATTGGCGCTTCTATGTTGTCTGATTTGTTGTCAAACCGAAAAGCTGCTGACACTCATTTGTGTGAGGAAATCGGTAGAAAAACAAATGATTGGGGGATCACAGTGAGCTCAGTTGAGATCAGAGACGTAGCCATCCCTGAGGCACTTCAAGATGCAATGTCCAGACAAGCCCAAGCAGAGAGGGAGAAGCAGGCAAGAATTATTTTGGGAACTGCTGAGGCTGAAATAGCAAGTAAATTTGTAGATGCCGCAAAAATAT
>Ga0164296_1005908_pt1 | contig 10530 bp, 14 predicted proteins | sample GEODES057metaG_FD_113533 | JGI IMG/M metagenome (GOLD analysis project Ga0164296, IMG submission 113533) | Dystrophic lake water microbial communities from Trout Bog Lake, Wisconsin, USA - GEODES057 metaG | ecosystem: Environmental > Aquatic > Freshwater > Lake | place: USA: Trout Bog Lake... | reverse complement strand
GAGTATTTAAATGACAATAACTAACAGTTTAGCAGTTTTAGCTAATAGTGCTCCCGCTCTTGTTGCTGGTTTAACAACCAATGCGACGGCGATTACTACTGTTACAACTACAGCCATCAACGCCAATGGTTCTGTTGGATCTAATGGTCAGGTATTATTATCAAATGGTTCTGCTGCTTACTGGGGTTCTGGCGCTGGTGCTACTGGCGGTGGTACCGACACAGTTTTTTTCTTAAATGGCAGAACAGTAAATACAAGTTTTACAGTTCCAGCTGGCTTTGGTGCGCATTCGGTTGGACCAATTGCTGTTAACAACGGCGCTATTGTTACAGTCAGCGCAAATTCTAGATGGGTGATTTTATGACAACTACAATTAACGCTTCGAATAATATCGGTCTTGTTATAAACTCTGATAACTCTCAAACAATCCAGTTTCAGGCTAATGGCGCCAATTCTATGTTTATGGCTTCTAACGGATTTATTGGAGTTGGAACGACTTCTCCGACTTCGCAGTTTCATTCAATGGGTTCTATAACTGCTAACGTAGGTATTATAACCGATCAGTATATTTCTAGCGATGGTAACAGTATTTACAAACATTATCCTTCACTACATCGTCAGGTGTTTAGTGTTTATGGATTTGATTTTACGCTTGATAATGGACTTTTATTATGCGTAAATAAAACAAGACAGCTTTTAACTGGCGCCAGCACCCCTGGTTCTAATGGTACACTTGTTGTTCCAGCTGGTGTTACAAAAATGTTCATTAAAATGTGGGGAGCTGGTGGCGGTGGTGGAACTTATGGCGGTTGGCGACAAGGCGCGTTAGGCGGAGCTGGCGGTTTTAGTATGGGTATAATTCAAGTCGTCCCTGGCGAAACGCTTACATATAGAGTTGGCGTTAACGGATCTTGCGATGCTGGTTCTACCACTTCTTTTCCAGATGGTGGCGCTCCTTCAACTGCTGCTGGCGACAATCAATATTGTGCTTCTGGTGGTGGTTCTACTTCTATCTATGTTCCTTCGCAAAGCGCATGGACTATGGTTGCTGGCGGTGGCGGCGGAGGTGGTGCTTGTAATGGTTTTGCATTGAATAGTGGTGGCGCTGGTGGCGGTCTTGTTGGAGAACAAGGACATATAACTGGATACTCGGGTGGTGTTGTTAATGGTAAGGCAGGAACGCAAACTGCTGGCGGAGCGGCTGGTACGGGTTCTAACACAACAGGACAAGCTGGTAGCCAATTTGCAGGAGGAACGCACCAAAATTCGAACTGCTACGGCGGAGGTGGTGGCGGTGGTTGGTATGGCGGTGGTTCTGGCGCTTATAATGCTGGTAACTCGATGGGCGGCGGAGGAGGCGGCTCTGGTTACATTCATTCAAGCGTAATTATGGGTCAAACTTTTACTGGTCAATCTTTTATTCCGCCGTTTTATTGGGATCCCGATTTGCAAGTAAACACAAGTTATAGGTATGCAAGAGGTGCTGATGAAGGCGGCGTTGGCGGTTGTGGATTACTTATAGGATATTGGTAAGAGGATAAAATGGATTATACAGCAGCAATAATGTTTATTCTTCCGCAAGCTAAATGGCATTTTAGCGGAAACACTGTACCCGAAGGCGGTTGGACATACAATGATATTGTTTGGGACGATTTGTTTTACCCAAAACCAACAGAACAAGAATTGCAATCTGCTTGGAATTATTCGCAAGCGACCATTAGATTGGGTGTAGATTATCGTTTTAAAAGATTAGAACATTATCCTACTGCTGAACAGCAGTTGGCTATCATTTTTGATCAAGGTATAGATGGTTGGAAATCATATATTCAAAATGTTAAAAACAATATTCCAAAACCTACAACATAAGGTGAAATAATGCCAGTATCAGTCGACGGCGTAAACGGTATTACATTTAACGATGCTACGACATTTAATAGCGCTAGCAGTTTGGGAATGCGTAATCGTATTATCAATTGTAATATGGGTATTTGGCAGCGCGGTACATCATTTACTAGCTTGACGACAAGCGGAACATTTTCAGCTGATAGATTTTATTTAAATTGCGGAACGATTGGAACTGGTGTTTTCAGTATGACACAATCGACAGATGTTCCTAGCGGTTCTGGTTTCCCTTATTCTTTATTGTTTCAAGCAACTACAGCTATATCTTCTTTAGCCAGCTTTACCTACGCAACCATAAACCAATGCGTCGAAGGAATTAACGCTGCGGATTTAGCTTATGGAACAGCTGGTGCTAAAACAATTACTCTCTCATATTGGGTAAAAACATCATTTAATGGAACGTTGAGTGGAGGTATAATTCAAAGAAGTGCTTCTACTCAGCGTGTTTTTCCATGGACATATACAGTAACAAACGGAACATGGACAAAAGTTGTTGTTACTATTCCTGGAGATACGGGTGGAACTATACCATATAGTAATGCTATCGGTTTCGAAATCGATTTTGGTTATATGGCAATTGGTTCAGGATTTTCTTCTGGAACACCTTTTATTTGGAACGTCAACTCCGCAGGTAACAGCTATTCGTCTCAAACATATAATTATTTTTCATCTACATCTAATACATTCCAAATTACTGGCGTTCAGCTAGAAGTTGGATCTGTTGCAACAGCATTTGATTATCGTCATTATGGGACAGAGTTTTTGTTATGTCAAAGGTATTATTGGAGATGGCAATCAAACCCATCCGCAGCATATTCGATGTCTCCATTTTTTGGACAAGCACTTTCTACAACATCTTTAACATGTACATTGGTATTACCAGTTCCTTTGAGAGCAACTGCGACAACTCTTGATTATGCGAATTTAGGATTAACAGAAGAAGTTAATAATTTTTCTATAACTGGTGCATCAATCGTAGGTTCTACTGAAGCAGTTCCTAGTGTAAATGACGTTAACGTATATCTTTCTTTTGCTTCATCAGGATTAACTCAATTTAGATCTTATTATGTAAGAGCAAACAATAGCAACAATGCGTACATCGGAATAGGCGCGGAGATAGTATAATGTCAGTAATTATCGATGGTTCAAATGGAATAACAACTGCTGCTGTTTTTTCTAATACTATTCAATCAAGCGCAAATGGATCTCCTCCACAATTTAATGAAGGAGCTGGATCACAAATTGGTACGCTTTGTCGTGCTTGGGTAAACTACGGATATATTAGTTCAAGTATGGTTATTGCCAATTCTTTTAATGTAAGTAGTGTTACAAGAAATGGCACTGGTGAATACACTGTCACTTTAAATAAACCAATGCCAGATACTAGCTATGCAGTTGTAACTGGCGGTAACTACAGTAACACTATTTTAGGCGCTGCTGGTCAGTATGATCAATGGATATCTGCTGTACCTGCTAGCACAAGTAATGTTTATATGGTTATGGTATCTGGTGGCGGGAATTTTTACGATGGAACAGTTTTAACATGCGCAATATTTCGTTGAGGTAAAAATGTCACAAGTAATTATCTACACAAATACAAATGGCGGCGTATCTGTTTGTGTTCCTACGGGCGAACTTTTTATCGATCAAGTTTTAGTAAAAGATTGCCCAGCTGGCGCAATCATTGTCGATAACAGTTCTCTTCCACAAGGTAATGATGCGCAGTTTTTTGACTCTTGGGTTCTTAATGGTACAACAGTTTCTGTTGATATAACCAAGGCAAAAACGAATGCAACAAATCAGTTAAATCGTTTGGCATATAATGAAGCGCAGCATAGATCAGCAAAAACTGGTGCTGGTCTTTCTAATGTTCTTTCTGATATTGACTGGACAGCTGCTCTTTCTACTGCTCGTTCTGCTATTACAGCAGCAACAGACACAACTAGTTTAGTCGCCGCTTTACAGCCTGTTCAAACAGCTGTTGCTGCTAATGTGCTATAGCATAAATAGTATAAAAGGTAAACGATGGCACAGAATTTCAATCTCGGCGAATTAGGACAGTATTTAACACTGAATATTGCTACAAGCAATTTGACAGTGAATACTTCTACATTCGGAATTTCTGGGATTGTCGACACTACAGCAGCGAATATGCAAAATCAAACATTGACATTCGCATCGCCTAATACGGTATGGAATGCTGCTTCTGGTCAGGTTGCTTATCTTACTCTTACTGGTAATACAACTGTAACTATTACCAATCCAAAAGTGCAGACCTATATATTACATGCGATACAAGATGCAACTGGTTCTAGAATTATAACATGGGGGTCGAATTTTAAATGGGCTGCTGGCATTGCTCCAACTTTAACAACCAATGCATCTGCTAGAGATATATTATCGTTTGTTAGTGATGGTACTAATATGTATGGTTCGTTTTTACCAAACGTAAAATAGGAATAAAATGTTCGTTAACTTTATCAACAGAAATACTCGGATTGTTAACATTAACACTCCTGCTAATAATGTTAACCTGTATACTGCTGCTGGTTCGCCAGTCGGCGGTGTTAACGTATTGGCGTTTATCAATGCTACTGTTTCTGGTACAGTTAACACAACACCTGCATTTGATGTAGGAACTGGCTGGACTGGCGGTTCATATCTTTACGTTCAAAATTCAAATACAATAACAGGCGCTACAGGTGTTACTGGTAGCACTGGTAATACTGGAACAACAGGCGCGACAGGAGCTCCAGGTTCTACGGGAAGTGCTGGATCTTACGGCGCTGGTGGCGTTGGTGGAGCTTCACCAACTGGTGTTGGTGGTGGTAGTGTTGGTGGTGGTGGTTCTCCTGGGAGCATAGGTTACACTGGCGGAACAGGTGGTACAGGTGGTACAGGTGGTACTGGCGCAACAGGCGGTACTGGTGGTACTGGTGGCGCAGGTTTTGCTGCTCCAACAAACTCAAATGTTTTTTTATATCTCAATAACGTAACAACAATTACTGGTGGTACAGGTGGTACTGGAGGTCCAGGCGGTCCTGGTGGAGCTGGAGGTCCAGGAGGTCCTGGTGGAGCTGGAGGTCCAGGAGGTCCTGGTGGCGGCGGAGGCGGCGGAGGCGGCGGATGGTCGCACGTTAACTACGGTAAAGGAATTGGACAGACACAAGCCAGAGGCGGTGGTGGAGGCGGCGGAGGCGGTACGCCCCCAGGAACTGGTGGCGCTGGTAATGCTGGCGGTGCTAGTGGTAACTTCACTAGTGGCGGTGGCGGCGGAGCTGGTGCTGGCGACGGATACGGAGGCGCAGGTGGCGCAGGTGGTACTGGTGGATCATTGAATTCTGCAGGAGCCGCTGGCGCAACAGGAACTGGTGGATATGCTGGTGGTTCTGGTGGTGGCGCTGGATCAGTAGGTCCTACTGGACCAACGGGTTCAATTGGTCCACAAGGTCCAACAGGTTCTCAGGGTCCAACAGGTCCAACTGGTTCACAAGGTAACGCAATCACAGGAAATTCAAACATAACAGCTTACATATCAACAGGAACAAGAAACGGACCAATCTCATGACAAACTTACATTACAAAATTATTGAAGTTTGGCCAGACGATCATTTAATTGTTGCTCGCTACTGGACAGACGTATTATCTGAAGAAGCATTAGCAAGCGATGCTAATAGAAATCCAGATGGAACGCCAGTAAGATGTCGTACAGACGTAGCGATCAATTTATCTGTTCCGCCAGAAAAAGGTGATGACTTAGATAAATTGCTTGTTTCGCATGCTCCGTACGAATGGTTAAAGAAAATCGAAGCAGTTCGTGATCCAAATACAGATACAAATATAGATCATGTTAAAGCTTTGGTTGGACAAACTTCTCATAAAACTGGAGACGAAGTTTCTAAAATCGTTAATCCAATCACACCAGCTGCTATTGATGAAGCTGATGTCGAGGAATTGTTGAAAAATCTTAAGAACTAATGTCTATCTTTTATTATGATACTGAAAAAACAATTTACCCAACTCAATTAGACGCTTATGCTGCTAAACAGGCTGGCAAAAATATTTTTTTCTATTACTACGACAAAGAGTTCCTAAAGATAGATTGGAAAACAGAGCCAACAGAATCGCTAGAAGAATTGTATAAAGAACGTGCTCAGCAGATTCGCGACGAGTACGAGTATGTTATTCTTTGTTATTCTGGCGGTTCAGACTCAACTAATATCCTAGAAACATTCTATTACAATAACATTCATATAGATGAGATTGTAATGGTTGGCGCTTTTTCTCAGGACTCATATCAGGGTTCAGATGAGAATCACAATGGCGATATATTTTTCAACGCCAAGCCAACATTGAATCAATTTAACTTACCAAACACCAAGATATCCGTATACGATTATACTGACTGGTTCAGAGACCCCAACAACTTTACTCTTATTAAAACATATAAAGATGAGTGGAGCAAATACATTGGTGGGTTCAAATCGGTTCATAATCTTTGGTGGTATGACTTTAAACGCTTTGCTGGTAAAGGTAACAATAAGAAAACAGCATGGATAATGGGTGCTGAAAAAACTGGTTACGAGCATGGGTTTGATAAACCAAGAGTTAGAATATGCGATCTAGGAATCAACGACTATGGCGCTAACTATTTCGATGAAAACTTTACACGTATCAATTTCTACACTGATCCATATTACACAAAGATAATGGTAAAACAAGCTCATGTAATGAAAAGATTATATGACGGAATAAAAGACAACGCAATTCCTCCTGCTATATTATCCTCTAAGCGAGAAGATATTATTAACAGAACAGTGTATAATCTTAAGAATCCGCTGGTGTTTAAGTCTAAGAAATCAACTACAACTTCGATCTCCGCAAGAGATATGTTTATGTTAAATAGTAAAGACAGCGGGATGTATGATATGTTCCTTAGAGGATTACATACGATTAAACAATATGCTCCGCCGAGTCAACCGATATCGTTCTTTACCAGACCATATTACCTATGAGCTATGTACTCTATTTCATACTTTGGACTTTACTGCTCTACACAACACATAGAGCAGCACATGTTATTCCATTTATGAGATATTATCATGCTGATCACCACAAACAGGTAACGCAGCAGACTGTTCAGGGATTAAACTGGAAAAACTTCTTTCTTTATTTTGACTCGATTAACAGCACAATTGATCAGTGGCTGACCGAAGTTATACCAACAATCATTTTTTCCTTTATAACCAATCAATGGTGGATTGCTGTTTTTTATTATATTTGGGCGGGCTATATACAAGAGGCGATTGAGCATAATAGTAAGATCAATCTGTATCCTTTCCTTACATCTGGTAAATGGCATCTAATACACCATGAACAACCCAACAAAAACTACGGCGTGTTCACTCCAGTCTGGGATATGATATTTGGTAGTTGGATGGGATTATAATGACAACACATAATTACTGGGTTAAGAGTAATTTAAAAGATAGAATTACTGATAAGAAAGTTGACTTCAAAGTCGATTTGAACCCATACTCTTTTAAACATATGGACTTTCGTTCTGCTGCTAATATGACAGCGAAAATGATCTCCGACAAATATCCATCTGTATTCCTAGCGCTATCTGGCGGAGCTGATTCTGATTTTGTTTTGCATGTATTCGCAGAAAATAACTTACCTATCAAACCGATTATTGTAAAAACATCTGGTAACGAAAACGAAGCAGCATACGCTCACCATTCCTGTCGCAAATTAAACATTGAACCAATCATTATTGAATTATCAGATTATGATATAATTCGATCATACAACAATGAAATTTTTGCCAATTTAAACTGTCATGGAATATATTCTGTTCCAGGATTAGTCGCCTGTAAATACGCAAAAGATAATAGCGGTATTCTTATTATTGGCGAACATATGATTGATAATGATCATACTGGTATATTCCCAGGAATGAATGAGTGGGATTTTATCAATGAAGCATTGGTAGGCGAGGAGTATAATATACCATTCTTCATGTATACTGTAGAACTTACGTATGCGATGGTAGAAGCGATAGAGGAAATACCGATTGATGAATACAAACATAAGTTATATAACACAGATTATCGACCAGTTATGAAGTATAATTTCCCAGTCGAATTTAGAAAAATCATAAAACATATTTTATCTGGCAGAGATCTTTCGGTCGGTTATTCTTTTCCTCTTGGTAGAAGAGAGGATTTTTTGAGCTATTTAGATAAGTGGAAAAATGATTAACGGATATTATATATTCGATCATAAAATATACTATGATCGAGAAGAAGCTCTGAATGACATGAACAATCTTATAATCAATAAGATTGACTGCCCGCCTGTTGTTTTTAAATTCAATGAAAAAGTTTTTAGATCGATTGATTGGACTGTCGAGCCTCCATTTTCTCTAAAAGAACTTTATGTACAAAGAGCGCAACAGCTTCGCGACACTTATGATTACCTTATCCTCAGTTATTCTGGAGGATCAGACTCTCACGAAATACTTTATACATTTTTAGAAAACAACATCTTCATTGATGAAATACAAGTAATTCATTACGAAAAAGCAATGGCTCGATTTGATCGTAATTTTCTAAAAGATATTGAAGGTGTTAATCAATTTTTAGAATATGAAATGGTTTGTGTTCCTACACTAGAAAAGGTTAGACAATTAAGTCCAAAAACTAAGATTAGTTCCATCGATATGTCACATAATCTTATTGATGATATTTTGAATAACAAATTTACTTTTATGGGAATTAATGGAAAAAGAACACAAGCTAGTTTTGTAATACAAATGACGCCATACGCAAGAAATTTCTATCAACATCATTATAATAATTTGTACATTAAAAAAACGAACAAAACTGGGTTTATTCGTGGCGTCGAAAAACCAAACTTAAAGGTAAAAAACAAAAAATTAACTTTCAGTTTTAATGATGCTGCTCTTACTGGAGACAAACTTATTCGTAAAAACGAAATTGATCCAATTTACACAATTGAAAATTTCTTCTGGAGTAAAGATGCTCCACTTATACCGATAAAACAATCTCATGTATTAAAGAAAGCTTTCGAAAATGACAAACAACTTTATCTTAATTTTGTTAATCAATCTCCATTAAAACCAGATGTTAGATCTCGTGGACCAATGAATAATTACTCCAGAGAATACACTAAGTATATTTACTACTATTGGCATTCTGGTTTATTCAGCGCACCAAAATCTTTACAAATATCTCCAGAAATTAAGCTTGTATCTTTGATACAAAAAAACAATGGCGCTGATGCTTTAAGGGAACAACAAAATTTCTATCTAAACAAGTACAGAAAGATCGATAATAAAAACATGCTATCGAATCATATTTCAACTGACTCATATATTATAGGAGAATTGAATGTTAAATGGAATTAAAATACTCGCGCTCTCGTTGTTGTTATCTACAACAGCCATGGCAGCCGAACAGATTGAAATCGTCAGCGCATTACCAGTTGTAGGATCTGGCGGTCAAATCGGTATAGGTATTACACAAATACTTAACACAGTTCAAAACCAGCGCGAGTATAAGTTTGCTGTTACAATGGGTGGTTCTGGTGATGCTGCTGCTTTAAGAGCAAAGGCATTAGCAAAAGAAAATCAGGATGTTGTTTTCTTTACTGGCGTTTCTACAATAACATTTAACAGAATCAATAATCCAGATATTGGTATTGATCGCGATCATGACTTTATCTTCAGCACAGGAATCGGTAAAAACACACTTGGTATTTTGGTAGCGCCAAATTCGCCAATCAAAAACGTAGATGATCTAGTAGCTTTTATTAAGAGTAGATCAAAGTCCTATGAAGGCGGAACTCTTGTTGCTCCAGCCGCAAAAATGATGAATCAGATATTCTTAAAACATTATGGGCTAGAAGATAAAGTCGAAGAGATACAATATAAAACAGTACCAGAAATTGTTTTAGCTATTCAGAATAAAGAGATCGATTATACTGTTTTTACATTACCTGATATGACAAGTTTAAGAGCTATTCTTGTTTCCTCGGATGCGCGTATGACAACTTTTCCAGATGCGCCGACAGGTAAGGAAATCGGATTTAATGACTTCAATCTGCAGTCTATTCTGTTATTTGCTATCCCCAAAGAAAAGCCAGAGTTTGCTAAAACCTTTTTGGCTGATATGAAATTAGCATGCGCTAGCCCTGATTTTAAAACAGTAGCAGAACTTAGAGCTCCATATATGTCATATTGTATGGATCCAAGTGATACAGAAGCAACTGTTAAAAACGAGTTGAGTTACCTAAATAAGGTATATGGAGACAAACATTAGAGAGCAAACATGCCAAAAGTTCACAGAATAATAGTTAAACAAGCTAATGATCAATTTTTGCCAGCTTATACTGATAGCGAAAAGGCAATTATTGAGGCGTTCAAAACCAATGTCGTTTTAGTTCAAAACGGCTATGTGAGTAATAGCTATACTAGTGTTATGGATAATGAAAACACTCAGCATCAAACATACACTATCGACACAGATAAAAATGCCTTGTTGTTTTCTAAAAGTATATCAGATGCAAACAATCAATATGTCAATGCTATGTTTGCTATGATTG
>Ga0164296_1005907_pt1 | contig 10531 bp, 11 predicted proteins | sample GEODES057metaG_FD_113533 | JGI IMG/M metagenome (GOLD analysis project Ga0164296, IMG submission 113533) | Dystrophic lake water microbial communities from Trout Bog Lake, Wisconsin, USA - GEODES057 metaG | ecosystem: Environmental > Aquatic > Freshwater > Lake | place: USA: Trout Bog Lake... | reverse complement strand
CGACGAACACACCTCTGTGAAATGAAGGCTCCATGCTCCCACTCAAGACAACAACAACCTGGGCGGATGAACAAAGCAAGTCAAGAGCGCGTCGTCGCAGACCTCTCCTCTCGTCTCAGGCGGCGCACCGGTGACTCGCTGCCGGTGACAACCATGAGTGACTTCCAGATAATCAGCGCCGACGTGACAATAAGCCCTGCACCGCGTCGGGCACGGCGTTGTCAGCACAGCACACAAGCGGCAGACAGTCCCGTCAAGCACTCGCGACGCCGCAAAGCACGGGCAGCGCTGCAGGCCTGCGTCTCGCTTCGCAGCGTCCATGTTCACGAGCGCTGTGTACGTTGCACTCGCAGCGCGCGTACCTAGAGAGACAAGCTGCTGGACCAGTTCTCTCATGTTCATCGTCCTCAACGTACTCAGCGTGTCGTTCACGAAGCCCTTCACCATGCTCGCCATGGTGGCGACAGCTACGCCTACGTGTGATGCGCCGCAAGACACCCGCTCTCGCGAAGGGGCGACGGATTCTGACCCAGCACTGTCATTCAGTCATTGCAATCTGTCGAGTTGCGCACGCACGGCTGCGAAAATGTCATCCGAGCGGCTGCTGAAGAAGTGATCTTCGTCCTGGAGCTCGATGTAGTCAAAGTTGCTCTCGCCCCCAGCGCCGCGAAGCTTGTCAGCCACTCGTTGTTGGACGGCAATGGGAACTAGCGAGTCCTCTGCACCCGCAAACTGTGTGATGAACCTGCAATTCCTACGCTGCGCCGCCCAGTCCCACGGCCTTGAGAAGTAGCCACTTGCGGCTTCTGTGGCGTCGCTTAGGTCGCTGTCGTACGCTGCGACTAGTACGACGCCCAGCAGTCTGTGTTGCTCTGCAAGCCGCATGGCGGCAGCTGCCCCACTGCTGTGGCCGATCACAACTGCTTGCTCGTCAGCCCCTAAAGTGTCTCGTATGTAGGGGAGCCACACGCTCTCGAAGGCTTGCATAGGCTCCGGCATCGGCTGCAATATTGCCTCGAGGCCTGCGGCTCTGCATTTGGACTCCAATGCTCCATAGAAGTTGGCCCTTCGAAGCTGCTGCAGAGAGCAGGCGCCCCCGTTGCCTGGGACAATGACACAGCGCACAGAACGCTGCGGTGTGGCAGCCATCTGACACGCTGAGCTTGCAAGCACTCTAGCCAGGCGCATGCACCACGCGATGGTGGCCTCCTTGTGGCCGCTTGGCGATGACGTGTACGGAGATTGCAAGCACTCTAGCCAGGCGCATGCACCACGCGATGGTGGCCTCCTGTGGCCTCTTGGCGCTGACGTGTCGGAGTTTGCAAGAAGCCAGGCCCCTCTTGGAAGCGCGCGCGATGCTCCGCTCAGTCGCTCATCTCACTCGGTCGCAGTGCAGACAGCTTGCCGCCCCGCGTCGCGCAGCTCCTCGCCCACGGGCTGTTCTCTGTGCTGCCAGCAGCGTTGCTGTGGATGACCCGCACGCAGAGCTGATGGCGGACATGACTGAGTTCCTCAAGCAAGACTTGGAACACCTGTTCGACGACACAGGCATCGACTCGTCGCGCTACGAGAGCAGGATGGAGTTCGGGGATCCTCTCACACGGCACACCACGCTCCAAGGCTACTTGCTGAACATCCAGTTCCTGCGTCGCGTGTTCAGTCCTGTGTTCCGACTGCACGACATCAAGCGCACGGGCCCGTTGCAGCTGACAACGCGCTGGACGATGGACATGAAGTTGTCTCTAGTGCCACCTCTTGTTCCTTGGGACCCGTCGCTGACGTTCACTGGCGTCTCCATCCTCGACGTCGACCCGGTGTCACGCAAGCTGTGCAGACACGTGGATTTGTGGGATAGCTGCAGCGACAACTCGTTCTTATCGCGAGAGGCAATCAGCGACTTAGTTGGCCAGCTTGTCGACGGCGTCGGCCGAACGAGACGTGACAATACATCTGCATCAGAGTTCGTAACTCTGGTCCGGCGTAAAGAGTACAGCATTCAGCGGTGCGCATCTGGGGATGTCGCAGTTGCTTGGCTAAGCGGAGCTGCGACAACAGAGGCAACAGAGCAGAGTGCGGCGCAGCTGGCAACAGTGTTGCGACGTGATAGCATCCGATACGCTACATCTGCCGGGGATCGGCCGGCGTTTAGTGTGCGCCAGGAAGAGGGCAGTGCTTCCTGGGCCCAGAAGCACGAAATCCGCATCACCTTGATCGACCAGTTCCAGCTCCCGTGGACGATATGACACACATTTGTATAGACGCCATCACTCGTCAGCATATTTGCCGGCAGCCTTTCGCCGTCCAGCCGGTTCAGCAGGGCGCAGAAGCACGTCTCCCACAGACGATGCAATCGGCCCGGGAGCAGATGGCCCTGCTTGCTCGTCACTACCCGCTTTGCCCTTGCCCTTGACTGATTGCACAACCTTGTCCTTGAGCGGCGCAACGAGCAAGCTGTCCGACTTCATGGCGGCAGCCTCAAGCTCAGACGCGTCCCTGGGGCCCTTCGCAACCACCTGCGCCACGCCGTTGACCACCTTCACCGTGAAATCCGGAGAATGGCTCGCCGCTTGAACTGCCTCGTCCGAGGTTGGGGCGAACTCGGGAACGGCAGGGCGGGGCACAACACGGCCTTGGTCGTCCACGTACTTGTTCGGGTGACTGCGCCGGTACACACCCGCCTTCTGCGCTTCACGGTCGCCGTCGAACAGGGCGCCGGGGACGCTGAGGCAAGGAAGAGGTGGGAGTCAGCAAACGGGCGAAGCCCCCCCAGTCGCCCCATGTCGTTGTGTGCGTCAGTACTGCGCACGCAAGCAGACGCGAAGCGAGGGCAGCAGCTGTCGCGTAGCTGTTGGCATTGCAGGGCGCTGTGAGCCCGCCAGCTCCGCGGCGGTGGGAGAGCAGGGCAGGTGGCAAGTATGCCATGTGCAGCAATTCGCCTTCACAACTCGCTGCTGAGTACGCCTCTGCCTCTTCACTCCGCAAAGTCAGCCACACACCTGCATATCCAGTCCACAGCTGCGGCGATAAGGCCTGCGCGTTGGGGGCCACGCCCTGGAGCTCCAGCACTGTCATCCCTGTCAGCCATTCTTCAACGGCACGCTGCTCTCACACACGTGCGTGCACACGCTGCTGTGACTCACTGAGCTGATATAACGCGCACACAAAAGCGACTGGGCGAAGAGCTGGAGGCAGTGATTGGACGAAAACAGCGCCCTGTGCCGTTTTCGACCGGCATTGGGCTCACTTCTGCGCAAGAAGCTTCGACGCCGTGCAGGTGGGTGCGCTATCTCAAGATTTTGGCAGCATCACGGGTCGCGGGCCTGCTCATCAAGCGGAACAGCGTTACTTGTTGCTCCGCATTTCTCGTCGAGGCAGTCTAAGTCCCCGACTCCACGTGCGGCGTTCGCGCAGAGTCATACGACACGCTTGTACGTGCTAGCGGTCAGCAGTGTTGGTCACCAAGACTGCTTAATCGCAACGTTCTCGTGGTGTGGGCTACTTCCTGTCCGCTGGCCTTCCAGGTCCTAGTCGATGCCTTTCGCCGCTCCCGGAAACCTAGACCCACTTCAACGCGCGCCTGCCCTCAAGACTGGCGCTGATAATGCCTATAAGCGCGGCGACTTCAGACGCGCCGCGAAGCTGTACTCTGAGGCGCTTGCTCTGCTTCCCGACAATGCCAAGCTGCTGTCCAACCGCAGTGCGTGCTACGCGCAGCTGAAGCAGTGGAGTGATGCTCTACATGACGCACGCGCAGCTTTGGCGGCAGATCCTGCGTGGCCTAGGGCGTGGTGCCGCGTAGCAGCGGCATTGCACGGCAGCGGTGATGCTGAGGCGGCTTACATGCTGTGCGCCGATGCTCTGGTCAATCGCAAAGCTGTGAGCGGAGTACATGAAATTACCGCTGCACGTAATGCTGCGCTGGAGGCGTTCATCGCAGGTGAGACTGCCGCATGCAGGCGGCGGGACGCAAGAACAAAGACACATCGGCACGCCAAGCGTCCAGCTTCTGATGTGCGCGTGTTCGTGACCAGTGACATCCACGTCGATACGAACGGAAATCTGGATGCCTGGTGCAAGCGGTTCAGCAGCACTGCCTTTGCGGAAGATGTTCTCATCGTTGCTGGCGATGTCGGAGACACACTGAATGCCGTGAAACAGGGCCTGAAAGCGCTGCGCTCCAAGTTTGCACGCGTTTTTTTCGTGCCTGGCAATCACGATCTGTGGGTGCGTCCGGGCCTGGAGGACGCCAGCTGCGTGGACAGCATATGCAAGCTGTTCCAGTTATTTGCCGCATGTGACGCGCTGGATGTGGATGTCGCACCCGCGGTTGTTGCCCAGGGTATTACAATTGCGCCGCTGCTGAGTTGGTATGACTGCACCTTCGACGACGGGGATCCCTACCCCGGCCGGCTACTGTACGACAAGTTTGCCTCGTTTCCATGCGGAGGCAACAATGCCTGGCAATTGATGCTGCGATGCAATGAGCGGCACGTTGCTGCTCTTCAAGCGAGCGGCGCAACGCAGGTCATCAGTTGCAGCCATTTCCTCCCCCGCGCAGAACTCCCGTGCTCAATGGGCGTGCCCGAACTCCGCAAGAATGTGGGATGCAAGCATTTGGACCTTCAAGTTCAGCGCATCCGGGCAGATGTGCATGTCTACGGCCACACGCACATCAACTTAGACGGCAAATGCGGGCTGCAGTACCAGAGAGAGTCTGGCGGACTGCTAGCGCCCATCGGCAAGCCGAACGACACGCGCTACGTCCAATCCTCGCTGGAGGGCGGCGCGCGAGGCGTGCTCTGCGTGATGGACAGAGGTCTTTCCAGTGGCCGTATTTACGACCTCGACGGCCGACCGGCGTGAACAATAGCAGTGCCTTCTCTATCACATAGCGTCGTCAAAAGCATCGTCCGCGTCTAAATATTCTGGTGCGAACTCATCCGACATGCCACCAGTGCCGCCTTGCGCCTCTGGCAGTGCACTCCCAGCCCCGGCGCCCAGTGCCCGCGCCTCGCCCACAAGCTCCGCAATATCCTGCGTGCTCTGCATGCCAGCTGGCGCCGGGATGCCCTTGACCAGGTCTGCCAACCTGCCGCCGCCGAACCAGGGGTGGGCCACGATGCCGGGCACGGTGAGTCGCTTCTTCGGGTCCACCACGAAGATTTTAGCCAGCAAATCCTTCACCTCCGGCGTGAGCTTCAAGCCTTGTGGGAAGCTGTACTTGATGGCCATGATGCGTGCAATGGTGGCGCGGAAGTCCTTCGGTGCTGCTGGGTCCTCGAACGGGTAGGAGCCCACGAGCATGACGAAGAGCGTCACTCCACAGCTCCACACATCTGCACCAGCGCCGTCATACGGCTGGCGGGACAGCACCTCCGGCGCAATGTATGCGGGTGTGCCCACTGTGCTTTTTGCGGCTGAGTGGAGCAGAGACGATTTGCTGTACCCAAAGTCACAAATCTTGAGCACCGGCGGATTGCTGCCATCCAGCAGCGCGTTCTCAAGCTGTGCACCAGCACAGGTGTCAAATCGATGACCGGCTGTGGGAGACGCGTAGAGGGGGCACACCTTGAGGTCTCGGTGCGCTACAGACTGTGAATGGATGTATGCGACGCCGGAGATGAGCTGTCTGAAGAAATAGCGGGCTTCGTCCTCCGAGAAGCGACCCTTGCTGCAGATGCGGTCGAAGAGCTCGCCGCCTGGGCGCGCGTGCGAGTCCGTCAGCATGAAGCTTGGGGCAAAACAGGGGAGCTCTGCGGTTCCTCACCGGCAGCGTACTCCATCACGATAGCCAAGTGTGACGGCGTCAGCAGCACCTAGGTGTGCAGAGCCACAGAGTGTCAGCGGAGAGCGACACACTTGGCTCCACTGCCCTCCCCCGCCCACAGCGGAGAGCACCGAAACACACGCGCCTCCTTGAACAAGACGACGTTGTCGTGGCGCAGCATACGGTGGCACACCAGCTCGCGTGCCACGTTCTCGTCCACCTGTGCGCGTCGCGGTGCAGCGCGTGAGTCCCCCAATTGTCCAAAGCAGCAGCTGGTGGCCTTGGTGCAGGAGGGTGCGCACCGACGGCCCCCGCGGCAGGTACTTCACAGCCACAAGCTCGCCTGTCGCCACTTCACGCTCCAGACGCGCCACACCGAAGTTGCCGCTGCCGAGGTCTTTCACCTGCACACAGGAGCGTTGACGAAACGAAGGCCGTAAAAAACGGACAGCAGTGAGTGCCCCCACGAGTGAGCGGGTGAACGAGGCGTGCTCTCTCAGTGAGCAGTGTCAGCGTGCGTGCCTTGTCGAAGCGCGGCGACGGCTGAATAGGCGGCATGAGAGCTGGTGCCTACGCACTCGACTGGGCACAGGAGAAGTGCGAGGAGGGGTGTGCCACCCCAGGGAGCGGTCCAGTGGCACCACACGGACACCTGTAGCCCAGCCAGGAAGTCGCACCGAAGGCGAGCGCCTCAGCGGCCGGGAGCACTGTGTAATCACTCTTGGGTAATCACTCGATGACGTAAGCGCACCGGGCGACAAGCTTGCTTCGCGAAGCCGCTGCAGTTGACACCTGCCGCGACTCTTGTGGCGGCATGGGGACTAGACACGTTGATCCCAGCCGTGAGCTGGGCGTCGACGCCGTTAGATCTTGGCGTGCACGTGCGCTCGCGCCGCTTGCTCTGATTGCTTGCAACGCTTTCGGCATTGTGCTGACACAGTCAAGGATACGGACGATTGCGCTTGCGTGTGCACACATCCTGGTCCTCACACTGGCTGTGACGTACAGCCGTGTGCGCTCGTCTGGTGACACTATGCGAACAGTCGTCGTGCCAGTGGCAGATGGCAGCGATACTAAGGAGGAGATCACACTTATGGAGTATGACCGCCGCTGCGTATCTCAACTCGCGTCCTCCTCACTTGTAGCTCTGGTCACTGCTTGGCTGCTTCACACGAGCGGATGGACGACCAACTTGTTAGTTTTACAGTGCGTTTTGTTGCCGACAAGCGTGTTCGATGCAGAGGTGGTGAGGCTGCACCTGTGGAGAGAAGACCCGAGCCGGCTGTGCCTCCAGCGCCCTTTCCGTCCCGAGCCTGAAAAATTAGTGGCAGCGTATGTGCCCCGTGCGGTGTGATTGCTTTGCCTCCGTCATCACTGCGTGCTGACACGCGCGCAGTGTGCAGGAGTTGAGGCGGGCGTTCGCGCGCAAAGACGAGTGACATACTTTGGGCATTGATAACTTCACAAGGACACGTCGATTGGCGTTTCTTTCACGATGGAAATGCTCGCCACGAGGGGGCGCGTCGATTGCGCGCATAAAAACCAGCAAAAAGCAAAGTATACGACCGACCCAGGGGTCGAACCTGGAACCTTCAGCTGTCCGTACATCCGTAGGCTGACGCGATATCCATTACGCTAGCCGGCCGTCCACAGCGTCTCCCGGTCGACCACGAGAGCGCCAATGCGTGACACACCATGACAGAGTCGATAGGACAATATATCCCCTTGACCAAATAATGGACTCAGTTTTGGATTCGATTCTCCCTTTGGACGGGTGCCAGTCAGTGTGCCCACTTCAAGCTGCTGTCGGCCAACTGCGCCGTGATGCCCAGCTGCAGGGAAAGGTAAATCAAATATGGTGAGCGTTTGTCGATGCCGCAATAAAACACACCACTCGACGCGCCTTGCCCCATCTGTCGTCGTCTTTCCACTTCTGCAGGCCAGCTTCGATGTCCGCCTTCACCGCCGCGGCAGAGGGCTCTTTACACATGGCCGCCCACCAGCGAGCGAGGCGAGGCCGCTTCATGAAGATATCCTGCCAGCTGTACACGGCAGGCAGAATGGTTGTGTAGAACACGAACGTAGGAAAGAGCGCCGCATCAGCGGTGCTCAGCTGCGGCCCCGCAGAATACGGGCCGGTGGCGTGCAACATTGACTCCAAGATGTCGAGCTGCGCAGACAGCTCTCCAAGCGATGCCGCTCTAGGTGCAGCCTCCATCGCCTTGTACATGGCCGGCTGGTGGGGCGCCAGATAGACGTCATGCAGACGTGTCAGCAACTGCGTCCGTGCGCGCGCTGCCGGCGTATCAGGCAGCAGGGAAGGCCCACGGCCAGAGAAGACATCCAGCAGGTAGCTGACGATGACTTCGCTTTCGAATAGCGCTGTGCCGTCAGGAAGCCGGAGCAGCGGCATTTTGCCTTGTGGGTTGAGTGCCAGGTACTCCGCGCTCTTCAAGCCGCCCAGAGCCTGTGGACTCGCAACTTCCACCTCCGTCGCCGGTATGCCCTTCCACAACAGCACCAGCCTCGGACGGGCACCGAAGTTGCTGACTGGAACTGTGTAAAGCACATGCGACGCCGAGCCCGCAGCGGCTACGACTGAGGCGGTGGCGCGGGGTTGCACTCTGAGGACCCTCTGCGGCGCCGAGCACGCGCGCCGCAGTAGGGCTGTCTGTTGGCAGAGAGAAATCGGCATGGTGTGCCCTTGATGGACCACCCGCCGAATGGAAGGGACAGCGACTCTGCGAGGGACACCAACTGTTTTGCACACTGAATTTCTACAGTCGCGCGTTCTATTGCGGTGACCAGAACACCATGTCGAAGCGGGCGCCATTGCCTGTGTCAACGATCCTTGGTGGCGGCGCTTCTGCTTCCCCCTCAGGCAGTTGCTGCACGAAGCACGCATTGTCCCCGCTGGTCATGTCCATAGCTGCGTAGCAGAAGGCGCTGCTATCCGGCGCCCACAGTGTACATGTCGTGCGGAAATACTGCTCGTAGAAGGGGAGCAGGATGTGCTCCATGGCCGAAGTGAGGAGCACTTCATCCGTGCTGAACAACCGCCTGGGCTCTCCAGCCATGCTCCACACTTGCCACTTCCGCCACTGCCCGGCAACCAATGGGGTGGCCTCCTCCGTCAGTACGAGCAGGTAGCGGCTACACGGCGACCAGAGAAATGCCGCCACACTGGCATCCAAAACAAGATCATCACCGCTGTCGTCATGCACGACTTGTCCACACGTGCACTGCCCAGCGGCCTGAGAGCTGCCCAGGTCGCGTGCCAGAGTGTCCGCGAGATGGATGAGCCGCACCAAGCGTCCACCCAACTTCGTCCACACCAGCAGCCGGGCATCAGGGGACACTGCAAAGCGCGTGGCAGACAGTGGCTCCACTCCACCTTGGTGGTCCCGGGCTTTGAGTATCCACGATGTGGTGCACATGTGCTCATTCTGCGCTGCGGCCTCTCGACTGGGTAGCTGCGCGCAAGTGAGCAGGAGCCGGAAGGAAAGGCCATCGGGCTCATGGACCTGGATGCTGACAAACAGCACGTGCTTCCCATCTGGCGTGTAACTCGGCGCCTGGAACAGCTGTAGCCTGTCCAGATTTGCAAGCGGGAATGCATCGGCCCGCCACCGCCCATCTGGTGCGCACCAGACAGGTACGTTTCTCGCCGATTGCACAGGAGCGCCGTCAGGCTGCGTATTGTAAGACACCAAGCGCATGTCCATGGCGCCGCCATGAGTCATCACCTCATGCTCGCGCACAGGGCTGAAGTCGTAAAATAAGGGGAGGCTGTGCACGATGCACCACGCGTCTGAACCATCGCCGCCTTGGCCATCCAGCGGGTGCGTGGGAAGTTGACGCCCCGGCCGCCTGCTGCTGCCGGCATCATCGCCTGGAACAGGAGTGAATGCTGACAGAGGCACCACACGAAGGGCGATGTCTTCCCCGGCTCGAGGCGTGAGGAATGACACGTGCTGGCCGTCGGGCGTCCAAGCCAAGAAGAATGGCTCTGAGTTGGTGCCGAATTCAAGCACAGGCAACAGACGAAGGTTGTCCCCGAACAGTCTAGCAACTGTGACGGCATACCGCTGCTTGCCATGTACGCCAGGTCTCACAACGTACGCAATGTGCTTGCCGAACGGACACCAGTGCGGCAACGTCATGGGCTTGACCGCCAGCGGCCTTGCAGACAGTGCGTGGTCACCAGCAGAACCCCCGTCATCAGAACCTCCTGACGAACTGCTGCTATCGTGCGGTGAGCGTGCTATCTGTATGCACCCGACGTCATCCCCGTCTTGCATACTTGCGGTCAGCAACAAGCGGTTCACTGGCATGTCACAGGCTGTTCGTCGTAGCCAAGCCTGCTTCCACGACGCGGCACCACTGGGAGGCTGCCACCAGGAGTGTCTCCATCCAGTGCATGCGGCGCGCCAGCGCTTTGCGTCGCCGTCCACTAGGGCACGCAGGCGACGGCAGGTCTGTGCTAAGGAGGCGAGCTGTGCACCAGAGCAGCGGTCTAGGACGGCGGACAGCTCGTTATCAGGCAACTCTAACAGCTCCATGCTATGTACGCACTCAAAAATGCGCCAGAAATGCCTCCGAGTGCCTCTGCGGAGGCCTTGAAGCGACTGCAACATTTTTCTGTTTTGCAGCGACGACGGATGACGCGCCAACGGTCAGCGCATGTGCAAGTTCAATCATCAGATAGAATTACATGAGCGAGGAGTAGTCTCCCTGAGCTATTTGTTGCGCGCCAGCATTTTG
>Ga0164296_1005905_pt1 | contig 10532 bp, 6 predicted proteins | sample GEODES057metaG_FD_113533 | JGI IMG/M metagenome (GOLD analysis project Ga0164296, IMG submission 113533) | Dystrophic lake water microbial communities from Trout Bog Lake, Wisconsin, USA - GEODES057 metaG | ecosystem: Environmental > Aquatic > Freshwater > Lake | place: USA: Trout Bog Lake... | reverse complement strand
TTAAGCACCACTTGGGCCACCGCCGCTTGGCCACTTTCGGGCTCGCTGCGGGCCTCGAAATACACCGCTTCGGTGAGGCAATGTTGCTCCTTGGCAAATTCCGAAGGCTTGATGAGGCTCACAAAAACGGGCTTGGGGTCTTCTGGTCGAATAGGCGGTAAGGGTTTGGCAACAATAGATATTCCGCCCGAGAAACGGTCTTTTTCCATGCCGCCCGAAAGCCGATCGGCCGACAGCAGCGCCACGCTTAAGGTTGGCGCTCCCGATACACCGGGCGTTGTGGCCGCAGGGTCCGCTTTGGGCGTCAAACCGGAGCGAACCGTTACCTTGCCGTCTCCCTCTTTCGCAGGGGATTCCGCAAGCTTTGTCAGCGTGTTAGCGTGAGGATCGGCGGCTGATTCAAGCGCCGGAGTCTGCCCGTCAAAGCTCGGCAAAAAGGCAGGCAAAGGATCGCTTTTTTTGAGCGTGTTGACCCGCTCCTCCTCCCCCGCCGCCAGCTTTTCCTGATAGCGGGGAGCCGTTGTAAATCCCGGCGAAAACTCGGGCCCAAGGCCGATATGGGCGGGGATAATGATTAACGGCTCAGCCTCGTCAGAAGCGCCTAAACTCACATTATTCGATATAGATTTCAGTAGGTTAGCAGGTTGTTTTGGGTGGTAGGTGGCAATCGAAAAACCGCGCGTGGCATCCACACTGGCGCTAGCGGTAAAGGACACCAAAAGGCAGCCCCCCAACACCGTACGGTTGAGCACCGAAAGCACCCGAAAAAGACCGGAACGCCGCATGAAACCCGCCCGAACCCTTCAAAAGGCAGAGGCGAATCACAAAAGCGCGCCCCCATCCAACCCTTGCGTGTTTATCCCGCGTTAAGGTTGATGGGAGGTTAAAGACTATGGTTTACAAGAGGTTAAGCTTGGCTTGCGACCTTGGCCCCAATCGCCGCCTGCGCTGCGGCCAGACGGGCAATCGGCACGCGGTAGGGCGAGCAGGACACGTAATCAAGCCCTGCCCCTTCACAGAAGCTGATCGAGGCCGGATCGCCGCCATGCTCGCCGCAAATCCCGAGCTTTATCAACGGTCTAGTAGACCGTCCGCGTTCCGCCGCGAGCTTCACAAGTTCCCCAACACCGTCTTGATCGAGCGTCACAAACGGATCTGCCGGCAAAAGCCCGCTTGCCGTATAGGCGCCCAAGAATGACGCTGCATCGTCGCGGCTAATCCCCAACGTCGTCTGGGTTAAATCATTGGTACCAAAAGAGAAAAACTCCGCGGATTGGGCAATCTCGGCGGCCCGCAAGGCGGCGCGCGGCAGCTCAATCATTGTGCCTACTTGATAGGTGAAGCTCGCGCCTGTCTCGTCTTTAACGGCCTTTGCCATCGCATCGATCCGCGCTTTAACGAAATCGAGCTCCGGTTTGGCCATAACGAGCGGCACCATCACTTCCGGAATAACCGCCTGTCCGGTCTTTCTGGCCGCTTCAACAGCTGCTTCGAAAATCGCCCTTGCCTGCATTTCGGCAATTTCCGGGTAAGCAACGGCCAAACGACAGCCTCTAAAGCCCAACATCGGGTTAAATTCGTGCAATTCCAGCGCCCGAGCCCTCAGCTTTTCGGGGCTTGCCCCCATGGCTGCCGCCACTTCGGCGATTTCCTCGTCCGAATGCGGCAAAAACTCATGCAAAGGCGGGTCAAGCAGGCGGATGGTAACGGGCAGCCCCTGCATAATCGTGAAAAGCTCAACAAAATCAGCGCGCTGCATCGGCAACAGCTTGGCCAAAGCCTGCCGTCTTCCGGCGGTATCATCGGCCAAAATCATCTCGCGAACCGCCACAATGCGTTCGCCTTCAAAGAACATATGCTCGGTACGGCAAAGCCCGATGCCTTCCGCACCAAAATTCCGCGCGGTACGGGCATCCAACGGCGTCTCGGCATTGGCACGCACTTTCATGCGGCGGCCTTTATCGGCCCATCCCATTAACGTGCTGAATTCGCCCGATAATTCAGGCTCGATCATTTTCACCTGACCGAGTAGAACCTGCCCCGTCGAGCCGTCAATCGTAATAAAATCGCCCTTTTTCAGCGTTACACCGGAGGCGGTAATCGTTCCCGCCGCCATATCCACCTTCAACATGCCCGCGCCCGACACGCAGGGCTTGCCCATGCCACGGGCCACAACGGCGGCGTGCGAGGTCATGCCGCCCCGAGCCGTTAAAATCCCTTCAGCGGCATGCATGCCATGGATGTCTTCAGGCGAGGTTTCAACGCGCACGAGAATAACCTTGCGTCCTGCAGCTTTGGCAGCTTCCGCTTCATCGGAATCAAGCACAATTTCACCCATTGCAGCACCGGGAGAAGCAGGTAAGCCAGAGGCCATCACACGCCGTTCTGCCTTAGGGTCGATCGTCGGATGCAAAAGCTGGTCAAGCGAGGCGGGATCAATTCGGCCAACCGCTTCTTCTTCGGTAATGAGGCCTTCTGCTGCCAAATCAACGGCGATTTTTAAAGCCGCCTTCGCGGTTCGCTTGCCATTGCGTGTTTGCAACATCCAGAGCTTGCCGCGTTCAATGGTGAATTCAACATCTTGAATATCGCGGTAATGCTTTTCAAGCAGCGCACAAATCCGCAAAAATTCGTTAAAGGCATCCGGCATCGCCTTTTCCAGCGATGGCCGATCTGATCCGGCAGCAATGCGCGCAACTTCCGTAATATCCTGCGGCGTACGAATACCGGCAACGACATCTTCGCCCTGCGCATTGATCAAGAATTCGCCGTACAGTTCTTTTGCACCCGTTGATGGATTGCGGGTAAACGCAACACCCGTGGCCGATGTCTCGCCCAAATTACCAAACACCATTGCCTGCACATTAACCGCTGTGCCCCAGCTTGCGGGGATCGCATGCAACTCACGGTATTTATTCGCGCGCGCATTCATCCATGAACCAAACACGGCGCCAATCGCGCCCCATAATTGCTCGTTTGGGTCTTGCGGAAAAGGCTTGCTGAGTTCTTGCTCAACAACAGCTTTGTAATCAGCAACAATCGCCTTCCATTCGTCCGTTGTGACTTCCGTATCGAGCGAATAACCACGGCGCTCTTTAACGGTCTCTAAAATATCTTCAAAATGATAATGCTCTACGCCAAGCACGACATCCGAATACATTTGAATAAAGCGGCGATAGGAATCCCACGCAAAACGGGCATCGCCCGAACCCTTCGCAAGGGCCTCAACGGTGACGTCATTCAACCCAAGATTGAGAACCGTATCCATCATACCCGGCATGGATGCACGTGCCCCGGAACGCACCGATACAAGCAGAGGATTATTTGCATCCCCAAAGCGCTTACCCGTTAGATCACCAACATGAGCAAGGGCGGATGCGACTTGCGTTTCCAATTCGGCTGGGTAGGTTTTTCCGTGGTCGTAATAATAGGTGCATAATTCGGTGGTAATCGTAAATCCGGGTGGCACGGGCAATCCAAGATTGCTCATCTCGGCAAGGTTAGCACCCTTCCCACCAAGAAGATTACGCATTCCAGATTCGCCTTCGGCTTTTCCGTCACCGAATGTGTAGACCCATTTTGCCATTACCTGCCCCATTTCGCAGTTGCGAGATCAACTTGCTTCGCTGATCCATTCTCAAAAAGCAACTAAGACTAAAGCTACATAGTTGCCCAAGAACGAATTGATCCACAGATGCTCAACTTTAGCGTCCATTTTCCTGCTAAAATACGACATTTATTGGCCGATATTGCTCCAAGGCCTCGCCATGAGGCAGCAACGAGGCTATAGGAGGCAGGCTGAGGAGATGCCCATGTCGACTGCCAAAAATCATGCTAAACCTGCCTATACGCCCCAATTTATTCTGATCTGTGGCTGCTTCATCGGCTTTATCACCTTTGGGCCTCGTGCATCGGCTGGTTTGTTTCAGCTTCCAATGTCGCATGAATATGGCTGGGGCCGGGAAATCTTTTCTTTCTCTATTGCCATTCAAAATCTCCTTTGGGGCGTTGGTCAGCCTTTTGCCGGCGCACTTGCGGATCGGTTCGGCACGATACGGATGTTATGCCTCGGCGCATTACTATACGCCCTCGGGCTGGTGGTTATGGCCTACTCCTCAACCCCAAGTGTTTTAACGGTTGGCGCGGGCGTTCTCATCGGCATGGGGCTCTCAGGCTGCTCGTTTAATCTGGTCATTGGTGCATTCGGAAAATTACTGCCTGAAAAATGGCGTGGTCTAGCCTTTGGTGCTGGTACAGCTGCAGGTTCATTTGGCCAATTCGTATTTCCACCCATTGGCAGCGTTTTAATCGATTCAATCGGATGGCATGAAACCCTTCTGGTCTTTTCCATTACGCTCCTTTTCGTGTTGCCCTTGTCCCTTCCGCTTGCCACACGCGCTTTATCAAAATCGGATACGGACCAGGCACCGAAGCAATCGGTCAAAGCAGCCCTTAGCGAAGCCTTTCATCATCCGAGCTATGTGATGCTTGTTTTAGGGTTTTTCACCTGCGGCTTTCAGCTTGCCTTTATCACAGCTCACTTGCCTGCCTATCTGAATGATATTGGCATGCCTGCATGGGTCGGCGGATGGACATTGGCCGTCATCGGATTAGCCAATGCTGTCGGCTCGTTAACGGCAGGGTGGCTATCGGGCCGTATGCCAAAGCGCTGGATTTTATCGGTCATTTATCTCGGGCGATCGGTTGCTGTGTTGTGCTTTATTCTGGCGCCAGCAACACCGGCGAATGCCTTATTGTTCGGCGTCGCTATGGGCTTTTTATGGCTCTCAACGGTTCCACCCACATCGAGTCTGGTTGCCGTGATGTTCGGCACACGCTATCTCGCCATGCTCTATGGGTTTACCTTTTTCTCGCATCAGCTTGGTGGCTTCTTGGGCGTCTGGCTCGGCGGCGTTCTTTATGAGCGAACAGGTTCTTATATGATCGTATGGTGGCTCTCTATCGCGCTTGGTATTGCCTCTGCCCTCATCAATCTCCCGATCCGGGAAGTTGCTGTCCTTCGCACACAACCGCAATCTGCATAAATTTTATTCGATAATCCCCGTATTTGGAGTTGAAACCAATGAGTACCTTTAAAGCCTTGATGATCACCAAAGATGAAGCCGGTGTACAGCATCTAGATTGGAAGCAATTAACCGAAGCCGACTTGATGGAAGGCGATGTTGTCGTTCGCGTTACGCATTCGACCATCAATTATAAAGATGGCCTTTTTCTTTCGGCAAAATCGGCCATTCCGCGTAAATCCCCCATGATCGGCGGTATCGATTTAGCAGGCATTGTTGAGACTTCTTCGCATGTAGGTTTTAAAGCTGGCGATGCAGTGCTTTTAAACGGCTATGGACTGTCAGAAACCCATTACGGTGGCTATGCCGAAAAGGCCCGCGTTAAAGGCGATTGGCTGATCAAATTGCCTACCGGAATAGACGCGCATCACGCCATGGCGATTGGCACAGCGGGCTATACGGCGATGCTATCGGTACTGGCTTTAGAAAAGCATGGCGTTAAGCCTTCCGATGGTCCTGTATTGGTAACAGGTGCCGCGGGTGGCGTGGGCTCGGTTGCGATAGCGATCCTCTCGAAACTCGGTTGGCATGTGATTGCGTCAACGGGCCGTCCTGAAGAAGCAGATTATTTAAAATCGCTGGGCGCTGCTGAAATTATCGACCGCAAAGAATTATCAGAACCGGGCCGCCCGCTTGGCAAAGAGCGTTGGGCAGCAGCGGTAGATTCCGTCGGCTCTCATACGCTTGCCAATGTCCTTGCGATGACAAAATCGCACGGTGCAGTGGCCTGCTGCGGCTTGGCGCAGGGTATGGATCTACCTGCAAGCGTTGCACCGTTTATTCTTCGCGGTATTGCGTTGCTCGGCATCGATAGCGTCATGTGCCCGATGGCGCATCGCTTGGAAGCGTGGAAGCGTCTCGCGATCGATCTCGACATGGAAAAGCTCGATGCCATGACGCGCACGATTGCTTTTGCCGACGTCATTTCTGAAGCCGCAAAAATCGTCAAAGGCGGTATTCGCGGTCGAGTTGTTGTGAATATTGCTTAAGCCGATACGATCGAAGGTTTCCCCATATAGGTGCCTTCGATCAACGATTTGCGTTTGCTGAGTTCATTCGCTGCCAGATCCAAGAAAGCCCGCACACGTGGCGAGGCTTTCAAATCCGGATGGGTGAGCAACCACAGCCCCGTCGCAAAATCGGGATTGGGTTCCGTCAATCGCACCAAACTCGGCCGCTGATCGGCAATCAGGCAGGGCAATGGACCAATTCCGATGCCCTCCTCCACCGCTTCGGTGAGACCAAGAACCGTATTGATCTTGATGGCGATCTGCGCCTCGGGCACCCGTTCATGCACATAGCGAACGGCGCGGATATGGCCTAGCTGATCTCCAAGCGACACCCATAGCCGATCTGCCAAACCATCCAGATCGGGATAGCGTCCCTCAACAGTGTCCGGAAATTCGCTCTTGAGGCCATATATCGCCCAATTCAAGCTGCATATTCGTCGCCCGATCAAGGTCTCAGGCGGCGCATCGGTCGCGCGAATAGCAATATCCGCGTCCCGCTTTGACAGGTTCAAAGGCTGGTTGGTGAGGACTATATCCAAATTAATGGTCGGATAGGCACGCCGAAACGCTGCAAAAACGGGCATCAACAAATAAACGAGCAAGGTATCATTGGTTGTGACCCGCAATTCCCCCGTCGGAATAAGACTTTGCCCAACCAATTTACGGGTGAAGGCCTCGACATCATCGTCCATTCGACCGGCCAATTGCGCCATTTCCTCACCCGCAGGCGTTAGCGCATAGCCAGAGCGATGGCGCTCAAACAGCATTGTGCCGATGCGCTTTTCGAGATCGGATAAACGCCGGAATACGGTTGAGTGATTGATGTTCAGGATATCCGCAGCACCATTCAGTGATTTCGTATCGGCAATCGCTTTAACAAGCCGAAAATCATCCCACGGAATATGGTTCATTTGCACGCTCGCAATATCTCTTGATCAGTCTTCGATAAATATAGTGCAAATTGGAAAACACAAGATCAATTTCGAGGCGCTGCGGCCCGATGCAACCGATCATTGATCGCCTCACCAAGCCCGTGCGAAGGAACGGGCGCTACCGCTATCGAGAAAGAGCCGGAAGCATCAAGCGTCCGTAACGCTCCGAAAAGCGCCGCGGCGGCCTCCGCTAAATCGCCTGACGGGCTCAAATTAAGGGTCGCAACACTTTGTTCAATCCCGGGCATTGAAGCCGAGCCAAACAACAACGCCGCCTCCCCTTGTTCGATTATATCCACATTGAGGCGTACCTTCGCGCGCGGCGCATAATGTGACAGCAACATGCCCGGCGCCAAAGGCGCAGCCTGATCACCATCGGAAGCCACCGGATCAGCAAGGCGGCAGCCAAGCTCTGCTTCAATCGCCTCTCGCGCCAATCCACCCGGACGAAGCATAACAGGCGGATGAACCAAACAAGAGACAATGGTTGATTCAACACCAACCTTTGCTGACTTCCCCATCACTACCGCATCAATCAACCCGTCGAGATCCTCAAGCACATGCTCCGGCGTCGTCGGGCTCACGCGCCCTGAGCGATTGGCAGAAGGCGCCGCAATCGGTCGTCCGGCGGCCTCAAGCAAGGCAGGCGCCTCGGGGGCAGATGGAATGCGAAGCGCAATACTATCAAGTCCCGCCAAAGCCAATTCACTTACCGGACAATCAGAATGGCGAGGGACAACAATCGTCAACGGCCCCGGCCAAAATGCTTTTGCGAGTCGTAAGGCATCGGCGTTGAAATTCGCGAGCGTCAGAGCCTGCTCCAATGCGGCGACATGAACGATCAAAGGATTAAAGCTTGGCCTACCTTTCGCCGCATAAATACCTGCAACGGCCAAGCCATTGGTCGCGTCCGCGCCAAGCCCGTAAACCGTTTCCGTCGGAAAGGCCACCAGCCCGCCAGCCCGCAAGAGATCGCCCGCGGCAGCGAAACCCGATGCGTCGGACGCTAAGCGACGTGTGATCTTACTTTCACTCATGGCTGAAACTTTATTTTCATCTTACGCGCTATAATCCTTTGGATGATAGAAAGCCAAGGTGCAATTTAAGGCGTTATAGCCTATCCTTTCGCGTAAATGATCTATCCTTATTGAGGCATTTGCTATGACATATCGCGCACCAGTCGCTGAAATCGCCTTTATGGCCAAGACATTCGGCCTTGATTCACTCCTAAAGGAAGGTTTGGCGCCCGAGCTCGCCGATGATCTTGCCGATGCCGTCTTGGAAGAAGCGGGTAAATTCGCAACCGACCGTATTGCACCGCTCAATCAAATTGGCGATCAAATCGGCAACCGCTTTGAAGACGGTGTTGTGACAACCGCGCCCGGTTGGAAGGAAACCTATCGCGATTGGGCGGAGGGCGGCTGGAATGGGCTCACCGCGCCATCCGAGCATGGCGGGCAAGCCTTGCCACAGCTGTTACAAACCGCCTGTAGCGAAATGTGGACCTCCGCCTCCATGGCCTTCATGCTTGGGCCAATGTTGACCACAGGTGCCGTCGATGCACTCGTCGCTCACGGCTCAGAAGAGCTCAAAAACATCTATCTTGATCGCCTCGTCTCCGGCGAATGGATGGGCACCATGAACCTGACCGAGCCGCATGCAGGCTCGGATGTTGGGGCATTGAAAACACGCGCCGAGCGTTCATCCGATGGCAGCTATCGCATCAGCGGACAAAAAATCTATATTACCTATGGCGAACATGATCTGACGGATAACATCATCCATCTCGTCCTTGCGCGCTTGCCCGATGCGCCTCAAGGCACGCGGGGCATTTCGCTTTTTCTGGTGCCCAAATTTCTCGTCAATGCCGATGGCACTTTAGGTGCACGCAATAATGTCCGCTGCGCTGGATTAGAACATAAGCTCGGCATCCATGCATCGCCAACTTGCACCATGATCTATGGTGATCAAGGCGGCGCAATTGGCTATTTGATCGGCGAAGAAAACCGCGGCTTAAATTGCATGTTCACCATGATGAACAGCGCCCGCCTCGGCGTTGGCTTGCAAGGCGTCGCAATCGCCGAGCGCGCCTATCAATTGGCGCTCGCCTATGCCTCTGAACGCAAACAAGGCCGTGCCCTTGGAAGCACTGCGGACGGCATGAGCGCTATTATCGCGCATCCGGATGTTCGACGGATGTTGATGCTCATGCGCAGCCGAACCGATGCAGCCCGCGCCATTTGCTATATGACAGCAGCCGCGATGGACCGCTCACACCGCGAAACCGATCCCGAAAAGCGCAAAGCGTCGGAAGAACGCGCGGCATTGCTCACCCCCATCGCCAAAGCATGGTCAACCGATATCGGCATTGAAGTTGCGTCCCTCGGTATTCAAGTCCATGGGGGAATGGGCTTCATCGAAGGCTCCGGCGCCGCCCAACATTTACGCGACGCAAGGATTGCCGCGATTTACGAAGGCACAAATGGCATTCAAGCCATTGATCTTGTGACCCGTAAATTAACGCTTTCAAACGGCGACGCAGTACGTTCCCTCTTCGGCGAAATGCATGCGACGCTGAACGCTTTAAAGGCAAGCAATCTGCCGGGCTTTGGTGCAAGCGCTGATAAACTTAGCGAAGCGATGGCAGCCCTTGAAGCAGCCACGCTTTGGATGGCGAAAGCGCTTAAAGAACGAACCGAAGAAGCATTGGCTTCCGCCACGCCCTATCAAACCCTTTTTGGCACAACGCTAGGCGGCATCAATCTCGTTCGCGCGGCCCTAGCCGATCCATCCGAGAAGCATATTGCAACGGCTCGTTTCTTTGCCGAGCAAATCGCACCAGAAGCCCAATCGCTTGCGCGGACGGTGACAGAAGGGGCAACAGCGCTGTCGAATATCGATTCCGTTTTATTAGCGAGCGCCTAATTCATCATGTGCGGACGTTTTGCTCTGAGCGCAACACCCGAAGAAGTGCTCGCTCTCTTTGCCTATGATGAACGACCTAATTTTCCGCCACGCGGTAATATCTCGCCAACCGATCCCATCGCGGTTGTAACGCAAGAAGGTTCCCATCGTCATTTCCGCTTGATGCGATGGGGTCTCTTGCCCGGCTGGCTGAAAGAGCCTGAAGGTTTCCCCGTCCTTTTCAATGCGCGCGGCGAGACCATTGCAACAAAGCCGACTTTTAAATCCGCCACACGCCACCGCCGTTGTCTCATCCCTGCGGATTCTTTTTATGAATGGTCAACGGTTGATAAGAAAAAAACGCCCTATCGTATTCACAAACCCGATAACGCCGTGTTTGCCATGGCGGGCTTGTGGGAACCCTATGCGCACGCCAATGGCTCTGAAATTGATACGGCCGCGATTGTTACAACGGATGCCAATGGCATGGTATCAGCCCTCCATAACCGGATGCCTGTGATCATTCATCAAGACCAATTCGCGCTTTGGCTTGAATCCGAATCCCATCCCTTGGAAGAAGCACTGAAGCTCATCAAACCCGC
>Ga0164296_1005902_pt1 | contig 10540 bp, 11 predicted proteins | sample GEODES057metaG_FD_113533 | JGI IMG/M metagenome (GOLD analysis project Ga0164296, IMG submission 113533) | Dystrophic lake water microbial communities from Trout Bog Lake, Wisconsin, USA - GEODES057 metaG | ecosystem: Environmental > Aquatic > Freshwater > Lake | place: USA: Trout Bog Lake... | reverse complement strand
ATACTGACAGCAAGAATACTGGCTGACAATACAACAATACTTAGTTGATACAATGTACCAGCAAAACCAATCCATGGGCTTTGCTTTTTAGCCTTGTCACGTTCTGCTTCAAGAGCACGTGCCTTGGCCATTAATTCTCGTTTACCTTCGCCTGTGGCAGGTTCGCTTTCATAGCGAGCAATCTTGGCTTCTAGTTTTTCCACACGTTCAGTATCTTTACGTGCTACAGCAGCCTCTAGGTTTTGTTCAGCCAACATTTGCTTGATGCTTTTGGCTTCATAGAAACTCCAAACGTCATTGGCTGCAATAGTGTCATTAAGTGTTTGGCTACTCAACTTGTTTCCGTACCAACTATTAACTGCTAGTATTAAAGCAAACACTGAGATAACCATACCAGCACGGTCCTTCATCTTGGCTTCGCTTGCTTGGCGTGCCTGAATGTCAAAGGCAGTTGCGTCCTTGGGTGCTTTGGCTTGCTTGTTAACTAGGTTTAATACTGAATCGAATAAGGCCATTGATGTCTCCTGTTATATCGATACAGTATTTATAGAAGCAACCGCTGTTTCACCTCAGTGTAATAGTCCTTACACAATTCAAAGCGTTGATGATGTCTACTGTGATTATCGGGAATACGTCCATTGTTTACCTGCATAAGCACACCTTCAAAATTATCAACTAGCTCGTTGACAATAATCTGTTTGAAGTTGCCATAAAAATGATTGTAGTTGTGCAACAATACTTCTTGCATTTCTTCATGCATCTGTTTAAGTTCACTGGGACTCAAGGCACATAGTCGTTTAAGTTCACCAACAATTTTTTCTATACGTACATAATGATCCTGTTCAGAATCGTAACTTTCATCTATCCAACGATCAAAGGTCTTGAATCCATAGCTTTTTAAGTAGGCAAGGTTGCCCGGAGCGGCTACTAACATGAAGGGTCTTTGTGCTACAATAGGCTTAAACACTTTTTCTGTAAGATGCAATTTGGGCTGGAAATAGATGGTCTCAGTAACTATGTGCCAAAAAGCGTCAGTAAGTTGACCAAAGTCTACGTCAGCACTCAGTGCTCCGTGTGGAGTATGCGTATCTATAATCAAAGGTTGACTTACATGTTTAAACATGGTTGCAATTTTAATTTTGGCACGTGACAACAGGGGAGAATCTAACAGTATTTGCTTTATAGTTGCACCGTTTTCTTCTAGTGGACAACTGACTGCACCGTATTTGATTAAATCATGTTCTAGCAAGCCTGCAACAAGATGCAAACGATAGCTTCTATATTTTGATATAAGATGATTGTAACATATAAATACTTTACTAAATCGATTAAAAGATTCAGGTCTCATGTACTGGAAGTCTTTATACCAGTCAAGCGCAGCAAATCCGTGAAAGAAATAATACCAATTGTAGAAACGATTTTTCTTGACAATTTGATTTACCAAATCACTCTTTTCGCTGTTGGCAAAAATATTAATTTTTCGAGGTTGATATATTTCAGGAAGTTCGTATAGTGTATCCATGTGCGGAAGGTCTTCGGAGAAGATCGGCTCTTGATCATAGAATGTACAATGCAGAAAAGTTTTTTGACCTTTACCGCAGCGGAAGTTAAACTGACTTGGTGACACTTCAGCGTTTAATGGATCAAAAAGAGTTTGGATACTGTCATAAGTTCCAAACGGGTAAAAGTAATGAGACTTGCTGTTTTTAAAATGTGAAATCAAATTGTCATGCAACACATGATAAAACTTATCTAAGGAAAACATAAATGAATGTAGGATTTATTGGGATTGGAAAACTGGGAATGGCCTGTGCCGAAGTAATGGCAACCAAACACTCTGTTACTGGATATGATATTTATCGTAAAGAAAGCGATAAAATTAAAATTGCCGACACACTGAGTGAGGCAGTAGTTGGGCAAGATATTATCTTTATTGCTGTACAAACTCCACACGATCCCAAATACGGTGGTGCTGAACCAATTACACATCTTGAAAATGTAGACTTTGACTATACTATCGTTGAGAATGTGCTTAAACAGGTCAATGCCTACGCGAGACCTAATCAACTGGTTGTACTAATCAGCACAGTACTGCCTGGCACTACAAGAGAACGTTTGCGTCCACTGATTACAAATGGCCGATTCATTTATAATCCTTACCTGATTGCCATGGGCAGCGTTGAGTGGGACATGGTTAATCCTGAAATGGTCATCATTGGTACAGAGGATGGCACTGTAACCGGAGACGCAGCAGAACTAATAGAGTTCTATCGTGGCTTGATGCAAAACGATCCACGTTATGAAGTTGGCACATGGGACGAAGCAGAATGTATCAAGGTGTTTTACAACACGTTTATCAGCGCCAAGATTGGATTAGTAAACATGATCCAAGACGTTGCTATTAAACAGGGTAACATCAATGTAGACGTTGTTACCAACGCACTTGCTAAATCCAGTATGCGTATTATGGGGCCTAAATATATGACAGCGGGACTAGGTGATGCTGGTCCTTGCCACCCACGTGACAATATTGCTCTACGATTCTTGGCAGAGAAACTAGAACTGGGCTATGATCTGTTTGACGCTATTATGCACGCCAGAGAAAAGCAGGCCAAGTTAATGGCACTGGCACTGGTAGAACAAGCAGAACTATACGAGCTACCCATCTACATACACGGCAAAGCCTACAAGCCGGATGTAGACTATTTGGAAGGTAGTTACAGTTTGCTAGTAGGACACTACTGTACAGAGTTCGGTCACGAGCCTACCTATATTGATCCGTTGACTGAAAAGTCTAATCCTACATCAGTTAAAGGTGTTGTACTGTTAGCACACAACCGTATTATTACATATGGATATGCCGGTGTTGATCAAGCACAGCAACAGTACTGTGAGTTTGAACCGGGCAGCATCATTGTTGACCCTTGGCGCACATATCCACGCGACACAGCAGGCATAAAGGTACTACACTATGGCAATACACGCCAGATATAAAATTCCAGTTTTTTGGAATGACGAATATAAAAGTCTAGACTATCAGCAGGAAGATTTTAATGATCCTGTAAGTATCCAACGTTGGACCGAACTAGGTTACGGTAACCGGTTTACTGGCTACATAGCAGACATGCGTACTGCACAGCCAACATGGAACAATCAGTTTATCAATATCTATCAGGACCTTAGTTGGCAAGATATTGGCACCAGTTACTATAGGATGGATACTGGAACAGTTTTGCCAACACACAGTGACTTATACGCAAGATATGTTACAATACATAACTTGCAAGGACATGAACAAAGCATACGCCGTGCAGTGGTATTTTTAGAAGATTGGCAACCAGGACACTACAGCGAGATCAATGGTGTAGGCATGGTAAACTGGACAGCAGGTACAGTCATAGAATGGAGTTATGATACTCCACACGCAGCAGCCAATATTGGTATTGCACCGCGTTACACACTTCAAATAACAGGACATGTATGATTTCAAGTTTCAATGAATACGATCCACTCAAGCGTATTATAGTAGGTACAGCTACACACGCCAATTGGCCAGTGTTAGACAAGGTATTTCGTGCAGAAGCAGCAAACAGTTTGTGGACAGAAACACCTGCTCCCAGTGGCCCTGTACCCGAGTGGATTATTAACGAAACAGAAGAAGACCTAAGTCGACTGTGTAAAGTGTTAACCGACTATGGTGTAGAAGTTGTACGCCCTGATCCACTTAACTTCCAAGTTCACGATGGTCTTTACAACTACTGCCCACGTGATCGTTTTATTGTACACGGCAGCACTATCATTGATCCTGCTATGATGTATCCTTGCAGAGACATGGAATATCAGTGCTACATTGATTATCTTGAAGATGCTGACCGTATTATTCATATGCCACGTGGTCAAGGTATGACATTGGACGCTGCCAATGTGTTGCGTATTTCTCAAGACAAATGGTTGTTCTTAGAATCAGCCAGTGGCAACCGCGCTGCCTACGATTGGTTGTGCAATCAACTGCCCGACGTAGATATTGAGCTGTGTAACTTCTACGCAGGGGTACATATTGACAGCACAATCGTTGCGCTCAACGAAGACTGCTTTGTGGTCAATGGTAGTAGAATTGCAGGAGTTGAACAACTGCCCCGTCATCTCACAGGCAAAGAAGTATTGTTTGTCAATGAGGTTGTGGCCCAGGATTTTTATCAATACCCCTATGCTAGCAAGTGGATCGCGCTCAACATGCTCAGTATTGATCCCAAGACAGTGATTGTTGATGCAAAACAGGAACAACTGATCACTGTACTTGAAGATCACTTTGGTATGACAGTGGTACCACTGGAGCTACGACACAGTCGTACACTGGGCGGTGGGTTCCATTGTGTGACCCTTGATTTGAACCGTGCCAAATAAATACAGCATAATAAGAAAGAATTATGACTGGATTTGCAACAATAGGTGATGTCAATACATTGGCACTCAAGAACAATAGTCGAACTCAAGACGTAGTAAACAAGAAGCAGGACATCTTAAATGGACTAGCACAGTACTATAACCTTGCACCCACAAAGGTATTGTTTGTGGGATTCAGCAGCTTTGTATTGGCACGTTTTCCAGAAGAAATCGCCATTACCGCTGTCAGTGAGGAAGTGCAGGCCTATCTAAAGAGCCAAGGCGTAAAATTCCGTTACATTCCTGAAATTGAATTGATAAACTATCGCAAGCAGTTTGAAGTAGTTGTGGCAGTAGACGAGTATTTTACCTATGCCGACAGTGACCAGGCACAAAAAGACAGCGTGGCACAGATTTGTAGCCTAGCCACCGACTATGTGATAACTACATTACGAGACTACAAAAATCAAGATTACAAAGAGCGCGAGTTCAGCCAACCCAGTATTGTACGTGACGGAGACAGCAGCACAGTATTTTTGGAAAACCATACGTGGAGCCAACAAGATCGTGCCAATTGGTCAAGTGTGATTTATGCTATTGACCAGCAGCACAACACCATGACTGCATACGGTGCTTTTGATCGACGTACCATGTACTTCAAACAGTTGGCAAACTTTAGCGCAGCAGTTGGAGCCGAAGATTTTGTAGTTCACAAGAACCTTATGTACAAGGGGCTTATTCGAAAAAACTACGAGCACGTGATCACAATCACTTTCAACTAATGTCCAAGGATATATTCGAAAATTTAGTAACAGATATCACAGCACAAGTATTACAGCAGGTACAACAACAAGTACAGGCTGTGTTAGCTGCCACTGTGAATGACCAACTTGATCGGCTAGTATCGCCAGAGTTGATTACCGCTTTGATTGATAATCGTGTAAATGAAAATTTGCACCGTTACAGTCCTGATACCAGCGCTGTAGAAAAACATTTAGAAACAGTTGGTGTACAAGTTGCTAGCACCATTGGTGCCAAAGCCAATGATATAGTTGCAGACATAGTCAATACAAAAATTAATTCTGTTGACTTTAAAGAACTATTACAAGAACAGATCAGTTCAAAAATAGATCCCAGCAATACCAAATATTCTTTTATGGATAAAAGTATTGAAGGCAAATCAATTGATACTGCTTCGTTGTTTATAACTGGCGACAATATTTCAGGCGGTGTAATCAAACAGTTTGCCAGCACTGGTATCGATGATCAAGCTACCGGCTGCAAACTTACCATAATGGATGTTGGTACAGTATTTGAAAACACCTTGTATGCTCCACGTATTGAAATCAAAGGTGGCGCAGTAATTGATGGCAACCTCGAGATACAGGGCAACATAGTCAATAACGCAGCCTATCAACAGATAGTCAGTGATGCGGCACTTGGTGCAAAGGCTGTAATTGAAGAATCGGTACTAGATGCACACCAAGATCGTATATTTGATCGCATACGCACAGAAGGCATTGATCTCAGTAAAGTCAGTCTAGATGGGCGACTAATTGTAGATGGACAAAGACTACTCAACGTATTCCATAGTCAATTACAAACAGTGGGTACACTACGAGATCTACAGACAGATGGTGAAACGCTACTAAGTCAAAGTCTCTATGTTGGCAATCGACGTGTGGGTGTCAACACCATGAACCCCACAGTGGCCTTGGATGTATGGGATGACGAAATTGAAATACGCATTGGCAAACAGCAACAGGGCATCGCAAGTATAGCCACAGCAAAAGATCACACATTGGTTCTTGGCAGCAATGGACAAGACAACATTACATTGACTCCTGATGGAGACACTTTAGTACGTCAGATACGTATTGGTAATATACTGTTCAGCAGCAGTCCTACTCCTCCACAGTATACAGCACAGCGTGGCACATTGGTGTTTAACGAACAGCCTAATCTAGGAGGACCCATTGGCTGGGTTAGCCTAGGCGATGCACGTTGGGCCAACTTTGGTATCATAGATTAATGTTACAAGATACTTTTTGCAGTAGTCCCTGGTTCCATCTGCGAATTACCTACAGCGGCGAGTTCCAAGTTTGTCGTTGGTATAAAAGCATAGCCGCACCAGTCAACTTTGCCAATACCAGTATAATGGAATTTTATAACGGACAACAGATGCGTGAACTACGCAAAGGACTGTTGGATGGTGAAACTGCAAAGGGTTGCAGTGAGTGTTACTATCAAGACCAATTTGGGAAACTAAGCGGGCGTCAGCGTCAATTGCTAAAAAGTGCAGTACAAAAGGATCAATTTGATCTTAGACTACGCAGTAGCCCACACTACGACTATTTCAAATACAGCAACGATAATGAGGGATTGGCCAACTATCATCCCATAGACTTACAGATTGATCTCAGCAATATCTGCAACAGTGCCTGCATCATGTGTACTCCAATGGCTAGCAGTCTCTTGACGCAAGACTATATCAAGTTGACCAAGATTGATAGCGAAGTATTTCCTGCACCAAAAATTTTAAAACACTGGAGTCGTGATCCGGTGCTGTTGGACAAGTTTATAAACGAGATCATTGCAATACCAAATCTTTCCTATATTCATTTCTTGGGCGGAGAAACGCTTTATGATGAATCCTTCTACATCATATGCGAACGACTAATTGCTGCCGGTAAATCAAACAACATCATATTAGGCACAACCACAAACGGCACAGTCTATAACCAACGCATAGAAAATATCATACAACAGTTCAAACAGGTCCATCTTGGGGTCAGCATAGAATCTGTCACTGAACTAAACAACTATATTAGATATCCCAGCAGCGTTGATCAAATAAAAGCCAACATAGATAAATTTTTAGATTTGCGGAGCACCACAGGATTACACGTTAGCCTACGCATTGCCCCCAACATTTTTACCATTTATGAATTGGATCAAATGTTTGAATACTTGATTGAGAATCGAGTAATTGCCGAAAGCTGCAACATCCTAACTGATCCTGCTGTACTACGCATGGAACTACTGCCCGATGACATACGTGCAGAATGTTTAGACAAATTCAATGCTCTAATTGACAAGTATGATCTCGAATTTGTGCATAGTCCAAATGTACGTAATACTGCCATTATGGATCAAGTTATTGCTAATACCATAATTGAGTACCGAAACTTTTTGCGAGATTTTGTTGCTCCTACAGACGTTGAACAATTGAGGACTCAAATGGTTGCCTTTCTCAAGGGATTTGAGAGCCTACGTAAAAATACCATATTAGACTATGCGCCAAGATATCAAGACTTTCTCCGACATTACGGCTATTGAAACTCGTGGCAGTTTGCGGGTGCAGGTCAAGACAACTGCACACGGTACCGTCAAGTACACAGTACAAGTAAACGAACGCTACACTACAGCCGTTTATGATACCAATCACATACACTACTTTGATCTACTAGATCCTGTCAGCATCAAGATCAAACTAGAGGAGTTTGTTGAAGGTACCAGCGGCGTTGAAGTTGCAGTGGCCATAAATGGACTAGAAGTGCTACCAAAGTATCAGCATTTATCCAGCAAACAAAATAATTACATTGACACATTGGATGAATGGCAGTTGTTGATTCCGGCTAACTTTTACACTTGGTATCACGAAATTACAGGGCAAGGCTGGATCGCTTGACCCTTAATGACAAACATGCTATAATACAGCATGACTACACATTCTATTCCGCGCATTGGCTTTGCCTGCAAGTACTCTGAAATTGACGCAAAAGGACAACTTGCGTCGGTTCCCGAGCTCAATCTCAAAGGTACTACAGTAGCTTGGCTTAAACGCCAAACTGCCAGTGTAGCCGATGACAAGATGTGGGAAATTGTTCGCCACAACATTTCAGCAACCAAACGACTCGTTGAACGAGTAGGAGAACTTGATGACAGCCTTCGCATGGTACGCCTTGGCAGTGATATCCTGCCTATGTACACTGAACCTACTTATCGTGTATTTCATCATCAACCTGCCGTTAAATCGTTTTGCGAAAACGGCTTTAACGAGATTGGTGCTGTGGCTCGCGCCCGTGGAGTGCGCCTTAGTTTTCATCCTGGGCAGTTTGTTGTTCTTGCTAGCGAATCCGATAACATTGTTGCACGTTCAATAGAGGAGTTTGAATACCATGTCGATATGGCTCGTTGGATGGGATACGGCCGAGAATTTCAGGATCTTAAGATCAATGTACACATCTCCGGTAAACGTGGCGCCCAAGGCATTAGAGATGTATATGGCCGTTTATCGCCTGAAGCAAGAAACACACTAACAATCGAGAACGAGGAGAACAGTCATGGTTTGGACACTTGTATTAGCATCGGCGATCTTGTGCCTATTGTGTTGGACATACACCACCACTGGTGTCGTGAAGGCGAATACATTAACCCCAACGATCATCGTGTCAAACGTGTTATTGACAGCTGGCGTGGCGTGCGTCCTACTTTACATTATAGTGTTAGCCGTGAAGATGTGCTTGTAGGACATGACACCACAGTAGCACCTGACTACCATGCACTACTGGCGCAAGGCCACAAAAAGCAAAAACTGCGGGCACACAGTGACTTCTATTGGAATACAGCAGTAAATGAATGGGCCGCTGGCTTTGCTGATCGCTTTGACATCATGTGCGAGAGCAAGGCCAAGAACTTGGCTAGTTTTGCGTTTGCTGATTTTGTAAAAAATAAGAAACAAACACAGGCATAAAATACTGACCGTACCAATCCGTCCTCATCAAGTGACTATAGTTATGTTCACAGATAGGGCGGATTTCCTTGAGCACTTCTTCTTGTCCGAGCGTACTGAGATATTTTACCTGTTCTAGTGCCATTTTACAGCGTTCTACAACTCCCTGCTCTTGGTCATAGCTTTCATCAATAATGCCGTCAAAAGTTTTGAATCCCATGGCACGTAGATTGCGTAGTGCATACTGTCCATTTAGTTGCACAAACAGGCGTTGCCCTAATATGGGTTTGACTGTTTTTTCTGTGTAAAAACTATAGTGATTACTGAAGCAGGTCTCGGCTACTAGACTGTAGGCAGTTTCATTGTAGATTTCCAAAGGCACAATTTGGCTTAGGCTCATTCGGTAACCGTGATAGTTGACACGATCCACTGTCCACTCAACTGGCTGTTCCAATACTAAACCAACATCTTCCCAACGCCATTTTGTAGTATCACTAAAATCGCAGTCTGTAGTGTTCAAATAGGTAACCACGTTGATATCACGGTCTAGACTATTGTAGGCAATATCTCTATGCAATTTCTTGCGCCCTAACAGCGCATCAAACTGTTTTGGTTTAACTGTGTAAGGGTTCAATGAGTTTGCTAATAGTGCAGGACGTTCGTGTTTGTAGAAGTGTGCAGTGGTAGTAAACCAATCATAGAATTTGTGTACAGGGCTATTCAATGTGGCAAAGTTCAGTTCACCGCAGATAAAATAACTGATGCGAGCATGATCGTTGCGCTGTATAAAGTCAACTGTGCGATCATGTAGTTCACTCATTAGGATCAGTACATGATCACTGTGTGCTACATGATCCTGTACTTGGCTGTCAAATGCGCTATCAACGGGATAAGGCATTTGAAAGCAAGCAACCTTGTGTTGGTGTTGACTGGCAACAAACGCTTCACGGTCGTTATAGACTGTGACAGCATGTGTTAGCCAACACTTGGTGAAATGGAAATGAAAAAGGGCGTCTGTGCCTTGCGGAACAAACACCCCTGTTGGTTGACTCATTACTTGGTCTTTTTAGCTGGTGCTTTTGCTTTAGCAGGTGCTTTTGCGGCAGCTGGCTTTTTAGCAGCTGGCTTTTTGTCAGCGGCCTTGGCCTTAGCAGCAGTAGCAGCGCCAACCTTTGGAGCACGTGGTTTACGTGCAGGTTTAGCTGGTGCTTCTGGAGCAGCTTCAACTACAGGTGCAGCTTCAACTACTTCAACAGGTGTTTCTGCCACAGCAGGTGTTTCAACTTTGTAAGGTGCAGCAGGTGCAGCTTCCTCAATGACTTCTTCTTTTTTACGGCGACCGGTCATCAGTATTGCCAAAATAACTAAACCCAGCGCAATGGCAGCGCATGTTCCAAAATCCAATTCCATTTGAGATCTCCT
>Ga0164296_1005900_pt1 | contig 10545 bp, 10 predicted proteins | sample GEODES057metaG_FD_113533 | JGI IMG/M metagenome (GOLD analysis project Ga0164296, IMG submission 113533) | Dystrophic lake water microbial communities from Trout Bog Lake, Wisconsin, USA - GEODES057 metaG | ecosystem: Environmental > Aquatic > Freshwater > Lake | place: USA: Trout Bog Lake... | reverse complement strand
GCAGAGTTAGGCTTCTTTGGAGTGGTGGTGTACACGCGTGTGCAAACGCCGCGCCTTTGTGGCGAGTTTTGCATAGCTGGACTCTTGGACTTGATCTTCTCGACCGTGCGTCCTTGTCTCACCAATTGACTAATGGTTGGCATTTAAACGTCCCTCAACGTTGATAACATAAATCTATTAACTTCTCGGGGAAATTCCGAAAAGCTTTCTAGTATAACAGTTTTGCCGCCGGACAAAAGGTAAATCTTGGGTTGACGAGATTAAATATGAAGTCAATACGCCCCGGTTTGGCGTATTAACCTCAAATAAGTACCCAATTAGCAGACTTTACCGGCATAAAGGGCTGGTTCGGCGCTGCCAAGCCCCGAAACCCTTTGCCCAGCCATCAGGCCCAAACAAGCAAGGTTCAGAGCTGTCTCATTTAATCCACAGTCTAATCGTGTCCCATGTCCGACCTATAAATCCAGCTTCCTCAATATTTTGAAGACTAACCAAGGGCAACTCGAGTAAGGTCACATCGTCTAATTTAACTTTTAGCTTAGCCATGTTTTGACCCAGACTTGCCGGCGCGTAAAGCGGATCCACCCGGGATACCTCGGTTTTGATCCTGCTGGCCTGCCCACTAGGGACGGCAACCACTATGGGTTCATTGCGCCCTAATTTAACTGTGGACTCGCGACCTTTCCATATCGGTGGCGTTTGAACAACTTGTCCTGCGTCATACAGTTTGATGCCATCAAAAGTTGTAAAGCCCCAGTTAAGGAGTTTTTGCGCCTCGTCTGCGCGCGCGACGTTGCTGGAGGCGCCAAGGATGATCGCCAAAAGTCGTCGCCCGGCTAAGTTGGGAAAGTCTCTTTTAGCTGTGGCGATCATGCAAAATCCGGCTGCGTCGGTGTGCCCTGTTTTCAGCCCATCAACCGAAGGATCTCTAAATAAAAGTAAATTTCTATTGTTCTCATTAGAGACGGGGGTTCCGGGATAACGGTATTTCTTGAGGGCGTAATAGCCCACATACTGCGGAAAGTCTTGCATCAAACGGGTTGCAAGTATCGACAAATCTCTTGCTGTGGTGATATGCCCCTGCTCTGGCAGACCCTCAGGATTTTTAAAAGTCGTATTTTTCATCCCCAGTAATTTGGCTTGCTCGTTCATCATTTGAACAAAATGCTCCTCAGTCCCACCCACCCCTTCGGCCAAGGCAAGCGTCGCATCATTGCCGGACTGAACGATCATGCCTTTTATTAAATCCTCTACAGGCACTTGCATTTTGGGATCAATAAACATTCTCGAGCCCTCTACCTTCCAAGCCCGAACACTGACGGGAAAGGTTTGAGTTAAATTGATTTTTTTCAACCTCAACGCATCAAAGACCAAGTAAGCGCTCATGAGCTTGGTCAATGAGGCCGGCTCAACCGGTTGATCAGCCCCTTTTTCAGCCAATATTTGATGCGCACTGACATCCATTAGCAAATAAGCTCTGGCCGCCACCTCTGGCGCTTGGGGCTGCTGAGCTTGTGCACTGAGCAGTGAGCTGGAGAAAACCAAAGCAAGCGCAAAAGCACTTGTGCTCTGAAAGCTAGCACATCTCAATCGAATCACATCAAATATATTCATCAAATTACTCAATTACATGGAAAAATTGGTCATCACCTCAGTCCTTTAAGTGCTGACCCACAAGAGACTTCAGCAAAGGCAACTGACCATGAAAGAAATGTCCCACAGCGGGCACAACAGTCACGGGGAGCACTTGGGGTCTGGCCCACTCCATCACCGAGCTCAACGGCACGGTGTCGTCGTCTTCCCCGTGAATGATGAGGGTCCGACTGTGAAGTGCAGGAGCAATGGGGCGAACATCAAAACGCGTAGTGGCCGTTCCGACCAAGACTACTTTTTTTAAATCCGCATTCACGCCAGAGTCTGACAAGTCAGTGGGCGCGCGACCTTGCTCACGCATAGCCTGTACGCCGTGAGAGGCGATGAAAGCTCCAAAGGAAAATCCTGCCAAAGCGAGGGGACCTGAAGGCGCAACTTGCTGAATGATTTTCAACAAATCCGCTACCTCGCCAATCCCGTTATCGTGCTCGCCAAGAGATTGCCCAACCCCACGAAAATTAAACCGAAGTGACGTCCACCCGCTCGCTAAAAATGCACGAGTAAGCGTTTGAACCACTTTGTTGTCCATCGTTCCACCAAATAGTGGGTGAGGGTGGCAGATGATCGCTGTACCGCGAGGGTGAACACTGGCGTCCTCATCGCTTGGATGATCAAGCAGTGCCTCTATGGGTCCAACGCAACCCTCAAGGGTTAGTTTTTCGCTTGATTTATTCACAATCAACGACCCACATCTTGATTCAACTGCAAACGCTTGACGATTTGATTGTTTTTAAGATGCGATTCGACGATTTCGTCTATATCGCTTAAGTCCACATAGGTGTACCAAATCGCTTGTGGATAAACGACCAACACCGGTCCACCTGCGCAGCGGTCTAAACATCCCGCTTTATTTACTCTAACGCCTCCCACTGCGTTTAGCCCGTAGCTCTTCACTTTTTGTTTGCAGTGCTCCATCGCAGCTTGTGCTTGGTGCTGCGCGCAACAGGCCTGCGCATTGGCTCTTTCGTTCAAACAAAAGAATACGTGGTGCTTAAAATAGGACTCAGTCTGGATTTGTTCACTCATCTGGCTATTTTAATGAGTTATTTCTTTTAAGTCCCCGAGCTAATTTATAAAATATTAATGCAAGCACTGCAAAAGGCCAAACCCACCCCAGCCACTGTGCAAGACCATGGAAACGTATAAAACGTCCTTGCTCCCAGGTCTGCAAGTTTTGCTCTAAATAGGCATCAACCCCTTTTTGATTGATTAAGAAGAGTTGAAGGGTAATAACGATGACCAAGAACACATCGCAACTGCTGGAGTCCAGTCTAAGCGTTAGCAAACACAACAACAACCCCAGCACCAAACCTGAACCCACCCAAACACTCATCCAAGACCAAGCATGAGTGGGACCAAAACTCAATGCGGTTGATAAGCCCGTTACCAAGAAAGCACACCCAATCACCAAGGCCAAATAAACCATGCGCTGCCATCCCTTTTGAATCACTGCCGCGCCTAGCAAGTAAGGGGTCAGCAAACCCAAAGCCACACAAACCACCTCAACGCCTGGGGCTAGAGGTTGAGCCTGGACTTCAAAGTTAGGTAGCCAATCTAGAAAAGGCGTGTTACTCAGCCATTCATGGAGTACGCCTTGAACACGCGCTTGAATCTGCCCCAGTCCTAGAGGGACTGCACTTGGAAACAAAAGACAAAACGGCCACAAAGCAATAAGCACAAGACTTGCACTCAAGCCCTTAGAGGCGCTGATAAACCAACGACTCCTAAAGCGACTCCAGCGGTCAAGAAAACCCAGTTGCTCTAGCCAGTAAGAGCTCATTGCACCCATCCCCGCACCAATGGTGTTGAACACCCAGTCAGCCAGGGAAGGTACACGGGCGGGCAAATAACTTTGCAAACACTCCATAAACAAAGAAAGCAACATTGCTGCTGCTGTAGCGCTCAGTAACGAGCCCTGGGTTTTTGCAGTTCTTAAAAGTCCAAGAGTTAAGAAAAACCCCAGCGGTGCGTAACCAACGATATTGAATACCACATCAAAAGCGCTCCAGTAATGGGGCCACCCGGCCATCAAAAATTCAAGCGGATTGAGCTCTTGGTTACGCCAGTTTTGGAACGGATACAAACTCGCATAAATAATTAAAACAGCATAAATGCTTGCCAATGACCACGCAGAAGTAGGCTCATCAACAAAGTCACCCTCATGATCAACTGGACCAGGTTTAGGCTGTAAAGTCATCCGCAAATCTTAAAAAGGCTTAACGACGACCAATATAACTGTCGCACTAAGCAGTAAAACCGGTATTTCGTTAAACCAGCGATACCAAACATGGGAGTGCGCAATCCGCCCGCCTTCGAACCCTCGCAAATGACGCGCACAAGCATAGTGATAGAGAAGGGTTAATGCGACCAAAAAAAGTTTGGCGTGCAACCAACCTTGGTTAGAAAATCCTCCCCCTGACGCTAAAAAACCCTCCACCCACAGCAGCCAAACCCCAAGACTTAAGGCGGGTACCATCAAAATAGTTGTAAACCGCAAAAGCTTCCTGGCCATGAGCATTAACCTTGCTTGTTCAGCAACAGAGCCCTCAGCAACCATCGCAAGGTTCACAAATATGCGGGGCAAGTAAAACAATCCAGCGAACCAACTCGCCACAAAAATAATATGAAAAGATTTGATCCAAAGCATTTGTAAAGTGTAATCCCAAGCGAATAGCATTAGCAAAAATTTGGCAACGATTTCCAAGTATTGTTGCCCCTTGGACCGAGCGAAAAAGAGACGGCAAGCCCGGCTCAATCGTGCACCGCGGCTCAAACCGTCTAAAAGGGTCAAGGGGGCTGCATTACTGCGTAAATGCGCTAGAGAGCGCAGTAGGCATACCAAGCTCTGTGTTTGCGCCCGGTGAGTTAGCCCTATTGATAAATGAAAAAGGGCCGTTTAAAACGAAACCCCCTCGCTTCTTTTAAGCTATTTTTGCAACCGGCGTGTTTAAGCAAATTCTTTAACAATAAAAGAGAGCGTTCTCTCGAGTGCCAAGTCTGCGGCTTTTACATCATAAGCGCCCCGGTGATCGCAGTTAAAACCGTGATCGGCCTCATAGACAAAGACTTGTACTTCGGGTTGTTGCTTTTTAAAGCTCTCGACAGAGTCCAAAGAAATCCAGTGGTCTTTATCTCCAAAGTGAGCCATAACGGGGCACCTAGGACGTCTTTTAGACTCCGACTCAGAGGTGACACCGCCGCCGTAATAAGGCACAGCAGCACTGAGTCCTCTTACTAACTCAGCGCTCCTCCAAGTCAGCAGCCCCCCCCAACAATACCCAACCATCGCAACCTTACCCTTGGCATTAGCGCCAGCGTAATCCACTGCGGCCTGTAAATCAGCAATCACACCAGGCGCAGGTAAAGACTCAACTTTAGTCTTGAGTTCAAACCCGGCCGCCATATCCTCGGCCGTGTAACCCAGCTCAACGCCCTTTTGAACCCGGTCAAAGGTGGCCGGGGCTACAGCTAAAAAACCGGCCAAAGCATAACTATCAGCAACTGCACGGATGTGTGCATTGACGCCAAAAATCTCCTGTACCACGACCACAGCACCGCGAACTGGCACCTTGGGCATTGCTACATAAGCCGAGCTCGTAAAGCCATCGCTTGCTTTGAGTTGAATGGTGTGACTCATTTTGAATTGCCTTTCTGTTTCTTAGTAAATTGAATTTCTTGCCTGGGTGACTCTAAAGCGCGTGAATTGCCACAAGAGCATCTGCGTTTAACAACCCTATTGGGGGTAAGAGCCTAGCGTAAACGTTTTTCTAAAAAATCGAGTCTATCTTGTCCCCAAAAAATTTCTTGGTCCACAACATAACTCGGAGAACCAAAGACGCCAAGCTCAATGGCTTGTATTGTATTTTGATCGTATAACTGTTGCACCCACGGCTCGTTTATAAGCCCTAAGAGTGCTGCGCTGAGACCTACTTGGTGCAAAGCGGCCTCTAAAGTCTTGGGTTCTGCAATATTTTCCTCGCGCACCCAAACCGCAGACAAAATCCGCTCGGTCAAGGTCAACGCTGCGTCTTGACCTTCTTTTTCTTGAACAGCAACAATCAGCTTAGCCGCGGGATCGGCATTGACGGGGAAGAACTTCGGATGTAAATTCAGAGCCATCTCCAAATGCTCGCTAAAGCGCCTTAACTCAACCAAGCGGTAGGCTTGTCGCTGCGCGGATCGTTGCCCCACGGGTAAACCCCCTGTTGCTGGAAAGACCCTACCCCCTAAATCTACAGGGAACAGTCGTACATTTACATTTGCAGCGTGCACAATGCTGGTAAACCGCGCATGACCCAGATAAGTCCAAGGACTAGAGGGGGCTAAATAATAGTTAACAGTTATCGTCATCTTAAAGTTACTTTCTTTTTAAACATCAATTCTAAATTTTGGAGATTACATTTGAAACCCGTTCTCTTAATCACAGGCGCGAGTCGAGGCATTGGCGCTGCAACAGCCCTTTTATGTGCAAAAGCTGGCTGGGATATTGTCGTCAATTACACGCAAAATAAAACGGCTGCTGACGTTCTTTGTCAAGAGCTCGAGTCTTTGGGCGCTAAAACACTTTGCATACAAGCAGATGTTGGAGATGAGCATCAAATACTCAACATGTATGCTCAAATCGATACCCACTTTGGGTCCTTGCACGGACTCGTCAACAACGCCGGCGTGGTGGATATGACAAGCAACGTTGTTGACATGAGCTGGTCTCGCCTTGAGCGCATGATGCGCATTAACGTGCTTGGCACTATCGCTTGCTCTCGTGAGGCCATCAAACGCATGAGCACACAACGCGGGGGCAAAGGGGGCAGTATCGTAAATCTGTCCAGTGTTGCTGCGAAAATTGGTGGCGCAACCCAGTACGTTGATTACGCCGCAAGTAAAGGGGCTATTGACTCATTTACGGTTGGCTTGTCCAGAGAGGTTGCAACCCAAGGCATCCGTGTCAACGCCGTACGTCCTGGTATTATTGACACTGACATTCATGCCAGTGGGGGTCAACCCAACCGAGCAAAAGACTCTGCAGGAATGGTGCCCATGCAAAGAGCGGGCACAGCCGAGGAAGTGGGCAAAGCGATTCTTTGGCTTCTCAGCAATGAAGCGACCTACACCACAGGCGCCATATTGGATGTCAGTGGTGGTCGCTGAGCTTGTTGATTGCGGTATTGCTTCGCGCTTAGCGTTTAACTTTTAGACGTTTAAATTTCATTCAACACACTATTTTGAACGCTTCTACGACTTTTGATTTTGTAATCGTTGGTGCGGGCACTGCTGGCTGTTTACTTGCCAACCGCCTCAGTGCAGACCCCCGCGTAAACGTACTGCTTTTGGAAGCGGGTCCCAAAGACAACTACCACTGGATTCATATTCCCGTGGGCTACCTCTACTGTATCGGCAACCCACGCACCGACTGGCTTTACTCAACCCAACCCTCACCAGGGCTAAATGCACGCGTACTCAAATACCCCAGAGGCCGTGTGTTGGGTGGGTGCTCAAGTATCAACGGCATGATCTACATGCGAGGTCAGTCTAGGGACTATGACCACTGGTCAAGACTGGTTGATGATCCTTCTTGGAGCTGGCAACGAAGTCTAGATTTCTTCAAACTACATGAGCTCCATCACCTGGCAAGCTCTGAGTGGCATGCAGGTTTGGATGACAGCCATAGGGCTCGTATTGACCGACTGGATGTGCCCGGTTTTTACAAAGATCGACTCCTTACTCAGCGTGCAGGCGCTGAATGGCATGTACAAAAACAGCGCCTTCACTGGGAGATCCTCGACGCGTTTGCGAAAGCCGCAGTGCAAAGCGGCATCCCCGCCTCGGTGGACTTTAATACTGGAGACAATCAAGGTGTTGGTTATTTTGAGGTCAACCAAAATAAAGGCTTTCGCCTGAACACTTCAAAAGCTTTTTTAACACCCGAGGTTTTAAAAAGACCGAACCTGCACATCTGGACCAACGCGCAGGTGTCTCGCTTGAGCCTTGACACAAGCAACAACGCGCACCCTGCTAGCTGCACCGGGTTAGAGGTGGTGAGAGGTGGCGAGAAGATCTTGGTTAGAGCGCACAAAGAAGTGATTCTCAGCGCTGGCAGTATCGGCTCCCCCCAAATCCTAGAGCTCTCGGGAATTGGCAATTCTGAGCTCCTAAGCGCAGCAGGTGTGAAGCCCTTGGTTGAGCTCAAAGGGGTAGGCGAGAATTTACAAGATCACTTGCAAATCAGAGCTGTCTTTAAAGTCAAACACGCCAAAACCCTCAACACCCTGGCAAACAGCTGGACGGGGAAAGTAAAAATTGGTCTTGAATATGCTTTGAGCCGAAGTGGTCCGATGAGCATGGCCCCCTCCCAACTCGGCGCGTTTGTCAAAAGCGACCCATCCCTTCAGTGGCCCAATCTACAGTACCACGTGCAGCCCCTCAGCCTTGATGCCTTTGGAGAGCCTTTGCACTCCTTTCCCGCAATCACCGCTAGCGTCTGTAATCTAAACCCCTCGAGCCGCGGTGCTGTCCACATTGGCACTGCAAATTTCAAGGATGCCCCGCTGATTAGCCCCAATTATTTGAGCACACCGCAGGACCAAGAAATCGCTGCACAGTCGCTTCGCATTACGCGACGCATTGTTGCTCAACCCGCGCTCGCACCGTTTGAGCCTGAGGAGTTTAAACCAGGGGTTCAATTTCAATCGGACCAAGAATTAGCCCGACTGGCTGGGGATATTGGAACTACGATATTTCATCCTGTGGGCACTTTAAAAATGGGGATCCCATCGGACCCTAGTGCAGTTGTGAACTCTCGACTCAAAGTCTTAGACAGCAAAGGCTCGGTGATCAAAGGACTGCGCGTTGTCGACGCCAGTGTGATGCCTTGCATTACGAGTGGCAACACCAACAGTCCAACCCTCATGATCGCTGAGCGTGCAGCCGCTTGGATTGCAAGCGAGCATGAAAAGACATGATCACTCATCTACCAGCACCGCTTAGCGCGGTCGGTTGTTTTTGCGGACCAATGCTGCCTCACTCTAGATGCTCCAATGCGGTCGATATCCAACGGGGTAAGCACCAATACCCTCAAGACTTTAATTGAGATACATTTAGTTCAACAGACAAAGATCTGAACAAGCAGACGCGCTCAGTCAAGCAATCGAATTTGTAGGGTTGAGGAGACAAAAACAAAGCGTCAAGGCAATCAGTACAATTGCACTACAAACACTGCCTGAGATAAAACCACCTTAACTTTTTACAGGTTACGGTGGTTTTTTCATGGTACGCCAATGATTCAATCTATCTCACATCGACTCGCACTGCCTTGGAACTCCTCACACTCTTAGCCATTACACTTGCCTCGGGATTAGCAGGCTTTATCGACGCTATCGTGGGCGGGGGTGGACTCATCATGATCCCCTCCTTGTTCACTGCGTTTCCTAGCGCCCCCCCCGCAAGCTTACTTGGCACCAACAAGGGCGCCTCCGTTTGGGGAACTGCGTTTGCCTCTTGGATGTACAGCAAAAAAGTATCCCTGCCACTGCGCAGTCTATTGATTGCGGGGGGCTGCGCCTTTGTTGGCTCTTTTGTTGGTGCGTGGTGCGTCACGCTCGTCTCACCAGCACTGTTTAAAGCCGCGTTGCCTGGTGTCTTGCTTGCGCTGCTCATTTACACGTTAATCAAAAAGGAGCTGGGCCAAACACATACGCCAAAGTTCTCCATTAACCAAGAGGCGCTGCGCCTGGCAATCATTGGCGCGTTGATTGGGTTTTACGATGGTTTTTTTGGCCCCGGGACCGGGAGCTTCTTTGTCTTTCTCTTGGTCAGGTGGCTTGGATTTGATTTTTTGCACGCATCGGCGGGCGCGAAAATTCTCAACACCGCAAGCAACTCTGCAGCCTTGATACTCTTTTCTATACAAGGCTACGTTTGGTGGCATTTAGCGATCCCTTTGGCACTGGCAAATGTGTTCGGTAGTTTCTTAGGTTCTCGCTTGGCTATTCGCAAAGGCGCTGGCTTTGTGCGCTACATATTCATATTTGTCGTCAGTATGCTGATCTTCAAAACCGGTTTTGATTTTGTATGGCCACTGATCAAGAATGGTTTGGATTTTATTTAAATCCAAACTCACCCTTTACTTACTGGACAGGAACCGGCTCCTCTGCAGGCGCAGCCTTGGGGTCATCCTTAGGTGGCCAAGAGATCTTAGCCACATCCCGCACTTTGCCAATGGGGCGGGTGGCCTGTCCTTTTTGGACTGCGTCTATGTCCTCTTGGGAGGGGTACTGACCCATAATCAAATAATCAAAGACTCGACGCGCAATAGGGGCCGCATTTTGAGCACCAAAGCCTGCGTTCTCTACAACGAGGGCAATTGCGACTTTGGGGTCCTCTGCAGGAGCATAGGCCATGTATAGGGCGTGATCTCTCATGCGCTCATCTATTTTGCTGCTGTTGTATTTTTCGTTTTCCTTAACCGTATAGACCTGCGCCGTACCTGTTTTGCCTGCGCTCGTATAGCTTGCGCCCACGAAACTCGTCGCCGATGTGCCCTCTAAATTTACACCAATCAAAGCTTTTTTTATGACGTCTATGTTTTCCTGCAACAAGGCAACCCGTTCGATCGAGGTCTTTGATGTTGCGCGTCTCTCTTTGGTCTCTACGTCCACGATCTCTTTGACCAGGTGCGGTCTCATCTTGACTCCATCATTTGCAATTGTCGAGAGCGCTTGAACAATCTGCAAAATGGTAAAGTTGTTGTACCCCTGACCGATGCCTAGCGAGATCGTCTCACCAGAGTACCAACGCTGCTGCTCTGGTTTACGGTAAGTGTTGCGTTTCCACTCTGTAGAGGGCAATACGCCTTTGGCTTCACCCAAAATATCAATCCCCGTCAGTTGACCAAAT
>Ga0164296_1005899_pt1 | contig 10547 bp, 8 predicted proteins | sample GEODES057metaG_FD_113533 | JGI IMG/M metagenome (GOLD analysis project Ga0164296, IMG submission 113533) | Dystrophic lake water microbial communities from Trout Bog Lake, Wisconsin, USA - GEODES057 metaG | ecosystem: Environmental > Aquatic > Freshwater > Lake | place: USA: Trout Bog Lake... | reverse complement strand
GTATCCCAGGGCTGTTGCCCAACAATTACAATATCCCTGTTTTTGATCGGTTCGGACATAGCTGCATATTATTACTGCAAAGTAAAAAAGATTGAGGAAGGAAAGAAACAGATTTGTTAATGATCGATCCCGTAGCCTATTTTCTATAGGTGGACCTGACAAAAGATGCCACAGCCGATTGTATGCTTTCTTTTACAGAAAGCCAGGTGGTATTGTCAAGTGCAATAGGATCGGCCTGCATTTCGGCGTCTTCGAAATAGGTCATTGACCGCACGATCATGCCTAAGTCATTGGCTTGATATTTTTGCTTATAAAGTTCCAGCATTTCTGCAACGGTAAAATGCGATAATAAAGCAGCGATGTCCCAAAAATCTTTTTTTGCTCCCCTGTTATTGACTGCATTTAGTTTCATTGCTGTTACATCATCTAAAGACAGCATGCGGATACCGTCAATGAGGTCAATAGGCGCTAAAACAGGGTATGCATGCAGTAGCAGGTCTGTTTTTATACCATTAATTATACAGGCAATAGATTGTTTAGATTCATCAATAATAGTCACGGTTTTGAATGCATCGATGATCGTTTCACGAACAACTTCTTTATTAAACGGCAGGTTGGTAAACAGGTCAATATCAACTGAAATTCGGTGCCCGAGTCGTAAAGATAGATTTGTACCACCGGCTAAGGCAAAATGCTCCTGTTCGGGTAGGCTCATTAACTGCTTTAGTAATTCCAGTGTTGTGGCTGCGACTGTCTCCTTGTGTAGCATACGAAATCTGAAGGTTGCAGTTCAAAAATAACGCAAAGAAAGCTCAATACCTTTTTTTTATACCAGGCAGCTTTTACAGCCTCTGTTTTTAATTGTTCCGGGCTATAGTATTGAAAAATGGCCAGATGATCGTTCCAAAGGCCGTAATTGAACACCCGCTGCACAATAAATGCGGCATCCTTTTCGGCATCTAACGACTCGAAGTCCACATCCCAAAACGCAGTATCGGACAGTTGCGGTATCATACGCTAAAGGTATGAATTTTCAGCAGATCAGGCAGTAACAACGTCTCCGTTCATCTCTGCCCTCAGCACCTTTATCTTGTCGTTGGTGATGTATTCATCGAAGGTCATTTCACGGTCTATCAGTCCGTTAGGGGTCAGTTCCAATACGCGGTTGGCAACAGTATTCGCCAATTGGTGATCGCGCGTGGTGAACAGAATGGTACCCTTAAAGTCCTTCATGCCGGTATTCAATGCCGTAATGCTTTCCAGATCAAGGTGGTTGGTCGGTTCATCAAACATCAGCAAATTGCCCTTCAGCATCATCATTCGGCTGAACATACAACGCATTTTTTCGCCTCCGCTCAATACCGTGCATTGCTTCAAAGTCTCTTCGCCTGAGAAAAGCATACGGCCCAGAAAGCCGCGTATAAAAGTTTCATCTTTTTCTTCTGAGAATTGGCGCAACCAATCTATCAGGTTCATATCGGCATCAGCAAAGTATTTGCTGTTGTCGCCCGGCAGATAGGCGGGTGTTATGGTCACACCCCACTTAAAGAAACCACTGCCTTCAATAGGGTCTTCGCCTGACAGAAGTTGATAAAAGCTTTTTGTGGCCAGCGAGTTGGAAGAAAGCACCAATACCTTTTGGCCGCGTTTCAGATCGAACGATACATTCTTGAACAGCACTTCGCCATTGAGTGTTTTAGACAGGTCTTTTACTTCCAGTATCTGGTCGCCCGCCTCACGCACCTGATTGTTGAAGATGATGGCCGGGTATTTACGGTTGGAAGGGCGCATATCTTCCAGCTTGATCTTGTCCAACGCTTTTTTACGGCTGGTAGCTTGTTTTGATTTAGACGCATTGGCTGAGAAACGGGCAATGAATTCTTTCAGTTCTGCTATTTTGTCTTCAGCTTTTCTGTTTTGTTCGCTGCGTTGTTTCAACATCAATTGGCTGGATTCGTACCAGAACGAATAGTTACCGGTAAAAATGGAGATCTTGCCAAAATCTATATCTGCTACGTGGGTACATACCGCATCTAAAAAGTGACGGTCGTGCGATACCACTAAAACGATCTTATCATAATCGGCCAGAAAATCTTCGAGCCAGGATACAGTTTCAAGGTCCAGGTCATTGGTAGGCTCATCGAGCAACAATATATCGGGATGCCCGAACAGCGCTTGTGCCAGCAGCACCCTTACTTTTTGGTTACCGTCCAGTTCTTTTACCAGCTTGGTGTGAAATTCTTCCTTGATGCCCAGATTGCTGAGCAGGGTAGCGGCATCATTTTCTGCATTCCAGCCGTCCATTTCTGCAAATTTGCCCTCCAGTTCTCCTGCCCTTATACCATCTTCTTCCGTAAAGTCTTCTTTGGCATACAGCGCGTCTTTTTCTTTCATTACGTCAAACAATACCGTATTGCCGCGAATAACGGTCTCCAATACCGGTATCTCATCAAATTCGTAGTGGTTTTGCTTCAGCACACTCATGCGCTGATCCTTGGTAATGTCTATTTTACCGGTCGTAGGATCGATCTCGCCTGAAATGATCTTTAAGAACGTTGATTTTCCTGCACCGTTGGCGCCGATGATACCATAGCAATTGCCTTCTGTGAAGCGGATATTGACATCTTCAAACAGGATGCGTTTGCCATAACGCAAGGAGACATTATTTACTGAAACCATTTATTATAAGTGTATGTTATTATAGACGTATTGAGATTATTGCCGTATGTGACCGCTACGGGGACGCAAAGGTATGAAATAAATACGGATGGAAAATATCAAACGCTGAAATAAGCTGAATTCTGAGGGATCGCGAACTGGAAAGCGCTTGGTAACATTGAGGTAACTCATCGTTAACCTTACCGTCACGATAGCTTTACTTTGAGCCGGTACTTTTGCCGAAAATATAAAGCTAATTATGAAGTTATTTCCTAAAGTATTCTTTTTCAGTCTATTATCCCTATTCGCCCTTGTTGCCCCCACCAAAGGATTTTCCCAAATTTTGGTCTATACCAGCGATACCACAGGCGTACTCAATTCAGTAGCTACCAACGCCACCGGCACCAATCTGAACCGTATCAACGGAGCTGTGGTTCCTGCAGCTATTTGTGCAGAGGGATTTTCGACAACAAACTTTACATCAGTTACTTCTTATAGTTCTACTTTGCCTGCGGTAGAGGCCACGGCAACAGCCAATGCCGGTTATATGCTGAACGTTACCGGTTTCAGTGTAGACATCCGCAGATCGGGAACAGGCCCTAATGATGTGATGTTTGCTTACAGCACAGACGGCGGCGCTACATGGATCGATCAGGGGACAGTTCAAAATCCGAACAATGCGAGTTGTGGCACGACAATAACCGCTACCTGGACCACCTCGTTTACTGTTCCGGCATCTACAACCTTATTGTTTGCTGTTTTTGGATATGATGCATCTAGCGGCAGTGGTACGTTTCAGATCATGAATTTATATATTAATGGTACGGTTACCCCCTCATCAACTTCATCTTGCCCCATACCTACCGGCCTAACTGCTACCGGCATTACATCTACTTCTGCAACAGTTAGTTGGAGCGCTGTGACAGGCGCAGCAAGTTACAAACTGCAATACCGTCCTACAGGTACTACACCTTGGACAAGCACCGGTACTACGAGTACTTCAGTAGTGCTTACCGGCCTTACTCCAGCCACTACATATGACTATGAAGTGCAAACAATTTGTACGTCGTCTGACAGCAGTGGCTATACAGGCATCACGAATTTCACAACGTTGTCAACCGGTACAAGCGGCGGCGGTTCTGGATCAACCGGTAAAATGCTGATCTATTTCAATTACCCTGTCAATACTTCAGTATCAACAGGTGTCAATGCTGTATATTTAAACAACTCGTTTGCCGATACCATTGTAGCCTACATTAACAGGGCTAAATATTCAGTTGATATTGCACAGTACGACTATAATCAAAGCACCGGATTTGCCAGCATAGCATCAGCGGTCAATAATGCATATGTAGCCGGTAAAAAAGTACGTTGGATATACGATGGCAGTTCGCCCAACACTGGTATTGCATTATTGAATCCGGGTATCTACACTTTAGGCAGCCCCACTACCAGTGCCTATGGTATCATGCACAATAAATTTGTACTGATCGATGCCAATTCATCAAACGCCGGTGATGCAATTGTAAATACCGGTTCTGAAGACTGGAGCGTCACTCAGCTAAATCAGGACTATAACAATATGCTGTTCATACAAGACAGCGCTCTGGCACATGTTTACTTGGCTGAATTTAATATGATGTGGGGTGATACCGGCGTTGCGCCGAATACGAGCCTTTCTAAATTTGGACCTCATAAAACAGATCTTGGCAGGCATTTATTCACAATAGGCGGCAAGCCGGTTGAGTTGTATTTCAGCCCTTCTGATAATACCGATAGCCATGTTCAATCCACGATCAACTCTGCCAATACGGACCTTTATTTTGGTGTTTATGATTTTACATTAACTACAGATGCGTCAGATATTGTGGCCCGTCAAACAGCCGGTGTATATGTTCGGGGTATTGTAGATCAATACAGCAACACCAGTTCGGCATACCCAATTCTTACCTCGGGGCTTGGCGCAAATATGATCACCTATACCAACGCTTCTTTGATCTACCATAATAAAATGATGATCGTAGATCCATCTAATACTTGTTCTGATCCGCAAGTACTGACAGGCTCTTACAACTGGACAAATTCTGCCAATAATTACAATGATGAGAACATTCTCATTATTCATAATGATACAGTGGCCAATATCTATTATCAATCATTCAATGAGAATTTTACGTCATTGGGAGGTTCCATAAGCGCAGTGACCGGCTGCCCCACTTCTGTCAACAATATTACTGCTGCTACCGCTGATTTTATGGTTTACCCCAATCCTACTGACGGCAGTGTCACTGTATCCTACAATAATGAATTGTCTCAAAATGTGAGCCTTTCGGTATTCAATATTCTCGGCGCTTGTGTGGCAACTATAGTGACCAATGAATTACAATCAGCAGGGGTGCATGATTATACTTTGGAGCTGAATGTTCCGGGTATGTACTACATTAGGTTGGTTGCAGGAAGTAATATTTATACTCAAAAGGTAGTGAAGCAATAAGCTTTACTACCTTCTGTTTGCTTTCCAGTTGCTTTTCCGTGCTGTTGTTGCAACGGTTGTTGCTGCCACATTTTGTTGTTCCCAAACAGATGACGCCAATAATGCTGCTGCAATAGCTTCTTCATCTGTTTCTGTGCTAAGTAATTCAGGCTTGAAGTAACGGGGAATGAAGTTAGTATCAAAATGACCGCTCCTGAAACTTTCGTGCCGCACCGCCCATTTCCCGAATGAGAGTGTATTCTGAATGCCGCTGATGTGGTATTCGTCAATGCTGCGGCAAAGACGTTCTATAGCCTCGTCTCTGTCGGCTCCCCATGCTACCAGTTTGGCTATCATGGAATCGTAAAAAACGGGTATGGTCATTCCTTCTTCAAATCCGTCGTCTACACGAATGCCGGGGCCTTTGGGTGGTTGGTAAATTGCTAATTTACCAGTATCGGGTAAGAAATTATTCATGGGGTCTTCGGCGCATACCCGCAGCTCTATTGCATGCCCGTTTATGGCCAGTTCCTCTTGCGTGAATGATAGTTTGTGCCCGCGGGCTACATTGATCTGTTCTCTCACCAGGTCCATTCCGGTGATCATCTCGGTCACACAATGTTCTACCTGTAGCCGGGTATTCATTTCAAGAAAGTAGTAATTCAAGTGCTCATCTACCAGAAATTCTACAGTACCGGCGCCGTCGTAGTTACATGCCTTGGCAACCGCAACCGCACTTTCACCCATTTTCTTTCTGATCTCAGGGCTAAGGCAGGAAGATGGTGCTTCTTCTACTAATTTTTGATGCCTGCGCTGAATAGAACACTCCCGCTCGAAAAGGTATACGCAATTACCATGCTTATCGCCCATCAGTTGAATTTCTATATGCCTTGGCGCGCCTACATATTTTTCGATGAATACGTCGCCATTGCCAAATGCTTTCAGTGCCTCACTTTGTGCAGTCAACATTTGTTGTTCAAACTCAGCTTCATTGTTCACCACACGCATACCTTTGCCCCCTCCGCCTGCCGAGGCTTTTATGAGCACAGGATATCCGATACCTGTAGCGATATGTTTGGCTTCATTGATGTCTGTAACAGGCTCATCGGTACCGGGAACCAAGGGTACATTGAATTTTTTTACAGCTTGTTTAGCGCCTATCTTGCTGCCCATGATCTCAATAGAATGAGCGGAAGGGCCTATAAAGGTCAGGCCGGCATCTGATACAGCCCTTGAAAAAGATGCGTTCTCACTTAAAAAGCCGTATCCGGGATGAATAGCATCAGCGCCTGTTCTTAAAGCTGTTTCAATGATCACATCGGCACGCAGGTAAGATTGCGAAGATGGTGCAGGGCCAATGCAAACTGCCTCATCGGCATAACGAACAAAGGGCATATTCCTGTCGGCCTCTGAATAAACAGCGACTGTTTTAATTCCCATATCTTTTGCGGTACGCATTATCCGCATGGCAATTTCACCCCTGTTAGCTACTAAGATCTTTTGCATGGCACTAAAATAATTTGAAAATTCTTTTCGGTCGCAAAAATAACGGTTATCAGCCGCCGAATTGATTATTTTTGTAGTGGAGGTAAGTGACAGGCAAAATGCGTATTCAAAACAGGTTAAAAAGAAATATCATAAGGGCGATTGTTGAAGTGTCTTGCATTTTATTTCTTTACTACTCCAATTTATTGATGGGTGAGTATACCAAGAGCAGTTTATCGGCAGGGCGACCACTGGTGTGGGCGCTTAATGATATATTTACGATTCATAATTTTATTATTGGTCTGGTGTCCGGAATGATCGGGTATTCTGTATTTGAGTTCCTGCGCCGTAAACTCTGATGGGGCAATAGGCTGAAATAAATTACGTTACTATTGCTGTGCTTAACTAAATTTACAGTCTTAATTGTCGGATGTTTCAAAGTAAAAAGATTACTGTAATAGTATTGCTGCTGGCCATTTGGGTAGTCTGCCTTACCTCCTCATGTTCCAAAATGAGAACATTATCGGTAGGCGGCGCGTTGACATTTTCAGTTGATACATTGGAATTTGACACCGTATTTACCGCTGCAGGCAGTTTTACCAATGGGTTTCTTATCTATAATCCGCAAAACGAAGCGGTGGTGATCAGCAATATACATTTGAAAAATGGTAACGAATCTTTTCTTCATCTTAATGTAGATGGTTTTGCAGGCAATGACCTTTCCAACATAAAAATTGCAGCGCACGACAGCGCTTATGTATTTGTAACAATTGACATCAACCCCAACGATTCTACCAATCCATTTCTCATTACTGATTCGTTTGTGGCAACTATGAATGGCAATACTTTCTTCGTGCCAATAACTGCTTATGGTCAAAATGCCCATTATATAGTAAGTGACAGCTTTTATGTGAATACAACCTGGGCTACCGATAAGCCGTATGTGGTGGTGCACCAATGCGTAGTAGGTCCCGGAATCACATTGAACATCCCGGCGGATTGCAGGGTGTACATGCATCAGGATGCCAGATTTTTTGTATTCGGCCATATGGCTGTTGACACTACCGGTGTGGACAGTGTTGTGTTTCAGGGCGACAGGCTCGATCGTTCTTATTTTGGTTATGTTGGTTATCCGGGCGAATGGGGCGGGATATTAGTTGCCACCGGCGGCTCGGCCAATATTAGCCATGCAGTGATAAAGAATTGCGGCGGTGGCACCAATTATTATAATTATACAGCCCAGCCTGCGGCCTTGGAAGTAGACTCAGGCGGGTATCTGAGTATCGACCATTCTACGGTTGAGAACTCGATAGGGCATGGCTTATTTTCATTTCAGGGTAACCTGACGGCTTCGGCATGTCTCGTATATAACTGCGGTGGCAATGCGCTTTCTATACAATATGGCGGTTACGACTCTATTGTGAACTGCACCTTTGCAATCTATGGGTCGGCGGCGCTTAGCCACATCAATAATCCCACAGCGGCCATCGTAAATTGGTTGCAGGTAGCGCCGTATCAATATATTTATACTAGCATGAATGTACTGATGCGCAACTGCATTGTGTGGGGATCGTTGGACAGTGAAATTGTAGCCGATACCAGCGGTAGCCTCTTTAATGGTGTTACTAATGTAAGCTGCCGGTTCGATCATTGCGACATTCGTCAGGGCGTGATCACCGAAGGGTTTGAGCAGTATAATGCCTGTATTAATTCCGATCCGCTGTTTAAAAACGGTCAAAATGGAGATTGCCATCTTACCACAGGTTCCCCGGCTATCGGCACCGCTGTATCTGTACCCGGCCTTTTTCTGGATCTAGACGGCTATATGTTCAGATCGGGTTCAGGATGGGATATGGGATGTTATCAATTTCATTTATAACCAATTAATTGTGTGATGATTGGTATAGTGGATCCGTGTCATTTATTTTTTACTTTCTGTGTTTTCGGGGGAAAGTGGGTTTAATGTAGATTTGCAGTGTGCTTTCGGCCATAAAAAATAGTATCAGTCACTCCAACGCCCTTCAAAGATTTTTGAATGGCACCGGCAGGATATTGGACATGGAACGAATACCGGTTAACAGAAACATTAGTGTAGATCTGGTAACAGTTGGTTTTGCATCTGCGGAGATACCTGCCGAACAAGGTTTGCTGTATTTGTTTCCTATTGATGACAAAAGATTTTATGTACAGTTGTGCTATATGGTCTATGCCGAAGCGACAGTGGTGGAATCACAAGTTACCGTCATCAGTTTTCAGCCCGAGTTTTTCGATCAGTTTTTTGATGCAGACATACTGGCCAATTATCCTTTCAGGGCCGGCAGAACAAATGAGTTGCAAGTGCCTGTATGCGCCAAGACCATCAATTTGTTGTCGCAGCTAAAGGGTTTACAAACAGCCATGCCCATGCTCAAGGCATTGCACAGTGCCCAAAAGGCGGTTCAACTGTTGCACATGGCGCTGGAATGTATTTTAGCGCCCGATCCGGTTTGCAGCTTGCCCGCTTGCGGATTTTTAGAAAATGTGCAAGAGCGGGAGAAAATTCTGGACGCAAAAAAAATTCTGGACAGCAATCAGGATAAGAACGTGACAATTCGTGAGCTATCAAGGATGGTAGCTATCAATGAGTGTTACCTGAAAAAAGGATTTAAGGCAGTTACCGGTAAAACGATCCATGATTATCAGCAGGAAATGCGCATTGATAAAGCAAAACAAATGTTAGGTGCCGAAGGTGCTACAGTGACCGAAGTAGCAGATAAATTGGGGTACAGCAGTATTTCGCATTTCAGCACGGCGTTCAAAAGGGTCACAGGCATGAAGCCCTGTGAGCTATTGATGTGATGTATGCCAGAAAATTCAGGAAATAATATTCACCTAAGGTTTGCGGAATCCGTAAACAATTCTGCTCTTCATGTATAGCTAAAGCAGGCCCGAAAAATGTTTTTTATCGCTTAGCGTATCATATTGTTCATAGGTAATGGCCCGTATAACTTTCCTTCACCTTCTTAAGACCTTTGGGAATGCCTTCATATAGCAATTGTCCACCGCCAACACCGCCTTCAGGGCCAATATCGATCACCCAGTCAGCGCTTTTGATCACTTCTGTATTGTGCTCAATAACCAGTATAGAATGTCCCTGATCGATCAGGGCATTGAAGGACTGTAACAGTTTTTTAATGTCGTGTACATGTAAACCCGTTGTGGGTTCATCGAATATGAACAACATTTTGCCAATACCTTTTCCTTTGCCCAGAAAAGATGCCAGTTTTACGCGTTGTGCCTCACCGCCGCTCAGTGTATCGCTGCTTTGCCCCAGTTTTACATACCCCAGTCCCACATTGCTAAGGGGCTGCAGTGCAGTTGCCAGCTTTCTTTCATCTTCAAAAAAGGCTATGGCCTCATCGATACTCATTTCCAGCACATCATGAATATTCTTGCCTCTGTAGGTGACTTCCAGCACTTCGTCTTTAAATCGTTTCCCTTTGCATGCTTCGCATTGCAAGTGCACATCGGCAAGGAACTGCATTTCCACTACCACTTCACCTTCACCCTTACAGGTGTCGCAACGGCCACCATCGGTATTGAACGAAAAATGTTTTTCTTCAAATCCCCGTATCTTCGACAGTTGCTGCTTTGCATACAACTTACGGATCTCATCGTAGGCTTTGACGTATGTTACGGGATTGCTGCGCGATGATTTACCGATAGGGTTTTGATCTACCAACTCTACCGCCGATAGATTTTTGATATCACCCGTCATACTTTTAAAAATGCCGGGTCTGTCTCCGCCTTCTCCGAGTTGCTTCATCAGGGCGGGGTATAGCGTTTGTTTTACCAACGTAGTCTTTCCGCTGCCGCTTACGCCGCTCACTACACACAGCACACCTAACGGGAAAGTGACTGTTATGTTCTTCAGGTTGTGTTGTCGGCAGCC
>Ga0164296_1005898_pt1 | contig 10547 bp, 8 predicted proteins | sample GEODES057metaG_FD_113533 | JGI IMG/M metagenome (GOLD analysis project Ga0164296, IMG submission 113533) | Dystrophic lake water microbial communities from Trout Bog Lake, Wisconsin, USA - GEODES057 metaG | ecosystem: Environmental > Aquatic > Freshwater > Lake | place: USA: Trout Bog Lake... | reverse complement strand
CGAACAAGGGCACCGGTGGGTTCACCTGCGATCGCTGGGTGAGCTATAACCCGAACACCGGCTGGTGGGATCCGGCGCCGTATGCGTATTTCCCGATTGGTCATCCATACGCGGGCACTTCACGTTGAAGCATGCACTGATGTGACGACGTCAGGTGGTGGGGGATCGGGCTTCGGCTTGGTCCCCCACACTGGTGTCTGGACTCAATGCACTGGCTCGCAATACGCCGCAGCGACACGAATACCCGGTGACTGCGGCGGTATGCGCTGTGGCTAGTAGACCCTGGAGTATTCCTGCTGCTCCCAGTCGGTGACTGCCGACAGCCACCGCTGATGCTCACGGCGCTTGAGGCCGATGTAGACATCGACAAGGTCAGGCTCCAAGTAGGAGCGCAGCACCTCGTCGGCCTCCAGCGCATCTAGCGCATCGGCCAGCGAGTGCGGGGTGTGCCGATCGGTATTGGGCGCGGCATCGGCGTCACCGACTTGCGGTTCTGAGAGCGCCAACTTGGCCTCAACGCCATGCAACCCGGCAGCCAGCAGCACCGCAGCCAGCATGTGCGGGGACGCGGTGCCATCAGCCATCCGATGCTCCACGCGCGTGGTGGCACCGCGTTGGCCGGGGATACGCACCGTGGCGATGCGATTGTCGATGCCCCAGTTTGCCCAGTACCCGCTGAGCATCCCTGGGGTCAGGCGCTTGTAGGAGTTCACCGTCGGCGCTGCAAATGCCGCAATGGCCTCATGATGTGCCAGGAGTCCGGCGATGAAATGCCGTGCCACGGCACTGATGCCGATCGCATCGTCTGGGTCGTAGAACGCGTTGGCCCCATCGGGGGTGGCCATGGACATGTTGGCGTGCAGACCACTGCCGACGGTGTCACCGAAGGGACGAGCCATGTAGGTGGCATCGATGCCGCGAGATCGTGCCACGATGCGGGTTGCCTCGCGGAACAGCAATGCGCAGTCGGCCGCCGGGAGGGCTGGCTGGTAGTGCAGCGACACTTCCACTTGGCTTGGGGTGAACTCCGCGTTCATCCCTTCCACCTGCAGATGTGCGTGCTCGGCGAATGCCACGATCGCCTCGATCGTGCCGGTCGGATCGGCGCCGGCACCGATGCCGTACACCCGATGGTCCGGCACTGGCAGCCGAGTCAGCGGGGAGCGACCGTCGAGCAGGAAGAATTCCATCTCAAAGCCGGTCATCGGGGTATAGCCCAACTCCTGCCAGCGATCGCAGATCAGCCGCAGCTGCCGACGCGAATCCAGCGGCAGTGGCTGGCCATTCGTGCGAAACAGCGAGGCCATTGCCGTTGTGCGTCCATCGGTCCACGGTCGGACCGTGTCCTGGTCCACGATGGCTTCCATGTCCGGAAACCCGGCGCTGGTGGAGTAACTGGCGGTCTCCAGGAAGCCCAGGTCCAGGCCCTGCACCATGCAGGTGATCGCATAGTGCGTGGGGTGATCCAGGCGATGGGCCGGCACGGTCTTGCCATGCGTCAGGCCGAGCAGGTCCGGAAACAGCACATCGATCTGCTCGCCCACGGTCATGCGTCCTTCCCGGCAGCCACGCCGACCAGCACACCCTTGTCCACGACCTGGTGGTCGTCCAAGAACACCGAATGGTTCCGCATGGGCAAGTCGAAGTGGCCAGCGGTGAAGCGCTGTGCGTTCTCGTTGGCACCGGTGGAGAACAGGAAGTTCCCGGCAAAGGCGCGGGCCTCAGTGCCGTTGATGTCCGAGCGGTCATAGAGCTCCAGGAAATCCCAACGCGCCGCGGTGTTCATGCCGAACCCGACATGACTGGTGGCGTATGCATCGGCGTCGAATGCCGCCAGGTAGGACCGCATGAGTTCGGCCTGGTACCCATCGCCCTCGATCGCGGTGACGTAGTCCTGCTCGATGTGCAACGTGATCGGCTCGGTGACGTAGTGCTTGAACGTCAAGTTGATGTCCCCTGGCGCCAGGACCACCGTTCCATTGACCGTCCCCGACGCCGGGAACGCCAGGACCAGTCCGCCGGGCCAATGCGCAATCGACCCGGGCCCGGAGACCACTCCGGTGGAGCCGGCAGTGAAAGCACCGGCCAGCTGTACCGATACATCGGTCCCGGCCTCACTGACGGCGCGCATCACGGTTGACTGATCCATCAGTGCGTGCGCTGCACGCACGCGTTCGGCCATCACCGGGTCGTGCACCATGCGCTCGTACACCTCCGGATGCTCCAGGCTCACCATGAGGATTGAGGTGCCCGAGGACAGAATCGATCCGAGCTCCTTGGCATGGAGCATGCCTTCCACGGTGCAGTCAATGACCAGCGGTACGGACGACAAGGCGTTGATCGCGGTCTTCAGGCCATTGAGTGCCAGCGTGGTGCCGGTGGAGCGAATGGCCACCGGTCCGGGATTGGCCGGGGTTCGCATGACGACTTCCATCGGCTTGGCGCCAAGTGATTCCAGGGCCAGCAGCGATGTTTCCACCAGATCGGCACGGCTGGCGGTCTCCGAGAGCACGATGCACTCCATCCCCGGGTGCACGCCGTTGACCGCGAACTGCTTGGCAAAGGATTCGATCCAGCGCCATTCGGCGACCGGCGGTCGAGTGCTCACGTGCGCTCCCAGTGCTGGAGGATGACTTCATTGACCTGATCAGGTGCTTCCAGGTTCAGCAAGTGTCCCGCATCGGCAATGACCGCAAGACGGGCATCGGGCATCAGGTCCACAATCGCCTGAGCATAGGACGGGGGAGTCTCGTCGTCGTCGGCCCCGACCACGACCAGGGTGGGCACGGTGATGCGCGGCAGGATCGCACGGGAGTCGTGCGTGGTGATGGTGGCCAGTGCGTTGAGCAAGCCATCCATCGGCACCCGCTCCATGGCCTGCACCGCCTCAGGGACAACGTGCGCCGCATGCGGCCCGGCCAGAGCAGCCAGGATCGCCGGCGCGGCGGCACCGGGGGACCCGAACTCCTCCAGGCCGGCCAGTCGGGCCGCGCGCCAGGCGACCGGATCCGTGCCATCCAGGCCGAATGCCGGTGAGGTGCACAGCAGCGTCAGCGAGCGCACGAGCTCGGGAAATCGAAAGGTCGTGTACTGGGCGATCATGCCGCCGAAGCTCATGCCGACCAGGTCCACCGGCTCATCGGGAGATACCGTGCGAATCAGTTCGGCGGCTCGGTCGCTATAGGCGTCGAAGGTCGGACCGGCAGCCGGAGCCGACAGCCCATAGCCGGGGCCGTCCCATGCGATCACCCGATGACTGGCCGCCAGGGCCGGCAACTGCGGGCGCCAGGCGATGCGCGAGCCGCCCAGGCCGTGCAGGAGCACTGCGATCCGCGGTCCATCCCCGCACTGTCGCCAGGCGGTTGGCAGGACGTCGTGGTCTTGGACTGCATGCACCATTGCTGCACGGTAGGCCCGCGGGGAAATTTAGTCAACGGTGTTGACAAGGAAATTTTTCGTTCTATTGTCACTTCCATGGCATCCACCACCAGCGTTTCCGCGCACGAAGGCATCACTGTCGCCACCGGGACCTCCGCGAAGTCCGGACCCGTGGGAGCCCCGCAGTCGGGACTGACCCGCGACCAAATGGTCGCCACCATCGCCGAGCTCGGCCCGCTGTTCGAGGCCAGCGCGGTGGAAACCGACCGTCATGCGGCGTTTCCGTGGACAAACTTCAACGCACTGCGGGAGCGCGGGTACCTGGCCTTGTGCGTGCCTAAGGAGTACGGCGGCATGGGAGCCAGTTACGCCGATTACATGCGGGTCTCGGAGGAGATCGGCCGGCACTGCGGCTCCACCGGGCTGACCTTCAACATGCACAACGCCACCATGCTGTGGGCCGGTGAGGTCGCAGATCTGCTGGATATGACCGATGAGGAGCGCGCTGTCCACGAGCGTCGGCGGGCCGAGATGTTCCGCGGCGTGGTGGAGCACGGCGAGATCCACTCCCAGCCCTTCAGCGAGGGCCTGAACCCCAACGCCCTTGCCGGCATCGCCACCCGAGCGGTGCCCGTGGAGGGGGGCTACCTGGTGACCGGCCGCAAGATCTTCGCCTCGCTGTCCGGGGCCGCCGACCGGTACAACGTCACCTGCCAGGTTGAAGGAGAGGATTTCCTGCGCCTGTTGTCGGTGCGCGCCAACAGCGCTGGGGTGGAGATCGTTGACGACTGGGACCCATTGGGCATGCGCGGCACCGTCTCCCGCACCCTGCTGCTCAAGGACGCCTTCGTCCCTGCCGATGACGAAATCCTGCCGGGTGGCATGTACGACCAAGCGGCGAACCGTTTCCCCTACCTGTTCATGTCGCTGGCGCCAAGCTACCTAGGCCTGACCAAGGGCATTTTGGACTTCACTCGCTCCTACCTGCGCGGTGAGGTCGCCGGAGCCGCGAAGGGCACCGGCCGTCGGGACAACCCCATCAAGCAGTACGGCTGGGCTGAGATGCAGATTGCCTATGAGCAGGCACGGGCCATGCTGTACTCGGTGGTCGACTCAGCACGCCTGGATCCCACTGAGGCGGACTTGGTGACGGCCTGGGCTGCGGTGTACACCACCATGGAACACGCCAACAAGGTCGCGGCGTTGGCCGTGCGGGTGTGCGGTGGGCAGTCGATGCTCAAGCACATGCCACTGGAGCGCATGTACCGCGATTCCCGATTGGGGTCGACCATGCTGCCGTGGAGTGCGGAGGTTGCACTGGAGCGAATCGGCAAGGCCGGACTGTACGACGCCGAGTAAGACCCCGAGTAACGCGCGGCTGAGTGATCCCTCATCCCCGGACGACGGCGTCCATGCGGATATCGTCGTCGCGGGCAAGGATCGGTCCAGGACACTGGGCCGCATGATCAGCCCAACGCAGGACACCAATGAACAGGTATGCCAGTGAACAGGTATGGAGGCGTCATGGATCCCGATCCTGGACCCAGTCAGCAAAATGCTGACGTCCTGGCCGACCAGGTCAAGGCGGTGCACCGGAATTACCCCACGGGTGTCACCGTGATCACCACCTCGATCGACGACCAGCCGTACGGCCTTGCCGTTAACGCGTTCAGCAGCGTCTCCCTGGATCCTCCGACAGTGCTGTTCTGCGTGAATCAACATTCCAAGACGCATGCGCATCTGATGGCCGCCGACGTTGTCGGCATCAACATCCTCGGATTCGACCAAGGTGATGTCGCCGCGGTGTTCGCAAGCTCTGGCGGTGACAAATTCGCCTCACTGTCGTGGCACACCGGGCTGCACGGCGCTCCGATGATCGACGGCGCCGCGGCGCGGTTGCAGGCTCGGATCGAAGACCGGCACTCAGTTGGCACGCATACGGTCTTTTACTGCACGGTGGTTCACGCCGAAGCTGCCGAGCACGAGCCGCTGGTGTACCTGCGGGGGTCGTTCATCGACGGCAAGCAGGTCAACGAGTTGGCACAACGCCCATAAGTGCCCGTTGCGCGCACGATCGGCGCTGAATGCCGCGCTGCACGCGATGCGGTGCTCATTGGGACCATGCACGTTTGGAGTCGATGGAACGCGCCTGTCGAGCCGGGGGAGGCACTGTCGACACTGCTGACTGTATGTGTCCAAATGACTGACATCCGGCGAACAACCCGCTACTTTTCCAGTCAACACTGTTGATTGCAGCCTGCTCGGGAAATGGGAGAGACCATGAGTCACGAAGTGCAACGGCTTGGAACAGGAAAGAAGCTTTCGCTGCTGGACGTCATTGCCCAATCGGTCGGCTTCATGGGCCCGGTGTTCTCCATCGCCTTCCTGGTGCCACTGCTGGTGGGACTCAACGCGGCCGGCAAGGGCGCCGGCGTTGCGGTGCCACTGTCGGTCGTCATCGCTGCCGTTGGCGTTCTGGGCATCGGATGGATCGTGTCTCAGTACACCAAGCGCATTCACGCCGCGGGCTCCTTGTATGACTACGTGACCGACGGGCTTGGCTCCAAGATCGGCGGTGCCTCGGGCTACCTGTATTACCTGGGAATCCTGGCCCTCGGCGGTGGCATCCTGGTCATGCTCGGTGGAACGCTGCACGACACCCTGGCCGCTGAATTCAACTTCACCGGCATTTCCGAACTCGTGTGGGACATCATCCTGCTGGTCATCGTCGCCATCGTGCTGTACTTCGGCGTCGCACTGTCCACCCGTGTTCAGTTGATCCTGGCGCTGTTCTCCATTGCTGTGGTGCTGATCTTCTTCATCGTGGTCATCGCCAAGGTCGGCTCGGGCAACAACCTGGGCACTGCGCTGAGCCCATCGGGCTCGCCTGACGGCTGGACCGGCATCTTCTACGGCGTGCTGTACGGCGTGCTGCTGTTCACCGGCTTCGAGACCGCCGCAAATCTGGGCGAGGAAACCGCCAACCCCAAGCGCAACATCTCACGCGCGGTGATCATTGCCGTCCTGGCCATTACTGGCTTCTACATCATCGGTTCGTATGCACAGGTTGCCGGCTTCCACTTCAGCTTGGATGCCATCGGCAAGAACGCCGGGGCACCCCTGTTCGGACTGGCCAGCCCTGTCTCAGATGGTGGCTACGGATCAGTGGCCATTCGCCGACTGCTGGAAATCGTGGTCGTGCTCGACATGCTCGCAGTCACGATCGGCTGCTCAGTGGCTGTTAGCCGCGGGATGTTCGCCATGGCCCGCGACAATCGACTGCCCAAGCCGATGGCCAAGGTCTCAGGCCGAGGCACCCCGAGCGTGGCCAGCTGGGTCACCGTGGTCATCTTCGCCGTCGTGGTGGTGCTGACCGAGTGGGTCACCGGTTTCGTCGCGGTCCCGCAATTGCCGCACTATGTCGCTGTGTTCAGCTGGCTGTCGGCACTGGGCGGCTTTGCGTTGGTGGTGATCTACCTGCTGGTGTGTCTTGGTGCGCTGAAGGGCTTGCGTGACCATGACAGAGTCTGGGCGGTGTGGGTGGCAGCGATCGTCGGCATCGCCGTGTGTGCAGCTGCGATCTACGGCGCGATCTACAAGGTCACCAGCCCGACGATCTGGGCAGTTTGGGTAGCGGCAATCGTGTTCGTGCTCGGATTGATCGCCTCCTTCACCCTGAAGACACGCAGCACTGCATTGAGCGACTTCTCCGGCTTGAATGCGCACGAGCAGGAACCGCAGAAGCTGTAGCACTCGATCATGGCGAGGTCCGCACGTGCGCTTGCTCCGTGCGGACCTCACCTGTTCCTGCGTGAGCCAGGGGAGTGCTGCTGCGTGCAGGTGGAGCACGTGATGGAACAGAGCAACTGGTGTCAGGACTGGGTGGTGCATCGCCGGATGTCGGTGCCAGCGGTTCCCGAGGCTTCGCATCCCCCGGTGTGGTCGGTGAGCATTGCCACGCACCGGGCAGTGATTCGGCGTTTGCCTCGATGTGCCGCGATCGTCCTTGCCAGTCGTGATGCACCATGCATGGCATGCTGACCGGGTGAGTACTGCTGACCACTGGGACCAGGTGTACTCCAGCAAGCACGATGATCAGACCAGTTGGTTCACTCCCGACTTCGAGCCGTCGCTGTCATTGATCACCTCGGCTGCAGTTCCGCCAGCACACATCCTGGACGTGGGGGCTGGCCGAAGCCAGCTGGCAAGCCGACTGACCCGGCAGGGGTATTGCGTCAGCGCGCTGGACGTGTCCAGTACGGCGTTGGCACAGCTTCGCAGCGCATGCCCGCAGGTGCGCACGATCCATGCGGACGTCACCAGATGGATGCCCACTGACCAGTACCAGGTCATCCATGACCGTGCGGTCTTTCATTTCCTCGCCAGCTCCGAGGCCATTCATTCGTACATTGACGTCATGGGCGCTGCCGCAGCACCAGGCAGCAGGCTCATCGTGGGCACATTCGCTCCCGATGGTCCGGACACCTGCTCAGGGCTGCCGGTGCAGCGATACGACGCCGATCAATTAGCCGAACTGTTCCACGATGGCTGGTCCGCCGAGAGATCGCTTTTATATGAACATCGGACTCCGTGGGGAGCCAGTCAACCTTTTACTTGGCTGGTGCTTCGACGCACTTCCGCACCGGAATCTTCCCTGCGCACCTGACACATCCGACTATCAGAGGTGCCGGCAACGCCGACGACATCGCTGTTGACCGTCATCAGGGCAATCAGCACTGTCCGGAAGCCCAATAGGGATGTCTATCCTCACGGGCACACACACGATGACGGGCACCGTGCCAACCGGCTCCCGCGCTCCTGTGACGTTGCAGTTTCCAGCGAGTCGGTGCCGTCGCCAACTCCTGCCGAGAAAGGAAGTGATGGTTGTGCAGGCATGCCAAGGCCCATCAGGCAAACTCACGATCAGGAATCTGGTGACTGCTCGGTCCTGATGAATTCCTCACCGGTTTCCAGATCAATGGCAGTTGCACCTGTTGGCAGGTTGGACAGGTCCGGTGCGATGGTCATGTCCTGTGGACCGGAATCAGGCAAGCGCAGCGTCTGGCCCTCAATATCGGCGCTTTCCAGCACCAGGTCCCGCGAGTCACGCTTGGCCAGTGTGCTGCCTTTGAAGAAGGCCGGCGCAATCACGTTGTACACGAGCATCAAGATCACGCCCAGTACCAGCGTGCCGATCCCGATCAGGAAGACCCCACCCACGCCGTGGAAGCTGGTAGCGCCGTAGTCAGGGGCGATGTATTCCTTGCACGCGATGATGAACGCACCGAAGAGCATGATCCCGCCCAGGAGCGGGAATACTCCCATCATGAAGAAATTCCGCGTGCTGTGGAAGATCTGATGGCGGTAGAACCACACGCAGGCCAAGCCGGTCAATCCGTAGTAGAACGCGATCATCATCCCGAGCGCAGCGATCGAATCAGCCAGGACGTTAGAACTGACCAGGGTTAGCCCGATGTAGAAGATCGTGGAAACCACACCCATCCAGATGGTTGCCGTGGACGGGGTCAGGTACTTGGGATGAATCCTGGCGAAGCGTTCGGGGATCGCCTTGTATGCGCCCATGGCCAGCACGGTGCGGGCGGTGGGCATGATGGAGGTTTGCGTACTGGCTGCGGCTGAGGTCAGCACGCACAGCAGCAGCAGGCCCGCCAGAATCGAACCGATGGCACCGCCGCCGAATACCGTTGGCCCCAATGCGTTGAACACGTCCGATGCGTTGTCGGGATTCGCCAGCCCCAATTGTGACGTGCCGACGCCGGCGAAGGCGACCGTGGCGGTGGTGACCACGCCGAATGTGACGAGCAGGAGAAGGGTGGAGATCACCGCCGCGCGCCCTGGCGTCTTGGCGGGATCGGCGGTCTCCTCATTGACCGAGACTGCCGAATCCCAGCCCCAATAGATGAACACCGCAATCAGGACCGCACTGACGATGCCATTGAGTGTCAGCCCACCCGGCCAGAACCAGCTCCACTGCGGATGTAGCGAGACGGACGTGGCGTTATTGGTGAACACCTTGACCAGGGCAAATATGGAGAACACGATCAGCATGCCCACCTCGATGGTGAGCATCCACTGCTGCATCTTGGCGGAGATCTCAATGCCGCGGTAACAGATGTAGGTCATGGCGGCGATGAACACCACGCCAACAGCGGTGACGGCAAATGTGTTATTCGCCAGGGAATACAGGTGCAAGAAGTCAAAGGTGTAGATGCCGGTGATCTGCGCAAGGTTGCTCAGGACGATGACATCAGCGGCGATGATGCCCCAACCACCCATCCAGCCCACACGCGGACCGAATGCGCGTGAAGCCCAGGTGAAGGTCGTGCCGCAGTCTGGTTCAGCCTTGTTGAGCTGCTGATAGGCCATGGCGATCAGGAACATCGGAATGAATGCCAGCAGGATGATCGATGGCGCCTTGACTCCGATGATCCCTGCGCCGGAGGCAGCCACGACGACAAAGCCGATGCTCGCCGCCAATGAATAGGCAGGGGCGGTGGAAGACACGCCGATCACGATGCTGGAGGCCAGTCCCAAGGCACCGGACTTCAAGCCCTTGTCCTGCTGCACTGCAGTGTCTGCCATAACCACTCCTTCGCGTCATGCGTTCGAAACGATCGGCCTGCCCGAAACGTGCCCGGGTGCTGGTTCCAGGCTAAATGCTGTTCGTCAAAAAAGATACGAATTTCGTCGAATGCATCACTTTCTACTCGTGAATCCGTTCGCAATCCCCCCGAATTACCACGAAAAGCGATGGTCAACCGGTGTGCGACTCCGGAAATAGCCGGCCACAGCGGCCGTCCACACTGGCCAGCGTGCACCGATCCTGAACGGTCATTGGCTGTGCACCCGCCACGTTCGCCAAGGGCTCGGCGACACGATGGTCTTGGCAGGAGCGCCCTGCCTCATCGTTCGTCGGGGAAGGCGGGGTGCGGATGTCGGTCGTTGACCAAGTCTCCTCGTCGCATAAGCAGGCGCTGCCGAGCCGTTCATCGGCATGCGCGCGGGGCATTGGGATGCGCGGGGCAGTGGCCGTCCCGGTCGCCGGAATTATCCTCACTGCAGTGCTGCTCACCCTGGCGCATGCCGGGTTGTATGCCGACGGCTCGTATTACCTGCTGATGGCGGTCAAGTCCCATTGGATCGGCCCT
>Ga0164296_1005897_pt1 | contig 10550 bp, 7 predicted proteins | sample GEODES057metaG_FD_113533 | JGI IMG/M metagenome (GOLD analysis project Ga0164296, IMG submission 113533) | Dystrophic lake water microbial communities from Trout Bog Lake, Wisconsin, USA - GEODES057 metaG | ecosystem: Environmental > Aquatic > Freshwater > Lake | place: USA: Trout Bog Lake... | reverse complement strand
CAGACCGCAATCCGCCACAGCTTTCTGAATCGCTCGTCCTACCAGTTCTGAAGTGCCAAGATGCGATGGATGCGACTTGACCACGACAGGGCATCCAGCCGCAAGCGCCGATGCGGTATCGCCGCCGGCGACAGAAAATGCTAGAGGGAAATTGCTGGCGCCGAAAATTGCAACAGGCCCAAACGCAATTTTCTGCGAACGCAAATCTGCGCGGGCCAGTGGTTTGCGGTCCGGCAGGGCGGGGTCAATCGTAACGTTCAGCCATCGACCATCACGAACCACAGCGGCAAAGAGTCGCAACTGCCCAACAGTGCGTCCGCGTTCGCCTTCGATGCGCGGGCGGGGAAGCCCTGTCTCTGCGATAACACGCTCGATGAGCTGCTCGCCAAGATCGAGCAGGCCCTGTGCGATTGCGTCCAGAAATTGTGCGCGCTGCTCCAGACCCGTATTTCTGTAGGAGTCGAAAGCCGCATCGGCCAGCGTGCAAGCCGCATCCACATCCGAGATACTGCCGCCACCAAAAGCCGGCTGCAGTTGTTCGCCTGTTGCCGGATTGATGGCATGGATTTCTCCGGAGTTCCCAAGCACAGCACGCGAGCCAATCAGCATCGCACCGGTCACATCCATCAAAGCCATGGAGACTCCTCGACTATTTTCGGTTCTAATTAAATTCTTTAGCTGGAATTAATGTACAGCAGGAATTAAATCCAGCCGCTTGATGTCGCCGACAATGAACAGATAGCTGAAGATTGCCACCAGCGCCGTTGCGCCAACAAAGATGAGCGCATCATTGAAGGATCCAGTTTTGGTGACAAGGATGCCGATAATCGTCGGCGTAGTGATGCTGGAAAGATTCCCGAAGAGATTGAAGAGGCCGCCGTTGACGCCAATCATCTCCTTCGGCGAAGCATCGGCAATCACCGTCCAGCCCAGCGCGCCAAAACCTTTGCCGAAAAATGCCAGTGACATCAGCGTGAGGACTACGACCTGCACATTTGTGTAGTTGCAACCAATCATCGTGACGGAAAGAAGCATGCCGAGAATGATGGGCATCTTACGCGCAAAGCTAAGTGAGAATCCGGCATGCAACAGTCTGTCTGAGACGACTCCGCCAAGGATGCCGCCAATCGAACCGCACAGGCCCGGCAACGCCGCCGCCATGCCCACGTGGAGTATGTCCATGTGGCGCGCTTGCGCGAGATACAGCGGAAACCAGGTGAGGAAAAATGTTGTCAACGTGTTGATACAAAACTGCGCGATGTAAATCCCCACCAGCATTCGTTGTCGAAGCAGCAGGCAGACGTTGCTCCACGTTAGCGGATTCGCCGTCGATTTGCCGCGGTCAATGTTGACGAGACCACCGCCCTGTTCAATCAAGTTGATTTCCGACTGCGAAATGAATGGGTGGTCTTTTACATTGTGAATCACGCGAGACCACACATATGCGAGCAGCAGGCCGAAGGATCCCATAAACCAAAAGCAGCTGCGCCAGCCAAAGGTGTGCGTCAGCCAGCCAAAGAGTGGAGCGAACAATACCAGAGCGAAATATTGTGATGTATTGAAAATGGCAGAGGCCCGGCCACGTTCTACTGTGGGGAACCACGCAGCAACGATGCGTCCATTGCCGGGAAACACTGGCGACTGGGCGAGGCCAGAAAGCAGGCGCAATAGGAAAATTGCACTGAAGGCCCACGCGGCAGAAAGATATCCAGCGCAGCCGACAAGAAATGCGAAGACCGACCAGCAGATGATACTGATGCCGTAAACGCGTTTTGATCCGAAGCGATCGAGAAGACCGCCGGCAGGCAATTGGCCAAAGACATAGGCCCAGCCGAAGCCAGAAAGTAACAAGCCCATTTTGGCGGGGCCAATGGCCAGCGCTTTCTGTATGACTGCACCAGCTACCGAGAGCGCTGCGCGATCACCATAGCTGAAACAACTGGCGAGAAAAATCATCCCGACAATGATGTAGCGAACGTGGGTTGTCTTTTCGCCGGATTGAACTTGCGTGGCCTGCACCTAGTCGCGCCCCGCCATTAGTTGGGTCAGCGCATTCATTTCCTCTGGATCCAAGTCCAGCAACGGGGTGCGTACATGCCCGGCTGATCTGCCGATTATCCGCATGCCAGCTTTTACGATGGAAACAGCATAGCCTTTGCGACGGTTGCGGATGGCAATGTAGGGCAACACAAATTCGCGCAGCTGCTTGTAGACCTCTTCGCGGTCACGGCAGCGAACGGCGGCGTAAAAATTCTGCGCAAAGCGCGGCAGAAAATTAAAGATTGCCGATGAATAGGTCGTAACGCCCATCTCAAGATACGGCAGCGCGAAAGTCTCCGACGTGGGCAGGCCGCCGATGTAGGTGAGCCGCTCTCCCATGCGCGCATAGATGCGGGTCATCAATTCAATATCGCCATATCCATCTTTGAAGCCGATGAGGTTCGGGCAGCGCTCGCAAAGTTTTTCGATTGCGGCTTCATTCAGGATGGCATTGTCGCGGTTATAGAGAATGACGCCTAGATTGGTTGACGCGCACACAGCTTCTACGTGCGCCATGATACCTGCGGGTTCTGCATTCAACAGGTACGGCGGCAGCAACAGAATTCCGTCCGCGCCAGCTTTCTCTGCCGTCTGTGTGAACTGCAGCGCCATCGCTGTGCCATATCCGCAACCGGCAATCACAGGAACTCGACGGCGAGTCTGTTCCACGGCACTAGTGACCACATTTGAAAATTCATACAGGGTTAAGGAGAAAAATTCCCCAGTCCCGCCGGCGGCAAATAGTCCGGCTGGTGAGTGCGACAACAGCCACTCGATGTGCTCGCGATAACCAGTGACATTGAATTCATTGCTGGCGGTGAAATGCGTAACCGGAAACGAGAGCAGACCTGCTCCCAGTTTGCTGGCGACTTCCTCTAACGGCATGGGCTTCATGGGTATCTTTTCATTGCAGGCAATAAGTTGCGTGTGAGCAATATATCCAATGGTGACCATGGCAAACAAGCTGAATCCGCAAGGTCGTCAAATTACTCTAGTACAACGAGTGCGTGAAATTGGTTTGTGGTGGGAATGCGGGGCTTCCTGCTGCTGTATGATTTTTCGTTACCACCCGGAGCCGGAGGGCAATAAGATTCAATGTGTAGAGGAATCCATCCATGAAGCAAACCATTTTAAAGTCGATCATGATACCTGCTGTTGTAGCTGTTTGCATGATGTCCTCACCGTTGGATGCACATGCGGCTGCAACACGGCTGAGTTCGCTGCGCGTCTACTTTATCGATGTGGAAGGTGGGCAGTCGACATTGTTCGTTGCGCCCAACGGCCAGTCGCTACTGATTGATACGGGCTGGTCAGGAAATAACGGCCGCGATGCAGACAGAATTGTGGCGGTGGCCAAGCAGGCCGGCCTCAGCAGAATCGACTATGTTCTGCTAACCCATTACCACGAGGACCACGTTGGGGGTGTGCCGCAACTTGCTGCCCGATTCCCGATTGGTGGCTTTCTTGATCATGGGCCGAACAGGGAATTGAAGAATCCATCCACGGTAAAGGGATATCAGGCGTATCAAGCGGTGCTGGCCGCAGGGAATTACAAACACTTGACCATGGCACCCGGAGACAAACTGCCGTTGGAGGGTATCAACGGTACGGTCATCAGTGCGGATGGAAATCTAATTGCACAACCGCTAGCCGGCGCGGGCGAGGAGAATCCATACTGCGGAGTTTCTGAATCTCGACCGGAGGACCAGACCGAGAACGCACGCTCTCTGGGCGTACTGATTACCTTCGGTAAGTTGAAGATTCTTGATTTAGGCGATCTGACATGGGATAAAGAAATGCAGTTGATGTGCCCGGTCAATCGAATCGGGCATGTGGATGTGCTGATCGTTTCGCACCACGGCTGGTATCAAAGCTCCAGTCCGGCGTTGGTGGATGCTCTGCATGCGCGCGTTGCCATCATGGATAATGGCGAGAAAAAAGGTGGTTCTACGCCAACCTTCAACACGCTGGCTGCGGCACCAGGATTGCAAGGACTATGGCAACTGCATTTTTCTGATGAGGCGGAAAAGCTGAATACGCCGCAGACCTACATCGCCAACCCAAACGGCCCCGATGGCGGCAACTGGATTGAATTGGATGGCGATGCCAGCGGAAATATCACCGTCACCAACAGCCGCAACGGCTATACACACGAATACAAACGGTAAGAATTACGCTGAAGGTCCGGCAATCGGCTTTGAGGCAAAAGGCCATGCCGCGTGCTGCTTTGCCCGTGCAAGGAATACTACTGTGCCGCTGAGCAGAATTCCAATTGCCAGCAGCATGTTTCGCAGGTTCTTGTGCGGGTCAGCATCGCTGCTGATAAAGGCATATCCCCAGCCCAGCATGGCGGCAATTGCCGGTAGCGGAAACAGCGGCATGCGATAGCTGTTTCCTGGTTCCTGTTTGCGCAAGCGAATCATGATGACGGCAATACATTGCGGAATGCTCATCGTGAGAATCGGCGAGATGACGAATATGGTAATCAGGTCCTTCAGGTCTCCCACCAGACAGGCAGCAGCCGATGCAATACCGATACCAATCAGTGAGATGTAGGGAAACTTTCCCTTGCTATGCAGCTTGGCAAACGCACGGAAAAAGTGCCCCTGCTCGGCGGCTGCGTAGGGTACACGCGAATAGCCAAGAATCAGCGCGTACACGCCGAAGAATGCGGAAACCATAATGAGCAAAGCAATAATCTGGGCAGCTAATTTTCCGTAGACCATCTGCATCATGTCGGAGATGACCGCGTTTGAGACCATCGCCTGTCTCCACGGCACAACGCCGATGACTGCGACATTCATCGCCAGATATAACACTGCGACAACAACGATGGAAATGATGATGGTGCGGGGAATCGCACGCTGCGGTGACTCGACCTCATCCCCAATCAGACAGACGTTGTTATATCCGTTGTAGCAATAAATAGAGATGATGGTCGATCCGGCAAGCCCGAGAAAAAATGCATGATCTAGACGAAACGCATGCGGCGGAAAGTCCAACACCTGTGCCGCATGGAAGTGTGTCGCGCCTGTAAGGATGACCCAGAAGGCTGTGCCCACCACAATCACGCTCACAATGATTGAGATGACTGCAATCGAATGAATGTTTCGGTACAGCAGAGCCGTGCAGAGGAGGCATACGGCAACGCCGATCAGAATAATCTGATGATTGCCGAGCGATGGCCACAAGTACGTACTATATTCAGCAAAACCAATGGCACCACTGGCAATCAGGATGGGCGAGGAGAGAATCGTCTGCCAAAGAAATAGAAAGCTGAACAGATGCCCGAAGCGTTCGCGGCCAAAGGCTTCCAGCATGTAGTGGTAGGTTCCGCCGGAGTAGGGCATCGCTGAACCCAGTTCCGCCCACACAAACCCGTCACACAGGGAGAGGATTGCACCTGCAATCCAACCCAGCAGGGCTTGCGGCCCGGCCATGGCTGCTAGTGCAATGGGTATGGTGATGAACGGCCCCACGCCAATCATGTTTAGGGAGTTGGCGGCCATGGCGCCAGCCAGGCCCATCTTTGGTTTCTGTACTTGGATTTCGTTAAGCTGCAAAATCACCTCAATCGGTACGAAAACTGCCTGGCCCGAAATTTCTAGTGCAGCTTATTCCTCGTTCGCCGGCAATGCCCATGCATAGAGCAGAGTGCCGCTACCGGTCAGGATATATTGACGACCGTCCAGCATATAGGTGCTGGGCGATGTCTGCATATTTGCGCCGGTGCCTGCATGCCACAAAATTTTTCCATCGCTGGTGCGCAGCGCAAGCAAATTGCCTTGCGGATCGCCGGAGAAAGTCAGGCCGGAGTCAGTGGTGAGCACGCCGGTGCCGGAGCCTTCTGCGAACTCATGCTTCCAGCGAATTTCGCCGGTGTGATAATCAATCGCTTCCAGAACCGACTTGCCCCACAGGCCGTAATCCGCGCCTGCCCAGCCATAGGCACCATCTTCCGGCTTGGCAAAGTACAGGCTCCACGCGGGATGCGAATTGACAATAAATAACCCTGTCACTGGATCAAAGCTGGCCGAACGGTAATTGTTCAGTCCGCCTTCATCCGGAGCAATGATGCGGCCATCGCGTGCGGGAAATTTCTCCGGATTCGGAATCGGCTGGCCTTTTTCATCCACACCCAACGCCCAGTTAGTGGGGCCGAAGGTGGTGGTAAGAATGTCTTTGCCGTTGGTGCGGTCCAGGACGAAGAAATAGCCGTTGCGCGAGGCATGCAGCAGCAACTTGCGTGGCTTTCCATTTACGGTGCCGTCTATCAGCACAGGTGTTTCTACCGCGTCCCAGTCATGCGTGTCATGCGGCGATGGCTGGAAGGCCCACTTCAAATCGCCAGTATCGGGATTGAGTGCCACTATGCTGCAGGTGTAACGGTCATCGCCGGGACGGGTTGCGCCTGCCAACACTGGAGTCGGATTTCCCGTGCCCCAATAAACCAGATTTAAGTCCGGATCATACGTTCCCGTCATCCAGGTCATGCCGCCGGTGGAGGCATTCGGCGTGCCGGGTTCAGGCGTCGAGTACCAGGTCCACTGCGTCTGCCCAGTTTCAGGATCAATCGAGCGGAGGAAGCCGCGCAGGTTGTCAAAGTCGCCGGAGACGCCGACAAGAACGTGGTTGCGGATGACGAGCGGCGCCTCGGTGGTCCAATAACCTTTAGCCACATCGGCAACAACTACATTCCATTTCACGCTGCCGTCCTTCGCGTTCAGCGCAATCAGGTGCGCATCCGGCGAGAGGAATAGGATGGTGTCCTTGTACATGCCCACGCCGCGCTGGCCGATGTGCAGGCCCTTGTTCGGCGGATAGGTGTAGCGCCAGAGCATGTGTCCGCTGCGTGCATCCACGGCCCAGACATTATCGGGCACGGTGAAGTAGAGAATGCCATCCACCAGCAGCGGGGAAGACTTCAGCGTGGTGACCATGTTGGTCTGGAAGACCCATGCCAGGCTGAGTCCCTTCACATTGTCCGGAGTAATCTGCGTCAGCGCGCTGTGGCGGCGGCCGGAGTAATCGCCGTGGTAAGTAGGCCAGCTATCGGCCTTGGGATGCTGAATCTGTGCGGGGTCCAAACCTTGCGCATTGGCAGATGCCGCAGCGGCAGTGAACAGAATTGCGGCCAGCGCGGGGGCAAGAATTCTTTGCAGCGATTTCATCACGATGTACGACCTCGTCTGTGTAAGCAGTTCCATTACTCGCCGCCTTCCGGCAGGGTCCACGCAAAGAGCGTGCCGCCGCTGCTGGTCATCACATATTGCCGGCCGTCGAGCATGTAGGTAATCGGCGAACTCACCATGGTCAGGCCAGCGCCGGCATGCCAGAGAATTTTTCCATCGCTGGTGCGCATGGCGAGCACATTTCCGTACGGGTCGCCGGTGAAGACGAGGCCGGCATCGGTTGTGAGTACGCCGGCACCGGCGCCACCGCCGTTGAAGTCATGCGCCCAGGCAATTTTTCCAGTGCGGTAATCAATCGCTTCCAGCACTGCCTTACCCCACAGTCCATAATCCGCGCCAGCCCAACCGTAGTCGCCATCTTCAGGCTTGGTGAAGTAGAGGCTCCATGAAGGATGCGCGTCCACAATGAAGAATCCAGTTTGAGGATCAAAACTGGAAGAACGGAAATTGTTGAGTCCACCTTCATCGGGAGCAATCAGACGACCGTCGCGTTTCGGGTCTTTATCAGGATTCGGTATCGGCTGACCCTTGGCGTCAATCCCCATCGCCCAGTTGGTGGGGCCGAAGGTGGTGGTCACAATGTCCTTGCCGTCGGTGCGATCCAATACGAAAAAGTATCCGTTGCGTGATGCCTGCGCCAGCAGCTTGCGAGGCTGGCCGCCAACGACGCCGTCAATCAGGATGGGAGTTTCAACCGCATCCCAGTCATGCGTGTCATGCGGTGATGGCTGGAAGCCCCACTTTAATTCGCCGGTGTCGGGGTTCAGCGCAACGATGCTGCAGGTGTAAAGATTGTCGCCGGGGCGCGCATCGCCCTGTAGTACCGGCGTTGGATTGCCGGTGCCCCAGTAGGTCAGGTTCAGGTCGGGATCATACGTTCCGGTGACCCATGCCGGGCCGCCAGTGGCCGTGTTTGGCGTTCCAGCCGGCGGTGTGGCATACCAGGTCCACTGAATCTTTCCGCTGTCAGGATCCACCGAGCGAATGATGCCCGGCAGGTTGTCCAAGTCGCCGGAGATGCCGACGATGATGTGGTTGCGAATCACCAACGGAGCCATAGTAGTCCAGTAGCCTTTGCTGGAATCGGCCACAACTACATTCCACTTGACCTTGCCGTTCTTCGCATCCAGACACAACAGATGTGCGTCAGGCCCGAGGAAATACAGGTAGCCTTTTTCCATCGCAAGACCGCGCTGGCCGATGTGGTCGCCCTTGTTCGGCGGGTACGTGTAACGCCACAGCATGTGTCCGCTGCGTGCATCCACAGCCCAGACGTTGTCTGGAACTGTGAAATAAAGGATGCCATCCACCAGAAGCGGTGAAGACTTGATGGCAGCGGTCTGCGCCGTTTGGAAGGCCCAGCCCAGCGTCAGCGACTTCACGTTGGCCTGATTAATCTGCGTCAGCGAACTGTGGCGGCGGCCGGTGTAGTCGCCGTTGTTGGTTGGCCAGCTATCGGCGCTGGGATGCTCAATCTGCGACGGCTCCAGGTCCTGCGCCATCAGGCGATGCGGCATTCCGGCCAGCAAGAGAATGGCCATGGCGGCTATCAGGCCGCGCTTTGCAATCTGCGGATTCGGCAGAGATTTCATCGGTGTCTGCAACCTTTCAAATCTTGTGGCGGCGCTGAACTATTTCAGCGTCTCAATGTAGGCGAACAGGTCATGCACGTTTTTGTCGGTGTATTTCGGGAACAGGTCAATGTGCGCCTGCACCGGGTCGTCAATCGTGTACTTCACCATGCTGGTGGACCAGGAGTGATAGACGCCGTTCGAATCATGCAGGCCGATGGTGAAGTCGTCGCGATAGGCGATGATGCCGGTTACTGTTTTGCCGTCTGCCGTGGTCACGCTGACTTTAGCGTGGCTGCCGCCAGTGCGTGCATTGACCGGGTAGAGCATGTGCATCTCGAGAGCCAGACCTTCATAGCGGTTGGCAATACCGGCTAGATCTCCGGTGGCTGAATGGCATTTGTTGCAACCACCTGCGCCTTCAAAGAAGGCTTTGCCGTCGGCGGCATTGCCTGTTTGCAGATCAGAAACATCTACGCCGCGGCGACCGCCCTTTTGCGTCGCCGTGACCAGCGCGCGATAGTGGATGAATGCCTGCAGGTTTTGCATATCGGTATCGTTCAGGCTGAATGCCGGCATTGCCGTGTTGGCGCGGCCGTTGCGAACCACGGGAATAATCTTGTCGCCGTCTTTGTCATCGGCCACCAGCTTGTCGCGTGTCAGGTCGGGGCCGGACTCACCGCCGGCTGCATCGCGGCCATGGCAGAAGGCGCAGTTGTTCATGAATACGGCGCCGCCGGCTTCAGCTTCCTTGCTTGGCTTAGGCACTTCCACCGGCGCGGGGGCCGGGGCTTTGGCCTGTGCTGCCTGCGCCATCATACCGTTGCTGGCCTGCAGATAATGCGCCAGTGCAGGCGATGCCGCCGGGGAAGAGGCCGCATGGACATATGCCTGCGTGCTGAGAGATGCAATGGTCACTACGGCCACACTTGCGGCACGCATCATCCATATCGATATGGAATGGCACTTCGTCATGGTTTGGCTCCGATAGTTCATCTGGTTCTGCATTTGAGACACAACTCCCATACGCATGTTCACTGTTCGTCTGTCGGGATGGTGGGAGTTGCTGCACCACCATCATAAGCAACAGCGAAGATTTTGTTTATACCCACCAGGCGGCGGCGGGCTTTTCTTTGATGACAACATCGTCGAGAAAGCGGACGGCCTTGGTCAGGCCTTCTTCGGGCGAGAGCAGGCTGTCCTCGTGTTCGATAGATAGAACATGGTCGTACCCGAACATGCGCAGGGTGGAAACAAATTCCCTCCACCACTCCGCGCCGTGGCCAAAGCCGCAGGTACGGAAGATCCAGCCGCGATGCGCCTCATCGGTGTAGGGCTTGGTGTCCAGAACGCCAGTGCGCGGCAAGTTGGCTGCGTACATCTGCGTGTCTTTGGCATGAACGTGGAAGATGGCGTCGCCGAGGATGCGGATGGCGGCGATGGGATCAATCGCCTGCCAAAACATGTGGCTGGGGTCGTAATTGCAGCCGATGGCCGGTCCGGCAATCGAACGCAACCGCAGCAACGTCTCCGGGCTGTAGACAACAAATCCGGGATGCATCTCAATCGCGATGCGTACGCCGTGCTGCTCGGCAAATTTTGCGCGCTCCACCCAGAAAGGCGTGACCACTTCCTTCCATTGCCAATCCAGAATCGTGCCATACTCTGGCGGCCATGGGCAGGTGACCCAGTTGGGCTCATTCGATGTGGGAGAGCTTCCGGGGCAGCCGGAAAAATCGACCACGGT
>Ga0164296_1005893_pt1 | contig 10553 bp, 10 predicted proteins | sample GEODES057metaG_FD_113533 | JGI IMG/M metagenome (GOLD analysis project Ga0164296, IMG submission 113533) | Dystrophic lake water microbial communities from Trout Bog Lake, Wisconsin, USA - GEODES057 metaG | ecosystem: Environmental > Aquatic > Freshwater > Lake | place: USA: Trout Bog Lake... | reverse complement strand
ATCCATGCGCGTATAAGCAAGCATCGGATGATCTCCTTGATCTTGCTGCCGAAATGAGTTTCGTAAATCTAAGTTAATTATAAATGTAAGGAATTGGAAGGAGTTGAATCGTTGAAAATGAAAGTTTTTTTGACGAGGCGATACAGAACGGCGTGTGCTTAGTGCAAATATATAATTATGTTTTACATCAAAAAATCATTAATATTTCCGAGTTGGAACAAATGCGGCGTTTTGTAACGCCATTGGATAAATTTATATATTTCAAATGATTGGAATGATTTTTTGCGGATTGATATTGAGATCGGGGTATAACGTGTTTAACGGTGGAGCAACGCTGGATTGTCGTCCGCGAGGCGGCGCGCAACGTGATTTTTTTGCCCAAATCAGCAAAAAAAACCGCGAAACCTGAGGCGGCATAACGTTAAAGCGGGGTAACGGTGCCGGGCGGGCGTGAAAACGCGGCGATCCGCCGCCGGATCGCCTTGTGGGACGGGCGGGAAGGTTAGGCGCGGCCGCCGACGAAGGCGTTGAAGGTGATGAGGGTGAGCGTATCTTTTACGCCGGGCAGGGACTGCACGCGTTCGGTGACGAACAGGCCGGTGTCTTGCTCGGGGCCGAGGTAGAATTTGCCGAGCAGATCGTACTGGCCGGAGGTGGAGTGCAGTTCCGACAATTCCTCGATGCTGTCAGCGGCGTCTTGCGCGACGCGATAGGCCTGGCCCATCTCGCATTTGATGAAGACGAAAATTGGTCGCATCGCGGCTCTCCTGACTGAAACCGTATCATGCCATTGATGGCGGGGCAGGCAAAGTGGGGCGGTGGTTTCCGAGTTGGGCGCTGAGGCTTTAGGATTGCGGCAAATCAACGGAGTCGCGTTTATGTCCGCAGCGAAGTCACCCCGCTTAGCCCCACGCACCGGTGGCCGGGTTCTGGCCGATGCCCTGGTGGCGCAAGGGATCGACCATGTGTTTGCCGTGCCGGGCGAAAGTTATCTCGACGTGCTCGACGGGCTCTACGGGGTGTCCAAGCAGGCGAAGCTGGTGACGTGCAGGTTTGAGGCCGGGGCGGTGAACATGGCCGAGGCCTATGGCAAGCTGACCGGCCGGCCGGCGGCGGCGTTTGTGACCCGTGGGCCGGGCGCGTGCCACGGCGCGATCGGGGTGCATGTGGCGTTTCAGGACTCGACGCCGATGCTGCTGTTCGTCGGCCAGATCCCGTTCGCCGAGACCGATCGCGAGAGCTTCCAGGAGGTTGATTATCGACGGATGTTCGGCCCGCTGGCGAAGTGGGTGACGCAGATCGACGACGCGGAGCGCATTCCTGAACTGATCGCCCATGCCGTGGATGTGGCGATATCGGGCCGGCCTGGCCCGGTGGTGATTGCGCTATCTGAGGAGATGCAGACCAAGTTGGTGACGGTGCCGGATATTGGCCGGGCCGATGTGGCGGTGGCTTATCCCGATCCGGCGGCGATTGTGCGGATGCAGGGGATGCTGGCGGCGGCGAAAAAGCCGCTGGCCATTCTGGGCGGCACGCGTTGGAGTGAGCCAGGGCGGGCAGCGATCGCCACCTGGTTGAAAGCGCATGATATTCCGGTGGCGGTCGGGTTTCGGCGCCAGGCGCTGTATGATGGCACGGCGGAGAATTTCGTTGGCGATATCGGTGTGGGCAGCGATCCGGCGTTGATTGCCAAAGCGCGTGAGGCGGATTTGATTTTGGCCATTGGCACCCGGCTGGGTGAACCGGTGAGCCAGGGCTACACGCTGTTTGAAGCGGCGGGGAAGACGCCGATCGTGCATATTTACCCCGATGCGGCCGAGATCGGCCGTGTGTTCCGGCCGGCTTTGGGGATTGTGAGCGAACTGAACGCGTTCGCCGCCGCGGTTGTGAAGCAGAAGCCGGCGCGCAAGGGGGCGAACGCGCAACCGTGGAGCGCCTGGACGCAGGAATTGCGGGCGCTGCGCGAAAAGGGGCGGGTGGTGCCGGCTTATGTGGGCAAGCTGAACGTGGCGCAGGCGATGCGTGACCTTGAGGCGTTGCTGGAGCCGGATGCGATTGTGACCTGTGATGCCGGCAATTTTGCCACCTGGGCGCCGCGATTTATCAACTTTGCCGATGGGCAGCGGTTTATTGGCCCGACCAACGGGGCGATGGGCTATGCGGTGCCGGCTGCGGTGGGCAGCAAGGTGGCCTTCCCGGACCGGCAGGTGATCGGTCTGGTTGGCGATGGCGGATTTTTGATGACCGGGCAGGAGATCGCCACCGCGTTCCATCATGGCGTAGCGCCGATTATTCTGGTGTTTAACAACCAGATGTACGGCACTATTCGTATGTATCAGGAAGGCCGATATCCCGGCCGCGTTTCGGGCACGGCGCTGACCAATCCGGATTTCGCCAAGTTTATCGAGGCCTTTGGCGGCCACGGGGAGGTGGTGGAGGCGACCGCCGACTTCGCCCCCGCGTTCCGGCGGGCGGTGGCGAGCGGCAAGCCGGCGGTGCTGGAATTGCGGATGAACCCGGACCAGATCACCACACGGGCGACGATTGCCGATTTGCGCGCCGCCGCCAGCAAGCCGAAGAAGCCGGCCAAGCGGGTGGCGACGACACGGGGCGGCAAAAAAGCGGGGGTCGGCAAGGGGCGCTGACGCGGGTGAGGTCCAAACTGGCCGGGGCGATCGTTCAAAGCCGAACGCGCCCCGGGCACCGGTGGCGACGGGGGCTAGTCGCGCGCGCGGCGGCGGCGTAGCAGGCCGAGTGCGGTGACACCGGCGCCGAACAGCGCGAGGGTGGCGGGTTCCGGTAGAACGGCGGTATCGGCGAGGACGCTGACGTTGCCGGTCAATCCAGTCGTCGGCATGTCGACATAGCCGTCGTTAAACGTGACGGCCGCGATGGTGTGCGTTTGGATGAGATCGAGGCTGCTGTCGAATTGTACGTAGGCGGTGTCGTATCCCGCGGTAAATGACAGAGTGTCGGTCAGATCGTTGTAGTGCGGATACCCCGTTGGCTGTGGGTTGCCATCGAAGGTGACGCTCACTGGGAAGTCATAGCCTAAGCCGGTGTAGCCGCCGAAATATTCAACGATATTTGTTGCGGTATCCAGGGTGAAGTAGCCGGTGATCCCAATGTCGTCCGAATAGTGATAGAAGGCGACGTTGGCGGCTCCGGATACGCCGTTGAACTGATAGCTGACCAGGTCGGCGCGGGCGGGTGCCGCCATGCAGGATAGCGCCGCACAGGCGGCGGCGAGGGTCAGACGAAAACGCATTATGAATTTCCCCAAATGGTGGACGAGCGAATGACGGCGGTTGGGTCACGCACGCTGCGGCCTGGATGTTGCGTGTTGACCTTGGTTTGCAAAACGATGAGTTTGGTAAACTAATTCTTTCTTAGGTTGTTAAGTGTTCGTTCGATTTGTAAACGCCGGGTCGCTCCGCCAGCGATGGCACTTTTTGGTATTTGTGGCGCCGGTGGCGGATCCGGCACGGGGCAGGGCGGCGGTCAGGCCCGTGCATTGATCATTGGACCGCACCGGCTTGGCCCGGACATCGGTCTATCGCAACTGGCGGCGCTGATCGACCGACCGGGCTTTGATGCCGCCATGATCGACAGCGCGAGGTGCATCGTCGCGGGCTATCGGGGAAGTTGGTTGATGAACCGTATTCTCAGCGATCGCGGCCGGATGATGGCGGCCTATATGGCGCTCGACCTGCATTTTACCGACCCGTTGCGGCGCGGCTTCAGCGTGGTGCAACTCTGCGACGTGGCCGCGTGGTCCGGTTTTGCGAGTCGCGGGCGGATGACGGCCTGGGTGGCGAGCCTGCGGCTGCTTGGCCTGCTGGCCGATGGTGCCCCTGGCCGTCCGCGGCGCCTGCTGCCGACAGCAAAGTTGCTGCTGATCGTGCGCAGCCAGATGGAGGATTTCCATCAGTCGGTCGCGCAATTTTATCCGTTGCCGCATGCTGTCGGTCCGTTGCTGCAACAGGACTGGTTTCTCACCGCGATCATCGCCGGCTTCACCGAACTCTATCGCGGCGGCCAGCGCATCCTGGGGGCCACCCCCGAATTCGCCGGCCTGGCGGAGCAGGAAGCTGGGATCACCGTTTTGATGTCCATCATGTTGAAGGACGAGGCCGGGGAGGCGGTTACGCTCGCCGGACTGGCGCGCGAATTCGACGTTTCCCGCGCCCATGTCCGGGGGATTCTGCGGCATGTCGCAACGCTCGGCCTGGTCTGGCGCGCGCCGGGTGCGGCGGGTTATCAGGCTCGCCCCAAACTTGCCGAGGTGATGCGGCGGTTTTTCGCGGCCGTGTGCGAGGTGTATGTTTTTGCCTTGCAGTGCGCGCTGGCGCAGGATGGCGCGGGGCGCAGCCTGGCCGCCATCAGTGCCGCCGACAGTCATGCGCGTGTCGACGCTGAGTGAGCAGGTAGCGAACCGCTCGGCCGGGATGCGAGGCGGCTTAGTCGTAGGCCGCATACACCGCGCGCTCGAACGCCCAGAGCAGGTCGAGCGTACGGGGGTCGGCGAAGGGCAGGATTTGGGTGAGCAGCACGCCGGCGATGCCGCGCGTCGGGTCTAGCCAGTAATAGGTGTTGCCCAGCCCGGCCCAGCATAACCCGCCCGGGCTGCGGCCGGAGGGGCTGCGCTCGGTGTTGATGAGGAAGCCGAGGCCCCATTTTTGCACCATGCCGGGGAAAAATTCGGCATCGTTGGAGCGGGCCGGTTGCACGCTGCGCAGCGGTTGGACGTTGAGGTCGCCGATGTGGTTGCGGCCCATATCGGCCACGGTTTCCGGGCGGAGCACCTGGGCGCCATCGAGGGTGCCGCCGTTGAGCAGCATTTGCAGGAAGCGGAAATAGTCGCGCGCGGTGCCGTGCAGGCCGCCGCCACCGCCGGTGAAGGTGCGCGGGGTGCCGGTTTCCAGATCCATCGGCACCAGGCTGCCATCGGCCTGGCGGGCGTGCACGCGGGCTTTGCGGGCGGCCATGGCCGCGGTCATCACAAAGGCGCAATCGGCCATGCCGAGCGGGGTGAGGATGTGGTCTTGCACATAGGCGGCGAAGGGCTGGCCGCTGGCGGCGGCGACGCATTGGCCGACCAGATCGGTGGCAATCGAATAATTCCAGCGGGTTCCGGGGTCTGTTAGCAAAGGCGTCTGCGCGTGCTGTTCCGCGGTGTTGGGCACACGCGGCAGGCCGAGGGCGGTCATCGCCGGGAGGATTTCGGCGTTCCAGGTATCGTAGCCGAAGCCGGCGGTGTGGGTGAGCAACTGGCGTAAGGTGATGGTGCCGTTTGCCGGGCGGAATTGCGGGGCGCCATCCGGGCCGAAGCCTTGCAGCACGCGCGGGGCGGCGAAGCCGGGCAGATAGGCGGCGATCGGGCCATCGAGGGCCAGCCGGCCTTGCTCAACAAGTTGCATGGCGGCGGCGGAGGTGATGGCCTTGGTCATGGAGGCGAACCACACCACGCTGTCCGCCGTCATCGGTGCTTGGGTGGCGCGGTCGGCGGTGCCGAAGGCGCCCTGATAGAGGATGCCGCTGGCATTGCCGGCGAGGGCGACCACGCCGGGGACGGCGCCCGAGGTGACAGCGTTTTGCAGCAAGGTATCGATGGCGGGATGGGGCATTTGGCTTGGCTCCTGGTTAGTCGCGCGCGGTGATGAAGCTGGCGACTTCGGCCAGGCAGGTGGCGGTTTCCTCGACATGCGGCATGTGGCTGGACTGCTCGAAGATGCGCCAGCGAACGTCGGCGATATGGTCGGCGAAGGGTTGCACGACTTTCGGCGTGGCTTCGTCATAGCGGCCGGAGATCAGCAGGGTGGGCGCGACGATGCGGTGCAGCCGGTCGATGATGGTCCAGTCCCGCAGGCTGCCGATGCAGTGGAACTCACTCGGGCCGTTCATGGTGTGATAGACGGTCGGGTCGGCGGCGATGCCGTCAAAGCTGGCCTGGACCTCGGGTGGGAAAGGTTGCTGGCGGCAGACATGGCGGGCGTAGAAGACCAGCATCGCGGCTTCATAGTCCGGATGGTCCGTGGTGCCGGCGGCTTCGTGGCGCAGCAAGGTGGCTTGCACCTCGGCCGGCAGGTCTGCGCGCAGGCGGTTGGCTTCCTCGACCCAGAGCGCCATCGAGGGCGGCGAGTTGGCGATGGTCAGGCTGCGCAGGCCGGCGGGTTGGCGCACGGCGTGTTCGGCGCCGAGCATGCCGCCCCAGGACTGGCCGAGCAGGTGGTAGCCGTCGGCGATGCCGAGATGCGCCAGCAGCGCGTCAAGCTCGGCGAGGAACAGATCCACCGTCCAGAACGACGGATCGGCGTTGGGCAAATGGGTGGAGCGGCCGCAGCCGAGCTGATCGTAATGGATGACGGCGCGATCGGCGCTGGCGAGGCCGGCGAAGCGCAGGGTGTAGTTGTGGAGCGCGCCGGGGCCGCCGTGCAGCACGACCAGCGGCGGCAGGGTGGGCGCGCTGCCGCCGGTAACGCGGAACCAGGTTGCGTGCCCTAGGAACGGCATGGTGCCGCTGCTTGTAACCGGTTGATTGAGCGTGGCGGACATGGGGGTGAACTTTCCTGCGGCGGGAGCGGGCGGAGGTTAACCCAATCGCTTTTGCATGAACACGCTGGTGGCCAGCGCTTGCGGGGGCATCGTGGTGTAAGCGCCGAAGGCTGGGCAATGGGTGAAGCCGGCCCGGGTGTAGAGCCGCATGGCGGCGTGCTGTTCGGTGCCGGTTTCCAGCGCCAGCAGCGCCAGGCCCGCCTGCTGCGCGGTGGCGGCGAGGTGGCTGAGCAAGGCCTGGGCGACGCCATGGCCGCGCGCGGCGGGGCGGACATACATGCGTTTGACCTCGGCATAATCCGCGAACAGCGCCACCCCGGCGCAACCGACCGGCACGCCGCCGAGGCTGGCGAGGTAGAAGCGGATATGCGGCTGGAAAATCGCATCCAGTTGCAGGCCGTGGCGTTGGTCCGGCGGATAGTGGGCGGATAGTTCGGCATCGAGTTCGCCGATCAGGGCGCGGATGGCATCGGTGGGGGCAGTGACCAGGGTGAGGTGCAGCATCGCGGTCTCCGGCAGGACAAGGCGGCCCTCGGTAACGCTCGGCGGCTCGGATGGGAAGCGGGGAGGTGAAAAAGCTTGCAACGATCCACCGAAATAGTTATATATAATATCATGTATGCAGCAGCCCTCACCCCGAACCTGCGCGCCGTCACGCCCGAGTTGGCGCGGCGGATGGGGCTGATTCTGGGGGCGTTGGCGGCGGTGGTGGCGCGGCGGTTTTTGCGCGAGCCGGCGCTGGCCGGGCTGATTTTGACCTTGTGGCACCGGTTGAACCGGGTGGCGCGGCGGTTTGAGCAAGCGGTACTGCGGCCGCGACCGCAGCGGGTACGGGCGAAGCGGGTGGTGGTGGCGGATGCCCCGGTGGTGGCGCCGAGGCCGCGCGTGCCGGGCGGCAGGATGTGGCTGGTCAAGGTGCTGGGCTGGGAGGCGGTTGGCCATGGCAGCCAACTCAGCGCGCTGCTGGCCGAACCGGAGATGCGGGCGGTGCTGGAGGCGGTGCCGGCGGTAGGGCGAATTCTGCGACCGGTGTGCCGGATGCTGGGGATCGAGGTGCCGGGAGCGATTGCGGTGGTGCCGGTGGTTCGGGTGCGCAAGCCGCGTGCGCCTCGGCAGGGCGCGGCAGGGGCGGAACGGCGGCGCACGGGGGCGACGTGGTTTCGTGGGCCGCTGTTCAAGCGGTGGTGATGCGGCGGGTGAAATTGCGTCGTAATTGTTGCGATATCGAAACTAAAATGATGATAAACTCAAGCGGGAGTGACTTTAAGCGAGATGGGCGCGCAAGGCGGCTTGGACGGCAGCGGCGCCGATCTCCGGGGCGCGGTCATTGATGACGGTGATGACGGGTATGTCGGCGGGGAGGGGAACCTGGCGGGCGAGCCGGGCGGCGATATCGGCGGCGGTTTCGCGGCCACGGGCGGCGAGGCGTTCGGCGAGGATGTGGGGTGGGGCGGTGATTTCCAGCACGGTGACCGGAAATTTGGCGGCGGCTTCAGCGATGACGGCGCGGGAGATGTTGGCGACGACGACATGGCCGGCGGCGAGGTTGGCGGCGATGTCACCGGGGATGCCGTAGCCGAGGCCGTGGGCTTGCCAGCTCAGCGCGTAGCCGGGGCGGCGGGCGGCGAATTGCGCGGCGGTGATCGCGGTATGCGCTTCGCCGCCGGCGCTGGCGGGGCGGGTGATGTCGCGGCGAACGAAGCGGATGCGCGGCTCATCGGCCAAGCCAGCGCGGGCGAGATCGAGCAATGTGTCTTTGCCGGCCCCGGACGGGCCGACCACCAATACCAACATAGGGGCCTCAGGATTTTGCGTCCCGCGTGCATGCCGCTAACCTAGGGGAAGTGCAATCTAGGATTGATGAAGATGTTCACCACCCGCCCGGAAATCGCCGGCACGTTTGGCGTTGTTGCCACCACCCATTGGATCGCCAGCCAGGTTGGCATGTCGGTGCTGGAGCGTGGGGGCAACGCGTTTGACGCCGCTGTTGCCACCGCTTTTGTGTTGAACGTGGCCGAGCCGCATTTGAACGGGCCGGGCGGGGATGTGCCGATTATTCTGCACGATGCCCGGGCGGGGACGCAGCATGTGGTGTGCGGGCAGGGTGTGGCGCCGGATGCGGCGACTCCGGCGGCGTTTGCCGCGCTGGGGCTGGATCTGGTGCCGGGCACCGGGCTGCTGCCGGCGGTGGTGCCGGGGGCGTGGGATGCGTGGATGCGGGTGCTGCGGGATTGGGGCACCTGGGAAGTGCAGGATGTGCTGGAGTATGCCATCGGCTATGCGGCCCGCGGCATCCATATCGTGCCGCGGGTGGCGGCGGGGATTGCCGGTATGGCGCCGATGTTCCAGCAGGAATGGAAGACCTCCGCCGCCGTGTGGCTCCCGAATGGCGAGGCGCCGGCGGCCGGCACCTTGTTCCGCCGGCCGGCGTTGGCGGCAACCTGGCAGCGGCTGTGCCGCGATGCCGTTGGCCCCTCGCGCGAGGCGCGGATTGATGCGGCGCGTAACGCGTTTTATCGCGGCTGGGGGGCGGAGGCGATTGGTCGGTTTTATGCCAATAACGAGATCCTCGACACCTCTGGCCAGCGCCATCGCGGCCTGTTGACCGCCGATGACATGGCGCGCTGGGCCGCCCCGGTGGAGGAGCCGTTGCGCTACGAATACCATCGCCACACCGTGCTGAAATGCGGGCCGTGGACGCAAGGCCCCTCGATGTTGCAGGCGCTGGCGATTCTGAAGGGTTTTGATATCGGCGCGATGGACCCGAATGGCAGCGCGTTTGTGCATGTGGTGACCGAGGCCATCAAGCTGGCGATGGCGGATCGTGAGGGGTATTACGGCGATCCGGAACAGGCCGAGGTGCCGTTGGAGGCGTTGCTATCGGACGCCTATAACGCCGAGCGGCGGGCGCTGATCGGGGATGAGGCGTCCCATGAGTTGCGGCCGGGCAATGTGATGGGATTCCAGCCGGTGGTGGACCACCACGCGCAGGACCGGATTGCGTTGCTCAACCGGGCGCCGGGGGTGGGTGAGCCGACGGTGGCCCGGTTGGGCGCGACTGGGGGCGATACCTGCCACATCGATATTATCGACCGCTGGGGCAACATGATCAGCGCCACACCGTCTGGCGGGTGGTTGCAATCATCGCCGGTGGTGCCGGAGCTGGGCTTTCCGCTTTCGACCCGTGGGCAGATGTTCTGGGCCAAGCCGGGGCATCCGAACTCCATCGCGCCGCGCAAGCGGCCGCGCAGCACGCTGTCGCCGAGCATGGCGTTGCGAGATGGGCAGGCGTGGCTGTCGTTCGGCACACCGGGTGGTGATCAGCAGGACCAGTGGCAGCTGATTATGTTCCTGCGGATGGTGCACCATAATCTGGGCATTCAGCAGGCGATTGATGCGCCGAGTTTCCACTCTGAGCACTTCCCCTCCAGCTTCTGGCCACGGGTGGCGCGGCCGGGCAAGCTGGTGATTGAGGGGCGGTTTGAGGAGGCGGTGCTGGAGGATCTGCTGCGCCGGGGGCACAAGGCGGAGATGGGTGACCCGTGGAGCGAAGGGCGGCTGTCGGCGGCGCGGATCGAGGCGGATGGTCAGATGTATGCCGGCGCAAATCCGCGTGGCATGCAAGGCTACGCGGTCGGCCGATAGATTATTTTCTGGCGGCGCTGGGGCTGGTCCTGGCGCCGCTGGCGGGATTGCCGCCTTTGCGGCTGACGGCGGGGCGGTGGCTCATGGTTGCGCCGTGCGGGGGCCTTCATCCTCAACGAACAGGTAGACGCCGAGATTGAGCCGCTTGGTGTTGGCGGTTGGTTCGGGCAGTCCGTCGGTGAGGGTGAGGGCGGCGCGATTGATTTCCCGCAGCATTTGCTGGGCGGCAGTGCGGCTGATCGCCTCCAGCCGGGCGGCGACCTCGGCGGGCAAGCGGTCGTACTGAACGCTGCGGTCGAGGAAGGGAGCGGGGGCGGCGGCGGTGATGTTGGCGACGGCGGCGGCGATGTGGT
>Ga0164296_1005892_pt1 | contig 10553 bp, 10 predicted proteins | sample GEODES057metaG_FD_113533 | JGI IMG/M metagenome (GOLD analysis project Ga0164296, IMG submission 113533) | Dystrophic lake water microbial communities from Trout Bog Lake, Wisconsin, USA - GEODES057 metaG | ecosystem: Environmental > Aquatic > Freshwater > Lake | place: USA: Trout Bog Lake... | reverse complement strand
GGCTCAAAGCATCCCGATTTGCATCGGGAGGGTCACTGGTTCGAACCCAGTAACTCCCACCAAGAAAAAGCCTGATAGAGATATCAGGCTTTTTTTTTATGTCACGTCCTAAAAAATTTGACTAAAAATTAGCTAACAAAATGAGCTACAGCGTAATTAAAGTAAAGGAGACAGCTTCGTATTCAAAGTATAAGAGGCATTCAAACGAGCAGTTGTTGCCGATTATGAACAGGTGCTGCCGAAAAGGATCAGATTCAAGCCAAATATGGTATTGTAGGTATTTTCTCGGGAAAATTAATAGTTACTTCCAAACGGCTCGTTGTTCCGGTTTGCCATCCAATTTTTTCTTCTGAATGCTTTTTTCAGAAAGTCGATCAAATTCCATGGTAAGGCTGCTACTGCTTTCAGGGAGTAGGTACCGGCTGGCATATTTAGGTTCATTTGCTTTTATTTATTTTAACTAAAATAACCGGGACGCAAAAACGAAACAACTACCAGTTGATGTAGTGTAACGCTGGTGGTGAAATTAGCAATTGTTGTGAAATTGGGCCGAGGCAATGAATTTTCCAACTCAGTCAGGGAAAAGGACATATCCCATTTGGGTATGCTACGCTACCCTGGGCTATATTCCATTTTAGAGCCTATGGATGCCAGATCGATTTTAAAGGAATAATTTTAGCAACAGAAACTCCCCCTTTTTGCCTGCTAATTTGCAATTGATCAAAGGGCCTTCCGGGGAAGAACACGCTGGTCATGGTGCTTAAACCTTTGTCTGCGAATATTTCTATCGATGAAGTATCAAATAAGATCTCGATATCGCTGATGCTTGACCTTGAGAAACGGGGTGCATAGGATACTTTGCCAAAATCGGGGTTAAAGTCAATCTTGCCCGACCTGCTTCGGTCGACATAATATTGGTTCGTTGATCTGTTGTATCCAAAAACCAACTGGTTATTGCTGGCATTTGAAAATGTTACTGAAAAACTGTGCGCAGTATTGGCCCGCAATTTAAGCAGGTATTGATGGGGGAGTCCCTTGATCATTTGCCCGCCCAGGACCTTGCTCCCTATAATAATTTCTTTTTGTTTGATGTGATCAAACTCCTGCACCAGGTTTGAACAAAGGAGTAAATTGCCATCTATATTTTTCAAGGAGAGCTGGCGGGGGGCTGTCATCGCATTGCGCCATTTATTGGTAGGCACCTGGCCTGCATACGACCAGTTACTCATCCATCCCAAAAACAAAATCCGCTTGCCGGTATTGCTCCAGGTTACGCCGGCATATTCGTCGGGGCCGTAATCGAGCCAGCGCGTTTTTTTGTCAATGGGGGTAAATGTTTTACCGTTAAATTGCCCGATAAAATATTGGGTTGCAGAACCACCATTAGGTCCTCCGGGATTCATATTTACCGTCAATACCCAAAAAACTTTGCCAGCCAATGTCAATTTAAACATGTCCGGACATTCCCATACACCACCATGGGCGCCCGTTTTCTCTCCAAATTCGCTCTCTTTGGTCCAGCTTTTCAAATCCGGCGATGAATAAAAAGTGACTCTGTCTTTTGTCGCCAATGTCATAACCCACTTATTTGCCGCTGCATACCAGCAAACCTTTGGGTCCCTGAAATCCCTGATGCCCGGGTTTTTAAGTACGGGATTCCCGCTATACTTGGTCCAGGTATTACCCTCGTCGAGGCTATAGGCCAGGCTTTGATTCTGGAAGTTGTCTTTTCCGGCCTGTTCTCCTTTGGGGTCATGGTGCGTAAATATGGCTACCATTGGTACTTTACCGTCTTTGCCAAATCCTGTTGTATTTTGCGAATCAACAACTGCGCTGCCCGAGAAGATATAACCTAAACTGTCCGGATAAAGGGCGATAGGTAACTCATTCCAATGAACCAGGTCTTTACTTACCGCATGTCCCCAGTGCATAGGCCCCCAATTGTTGCCACCGGGATAATACTGGAAGAAGAGATGATAGGTATGGTTAAAATATACCATCCCGTTCGGGTCGTTGACCCAATGCGCCCGGGGCGAAAAATGGACTTGCAAGCGATAAGGCTCGTCATATTTTTCAGTATCAGCAATTTGAGCATGTACAACCCGGCTAAAAAGAACCGCCGCGAAAAGTAAAACCACTTGAGCCAATTTTTTCATTGTATTGATTAGACAGATTTTAAAGCGGGTTGCGAATGGTGGTTGTTATCTATTAAGCCTGTTATTACCTGAAGCGCCAGTGGATCATCGGGATGCTTTTAGCTTCAGATATTTTTAACATCAATTTGTTGAATCCACCCTTCTGTGCCGTTGGCAAGCTGAACTTTGATCCAACCGTTATTATCATCCAGAATTTTCACTTTAGTGCCTTCGTGTAAAACAAATAAGGTAACCGCCTGGTCTATCGGAGCGCTCCTCACATTTACCGAACCACTAAATATAATGGCTTGCTGGTAATCGTTCAAATAATGTTCCTGGCGGTTGGCGATAAAAACGCTGGAGACTCCCGAAAGCAGCAGCAATATGCCGAGGTAAAATGCCGCTTTTTTTACGAATACAATATTTGCATAAACGTAAACGATCATTAATAATGAACCGAAAATGAAAAGCAAGATACTTAAAGTAGCCAAAGTACTGATGGAATAATGCAGGATAATATTGTGCCACCAACGCAAAGCGAAAAATTCAGGTGCCGGTTCAACCTTATCCGAGGTTTTTGAGTTGGCGAAGTAGATGTTAAAATTAATATCCTCGTCGCCAGGGCTCAGTTTATGTGCTTTTTCAAAATTTAACAATGCCGATGGTATATCGCCCAATTTAAAATAGGCATTTCCCAAATTAAAATATACCACCGAAGAATGACAACCATCGGTAAGTATTTGTTGGTAAAAACCTATTGCCTCCTGGTATTGTTCTTTACCATAGGCTGCATTGCCCTTTTTAAAGAGTGCCTGATAGTCGCTTGCTTTTGATAATGCGGGCATCACAACTAACAGCAAAATTCCTGCTATATTGACGATCAGTTTAGGCTTCTTTCTCGACTTCATGGATCAAATGCTTTGCTTTTTCAAAAATTTGTTCTTGCGACAAGGTGATATCCGGTGCAAACCTTGCCATCTCACATCGGTCGATCGTATCGTTCATTTCGGTGATCACAGCGTCGGCGATCCCTCTTGCCTGTAATTTTTCAGCGATGTTTTCTTTGTTTAGCTCGGCCAGAGGAATATTCAGCTTATCGCTAAGGTAGCCGTATATACCCTTGGTCAGCTCCTCGTAGAAGGCTTTTTTGTTGCCCGACTGTAACTCTTTGCCGGCTGCCGCCAGGCGTTGTGCAGCAACCTTAGCCGCTTTTCGACTTTTCACTAATACCAAATCACTGTTGTGTTTTATCTGCCATTTTCGGAACACTATGGCAGATATTAACGCCAGGGGCCCCAGCATCAGCAGTAAATAATACCACGTTGTGCCAAAAAACTCAATCTCATCTTTGTGCAAAGGGGCGGCCGAAGTTTTTATATATCGGATGTCGTTACCTAACATTTTGATATCCTGCTGATCAGCAGAATTGAATACAGGTACATTTACCTGGACATCACCTTTGTTTACCTTTATCTGATAGGTGGGCACCTGCAGGGTCACATACCTGCCGCTTTTAGGATCGAAATAGGAAAATTTAGCCAGATCGAGGGTATAATTGCCCTGATGTCGGGGGATCAGCAGGTAGTTGAATTGCCTGCTTCCAGCAACACCATTTGAATCTACGGTTATCCGGTCGGTCGTTTTGGGATCGTATTTCTCAAAATCAAGTGGCGGCGTGATCTTTGGTGCATTGATCAGGTTAAGATTTCCGGCTCCTTTAACCTCAAAGGTATAATTGATGGTTTCATTAGCCTTTAATTCTTTTTTGTCTACGTCGGTATAAATAGCATATGAGCCAACTGCCCCGCTAAAGTCTGCCGGCTTTCCTGCTGTTGGCAGTGCCGCGGCATGCACAATTATCGGCGGGCTTTTTAACTGGTATTTTATTTCTTCAAAATTGCCAAAAGGGTTGTCTAAAAACTTCCTTGCCGGCAATCTCCTGCGCACCACAAAAGTCATCGAAAATGGATCGATGGTCAGCACGCCAGCATGTTCGGGAAAAACCGCTGTTTGTTTTATGGTGGCTACGCTGTACTTTAGTCCCTTATAGGTCTCAGAGCTCCAAACAGCAGATTTATTTTTCGATACAATATCCTGGCTCCAGAAACCATTCAGGTCAGGAGCCTTGTCCGGTACTCCACCTTCAATATCCACACGAGTATAAACTTTGTACCTGACAATGATCTGTTCGCCCGCATAGACGTTTGTTTTAGTAACATCTGTTTTCAGGAACAGTAATTTAGAAAGATCGTTCTGGTTAGCTTGCGAATTATCCTCACTTTGCGGTGCCTTCGGGCTTGGTGTCTGCAAAGCTTCCGGCGGGGCCTGACCTTGTACCTTTATTTTTAATTGATTTGATAGTAGCGTATGTCCATTAACCACTATCGCGGCGGCGTTTACCGTAAAAGTACCTTCTTTTATTGCTACCAGCGTGTAAGCATAGGTTGTGTTCATGGTGGTTCCATCATTGCTGAATGACACATCCGGCCCCGAAACGAACTGGAAGGCGCTAAAATCCGGACCTATAAACCGGCTACCTGTCCCGTTTACGGTAAAATCAACTTCGAAGCGTTCACCAACACCAACCTGGCTCTTGCTTACGGTAGCAGTCAGTTTTACATCACCCGCAAACGCAAGCCCAGCCCTTACCATTAAAAATAAAATGATATAAACCGCGAATTTGATTTTTACAGAATTACCAGTCTTTAATAGTTTTTGCGCTGACACCTTTTAATCTTTTTACTTTCAATTTATCCTGAGTATCTTTTTCCTGAGCATCCAAAGCATCCAGCATACGCTGGGCATCTTCTTTTGAAACCCGATTAGGTTTTTGTTGCTGATCTTGTGGGTTGCCTTTGGCCTGATCGTTATTGCCCGAATTCCCACTACCACCGTTGTTATTATTGTTATTGCCTTTATCCTTATTTTGATTTCCTCCGCCTTTGTTTTTATCCTGATTATTCTTGTTTTGATTGTTTTTATTTTGATTGTTACCCCCTCCGTTGTTTTGGTTATTATTTTTTTTCGGCGGCGGCGGTTTGTTCAGCATTTCTTCGGCATAAGCCAGATTGTAACGGGTTTGGTCATCCTTCGGATTGTTGAGCAATGCTTTTTTATAGGCATCAATACTTGCTTCATATTTTTTGCCGGCAAGCAAAGCGTTACCCATATTGTGATAGGCTTCGGCTTTAACTAAACGATTTGCTGAAGTTGATGCAATATTATTAAAGGCCTTCTCTGCACTGTCCAGTTTTTTCTGTTTGTAAAGCGCGTCACCAAGGTTAAAATTACTTTCTAATTTTTGCCCCTGGATGGCAGCAGCCTTTCGATAGGCTATTTCGGCCTCCTGGTATTTCTTCTGCAAATAAAGCTTATTACCCTGATTGACGAAGCTTTTTGCATCCTGCGCCAGGGCCGCCGATCCTTGCAATATGATGGTCAGGTACAATAGTAATCGTTTCATGTTTTTTTAACTTCAAACAATTTCAATCGATGTAATACCTGGCTTTTCCTGCCAGAAACAAAAAACTCTATCACCAATATAAGAAAAGCTGCCGCCAGAAAAAATTGGAAACGGTCGTCAAATGTCTTAAATTGTATACTGTTAAAGGTTTTTTGCTTCATTTTATTGATCTGAGCCATGGCCAAGCCCATTCCGCTATTAGTGTTTGTGGCCTTGAAGTAAATACCACCGCCTGCTTTTGCTATTGCTTTACACAAACTATCATTCAATTTACTAATTACCCTGTGCCCCGCACTATCAAGGTGAAAGCCGATCTGCCTACCATTGTCGTAAATTGGAACCGGTGCACCTTTAGACGAGCCATAACCCAAAACATGAATGACCACCCCTTTCTCATGCGCAATTTGGGCTGCCCTTACAGCATCATCTTCAAAGTTCTCGCCATCGGTCAATAATATCATCGCTTTGCTGGTGCCGTCTGTAAAATCATAGCCTTGTACAGCCCGGTCAATTGCGGCACCTATCGCGGTGCCCTGTACCGGAACAATATTGGTACTGATCGTGTTCAGAAATAATTTAGCTGATGAATAATCGGGCGTTGATGGTAATTGCATATAAGCTTTACCCGCAAAAACAACAATACCGATACGGTTATCCTGCAAATTTGAGATCAGTTGATCGATACTGAGTTTCGCGTTTTCCAGACGGTTGGGTGCAAAATCCTGCGAAAGCATACTGTTAGATACATCCAGAACGATCATCAGGTCGGCGCCCTTGGTCTGGGTATCCTCCGTATCCGAACCTATTTGCGGATCGGCGAGGGCAAAGATCAACAAGATATAAGCAAGAATAAATAAACCGAATTTGATGATCGGTTTGGAATATGAAACATCAGGTATCAAGCGATGTACCACCTCTTTGTCGCCTAACTTTGCAAGTGCACGAAATTTCCATTGACGCGCTATCGCAAACAGGATGATGATCAATGGGACGAGCGCCAGACACCACAAAAAACCGATATGTCCAAAATGCAGCATCAGGTTATCGCTCCTTTGAAAATAGTGTTATTTAATAATATTTCAAGCGTTAGCAGCACTAAAGCCGCCAGTGCGAATGGTAAATAATGCTCGGTCCTTTGATGATATTGGGTAACCGCAATTTTTACCTTTTCCATTTTGTCTATTTGCCGGTAGATCTCGGTCAGGTCGGTATTGTTCTTTGCCCTGAAGTATTTGCCGCCGGTAATTGCCGAAATTTGTCGCAGGGTCGGTTCATCGATATCAACCGGTATTTTCTGGTAATGGGTATGTCCCAGCTGGTCCTTAAATGGGTAGGGTGCCGATCCATTGGTACCCAGCCCTACCGTATAAACCCGTATTCCGAACTGTTTGGCGATCTCGGCTGCTGTTACAGGGGGTATCGAGCCGGTATTATTTACCCCATCGGTCAATAAGATGATGACCTTGCTTTTTCCTGGGCTGCCTTTAAGGCGACTAACTGCTGTAGCCAGCCCCATACCAATTGCGGTACCATCATCGATCATGCCATTTTTAATATCGTGAAACAGGTTGATCAGCACATCATGGTCGATGGTCAAGGGGCATTGGGTGAAACTTTCTCCACTAAAAACAACCAGGCCGATCAGATCTGAAGGACGGTTTTTGATAAAGCTGATCGCTATATTTTTGCCTGCCTCCAGCCTGTTGGGCTTAAAATCTTCCGACAACATACTTCCCGAAATATCAGTAGCTATCATGATATCGATACCCTCGGTAGTTTCGTTCTGAAAGTTGAGGGCCGATTGGGGCCTTGCCAGGGCAAGCACAAGTCCGGCGACTGCTAATGACCTCAGAAAAATACCGTAATGACGCCAGATATGAATATTGCTTTTAACCTTTGGCGCAAATGCTTTTTGGTTTGAAATGCCAAATAATCCATGCAGCTGTTGGTTTCGCCACCAATAATAAGCCACCATCAGGGGGATGAACAATAAGAGCCATAAAAAACCCGGCTGAGCAAAAGCTATACCCTTGAACCAATTCATTCTGCCTGATCCTCCTGAGATTTTTCTTTATGAATAGGTTCAGCCAATAGCGTTATCAATTGGATGGCGTCGACCAGGCATTGTTCGTTTTCTTTTGCAGAGGGTTCTAATTTGGCAAACTTTACCAGATCGGCCAGCGGCAATATTTTTTTCAGGATATCGATCGCGCCCAAGGGGAGTGGCTGTTGGAGCAGGGAAGCAAATAGCTGATCTGATGTTTGTTCATGGGCGAGAACTTTGTAAGCGCTTTCCAGATAATCCCTTATAATATCAGTCAATTCAATATAATACGGTTTTACCTTCCCTTGCTGCCAAAGTTTTTTATCGCGGAGTTCATTTAATTTTTTGAAAGCGAGTTGTGCCGCTGTCAATACCGGGGGAGCCTTAATAATTAAAGGGTGTTTAAGCCGGCTGTTCAGATAAAACGCAGCAATTGCCAGAACTATTAATAGCAACGCCGACAACAAAACCCAAACCCAATGGTCGCGCAGCCAATCCCAAAAGGTATAGTTCACTAAAAATGGCTGCTTGATATCGTAGAAGGCTTTTGTTGTATCAACAAGTACCGCGTTAACTTTCAGCGTAATGGCGTTTGTTCTGAAATACCCGGTATTAGTATGAAACTCAAAAGGCGGAATAATATAGGTACCCGGATCGAAAGCAGTTAAAGTGAAACTTTGGGTTATGATTTTTGACGAAGCGTTCTTCGTATCAGTCAAACTATCAGTTTTAGCTGCGCCAACAATTTTAATTTTTCCGATACTGTCTGCCAATTTCGGGAAGGCAACCGAAATGTTTGATGGAACATGAACCGAAATATGTAAAACAGTTTGTTCGCCTATCGGGATGTTCGCCTTATCGAGCGTAGCTACAGCGCTATTGTTCTGAGCATAAGCATTGAGGAAAAATAAAAGGAAAACGATAGACGGCAATAAAAAATGCCGGACCATTCCCCTGAAATTGAATCCGTTGATCCTCACTTTTTACCGCCCCTTTTTTTAAACAATGTCATCAATGGTTTTACATAGGTTTCATGTGTACCAATGCTGGTATAGTCTACTCCCGACTTACTAAAGGTTTCCGAAAGTAGCCGGTTGCGGTTTTCGGCAACTCTTTTGTAGTCGTTCCTTACCAGGCTGCTGCCGGTATTGATCCATTTTACTTCGCCGGTTTCCGCATCGCGCATCGGGATAAGTCCCAGATCCGGAAAATCTTCTTCATGTTTATCGTAAAGGCGAAGGGCGATTACATCATGCTTTTTATTGGCAATTTTTAATTCGGCTTCAAATTGCGGGCTCATAAAATCAGAGATGATAAAAGCAGTGCATTTCTTTTTAATGATGCCAGTAAAATAGCGTAGGGCTACGGCCAGGTCGGTCTGTTTATTTTCTGGTTTGAAATCGATCAGCTCGCGTATGATCATCAAAATATGGCTCCTGCCTTTTTTAGGTGGAATAAACTTTTCCACACGGTCGCTGAAAAACAAAACACCTACTTTGTCCTGATTTTGTATGGCCGAAAACGCCAGTACCGCGCAAAGCTCTGTTGCCAGTTCGAGTTTTTGTTGTTTGATGGTACCAAAATTGCCCGATCCACTGACATCCATCAAAAGCATTACGGTAAGCTCGCGCTCCTCGTTGAATACCTTTACATAAGGGTGATTAAAACGTGCCGTTACGTTCCAGTCGATGGTTCTGATCTCGTCGCCTGGCTGATACTCCCGCACTTCACTAAAAGCCATACCCCTGCCCTTAAATGCCGAATGGTATTCGCCCGAGAACAACTGGTTGCTAAGCCCGCGTGTTTTGATCTCGATCTTTCTGACCTTTTTTAGTAATGCCTGGGTATCTGTTGCCATTTTTAAGGTACTTCAACGGCATTTAATATATCCGTTATAATAGCATCGCTGGTCATGTTTTCGGCTTCGGCTTCATAAGTTAGCCCGATACGGTGGCGCAACACATCATGACAAATAGCCCTTACGTCTTCAGGGATCACATAACCTCTTCGTTTCAAAAAAGCATAGGCCTTGGATGCCAGCGCCAGGTTAATACTTGCCCGCGGCGATGCACCGTAGCTGATCAGATTTTTATACTGTGGTAATTTATGCTGCTCAGGGAAGCGGGTGGCAAAAACGATATCAATGATGTATTGCTCTATCTTCTCGTCCATGTAAACTTCGCGCACTACTTTGCGTGCCTTTATGATATCCTCAGGTTTGATGATCGCCGCAGGTTTCAGCATCCCACCGGGAGATATGTTCGACCGGATGATGCGTTTTTCATCTTCTTTATTAGGATAACCAATAACTATCTTGAGCATAAAACGATCGACCTGTGCCTCGGGTAAAGGGTAAGTGCCTTCCTGCTCAATAGGGTTTTGGGTTGCTAAAACCAGGAATGGATCAGGTAGGGGGAAGGTTTGGTCGCCTATCGTTACCTGCCTTTCCTGCATGGCTTCCAATAGGGCGCTCTGCACTTTGGCAGGTGCCCGGTTGATCTCATCTGCCAGGATGAAGTTTGAAAAAATGGGCCCTTGTCTTACGATAAATTCCTCTTTCTTTTGGTTATAGATCATTGTACCGAGCAAGTCGGCAGGCAAAAGATCCGGCGTAAACTGTATCCGGCTAAAATCAACCTGTACAGCTTTTGATAGCGTATTGATGGCCAGCGTTTTTGCCAATCCGGGTACGCCTTCCAGCAGGATATGGCCATCAGCCAGCAGGCCGATCAGCAGCCGGTCGACCATATGTTTCTGGCCGACGATCACTTTATCCATTTCTGCCCGAAGGAGATCAACAAAGGCACTCTCTTTTTCAATGAGTTCATTGATGGCCTTGATACCGCTTGCAGGCGGCGTGTCATTCTTTAATTCTTCCATTAATACCTTTTATCCTTTAGCAGACAAACTT
>Ga0164296_1005891_pt1 | contig 10556 bp, 9 predicted proteins | sample GEODES057metaG_FD_113533 | JGI IMG/M metagenome (GOLD analysis project Ga0164296, IMG submission 113533) | Dystrophic lake water microbial communities from Trout Bog Lake, Wisconsin, USA - GEODES057 metaG | ecosystem: Environmental > Aquatic > Freshwater > Lake | place: USA: Trout Bog Lake... | reverse complement strand
GTCTCATTTAAATTAATTGTTTGTGTCGATAGAATCAAATTTGTTTGAAGGCATAAGCCAATCATGGATCGATTCTTGGAGTTAAACACTTTTGTAAGCGTTGTTGAGGCGGGAAGCTTCGTGCGCGCTTCTGAGTCTTTGGGATTGACCAAAGCTGCAACCTCTCGATATGTGGCAGATTTGGAGGCTCGATTGGGTGTAAGGCTCCTGAACCGCACGACTCGAAGACTCTCACTGACATCAGAGGGTCAGATATTTTTTGACAGAGCCAAGGAAGTCCTTTCTCTTTTGGAGGAGGCGGAAGGAGAAATCACCCGAAGAAATGGGCAGGCAAGTGGTTTATTGCGCATCAATGCGCCTGTGACTTTCGGATTGCTTCATTTGGCTCCCATTTGGGGAGCTTTCAAGACCCTTTATCCCAATCTTCAAATCGAGCTCAATCTATCTGATCGAGTCATCGATTTGGTGGAGGAGGGCGTGGATGTGGCCATCAGAATTGCTGAGCTGCAAAACTCCTCCCTCATCAGTCGTAGACTAACCACAACGCGCATGATTTTGTGTGCTTCCCCAGAATATTTGAGAAAGCGTCCGGCCCCTTCGCGTCCTCAAGATCTGAAGCAACACGACATCGTGGCTTACAGCTACTTTGCCGGTAAGGATGAATGGAGTTTTGTAGGACCTCAGGGTCTTGAAACGGTGAAAACCAGCCCCAATTTCAAAACCAACAGTGGCGACACGTGTAAAGCTCTCGCGCTTGCTTCTCAAGGTATCATACTGCAGCCGAGTTTCTTGGTGTATGAAGAATTGAAGCAGGGAAAGCTCATTGAAATCATGCCAAGCTATCGCTCCATTGAATTGGGTGTGTATGCGTTGTATCCATCCAAGAAGCACATTGCGGCAAAAGTGGTCGTGCTGATTGATTTTTTGATCGAGCACTTCAAAAATTCTCCATTTGAGCTTTGATGCAGTTCTCCATTGTTCTATCAGTGGAATTTTCTTTGTTAGGAATTTTGAATGATTAGCGTTGAAAACTTGAATAAATCATTTGATGGCCATCCGGTCCTCAAAGATCTATCCTTTGAAGTCCATCGAGGAGAGGTGTTGGGATTTTTGGGCCCCAATGGCGCGGGCAAATCAACCACCATGAGAATCTTGACTGGATTTTTAGAACCAAGCTCTGGAAGTGTCAAGGTCGGTGGCATTGATGTTCAACAGAGTCCTTTGCTCGCAAAAGCCATGATCGGCTATTTGCCTGAATCCTCTGCCTTGTATCAAGAAATGAAGGTCCATTCATTTTTGAAGTTCATCGCAGAAATCAGGGGTATTGCCCCCTCGCAACAAGCTTCATGCATTGAGCGAGTGGTGAGCTTGTGTCATTTAGAGAAGGTTCTGTATCAAAGCATTGAGACTCTTTCAAAAGGATTCAAACAAAGGACTGGTTTGGCCCAAGCTTTGATTCATGATCCAGATGTTTTGATTTTGGACGAACCAACGGATGGATTGGATCCCAATCAAAAGCATGAAATCAGGCAATTGATTTCGAGAATGGGACAGGATAAAGCAATCATATTTTCAACACATATTTTGGAGGAGGTGGAGGCAGTGTGCACACGTGCCATCATCATCAATCACGGCGAAATTGTTGCCAATTCCAGTCCGAGCGAGCTCAAGTCCATGTCACCCACTGGTCGACTGGATGACTTTTTCAGATCGATCACGCAATCGGATACATCCACAGATACAGGAATCAAAGCATGATCACCACTTGGAATACCACCTCATCCATTTTTAAAAGAGAGTTGGGTGTTTATCTTGGGTCACCACTGGCCTTTGTCTTTTTAATCTCTTTTTTGTTGCTTTGTGGAATATTCACATTCACATTGGGCGGGTTTTTCGAGCGCGACGATGCCTCTTTGTTCGCCTTTTTCAATTGGATGCCTTGGCTTTTGATTTTTTTGGTGCCAGCTGTTGGCATGAGACTTTGGTCCGAGGAGTACAGGCTGGGGACCATCGAATTGCTCATGACCCTGCCCATAGATATTTGGCAAGCGATTGTTGGTAAATTCTTGGCTTCTTGGGCCTTTTTGTGCGTGGCCTTGTTATTCACCTTTCCCATGGTTTTAACCGTCAATTGGCTTGGCTCACCCGACAACGGTGCCATTTTGAGCGGTTATTTTGGATGCGTTTTATTGGCAGGAAATTATTTGGCCCTTGCTTGCTTGGCGTCATCCATTACCAGAAATCAAGTCATTGCCTTCATTGTGACTGTGATTGCTTGTTTGCTCATCATTTTGCTGGGCTTCTCACCTGTGACCGATCTCCTGTCTCGATGGATCAGTCAGGATGCCATTCAAACGCTAGCAAATTTCTCTTTCCTCTCTCACTTTGATGGATTTCAACGTGGTGTGATCGATTCCAGAGATCTTCTCTATTTTGTCTCAACTACAGTGTTTTACCTTTACCTCAGTGGTATTGTGATTCGCAAAACAAGCATTCGTTGAGGGTTTAGATATGAACTTTAAAAACAGCAAACACACATCATTGCTTGTCCTATTTGCATTGATTTTGGTCATTGGAATCAATTGGGCGGGTAGTTATATTTATTCCAAAATTGATTTAACCGAAGGTCACATTTACACCTTATCAGACGGCACCTTGAAAGTGCTCAATGGCCTTCAATCGCCGGTCAAGATCAAGTTCTACTTTTCTAAAAACAATGAAAGCATGCCAATGGCATTGAAAGGATTTGCCTCAAGAGTTGATGATTTACTTGAAGAGTTCAAGTCCAACTCCAATGGAAAAGTAAGCATAGAAAGACTCGATCCCGAGCCCGATACGGACATCGAGGATGCTGCAAGTTTGGCGGGCATTGGCGCTCAATCTCTCTCCAATGGTGAACATTTTTACCTTGGTATGGTGGTCGAAGTTGGAGATCAAAAAACCACCATTCCAGCCATTACTTTAGAGCGTGAGCGTTTATTGGAGTATGACATTGTTAAGGCTTTATCAAAGAGTGCTCAACCCTCTACGGTTCAAGTAGGCATCATGAGTCCTTTGCCTGTCTTTGGTTCATCTGGCATGCCCATGATGGGAGTTCCCCCAACTGAGAAGCAAGTATTTGTCAGTGAACTCGAACGAGACTACAAGGTGACAAGTGTTTCAGCGGATGCTCAAGCCATACCCGCAGACATCAAAATTTTGATTGTTTTGCATCCCAAGAACATGTCTGAGGCAACGCTCTTTGCCTTGGATCAGTTCGTCATGCGGGGTGGTAAATTGATTGCTTTGCTTGATCCATATGCTTATTTCGATATTGTGCAAGGACCCAGTGGTCCCGCTCCAGGTGGAACCGCTTCCAATTTGGACGCTCTGACAAAATCTTGGGGTGTGACTTTGGATTCGAGCAAAATTCTCTCCGACATGCAATTCATGTCCGGCAGAGGCCCGCAGTCCATGCCCACTTTGCTCTCGCTCAACACCGATGCCTATAACGCTGAAGATATTGCAACCGCTAAATTGGGCTCAACATTGTTCGCTTTCTCTGGTGCATTGAGCCTGAGCGATGTTCCAGGCCTGAAGTCCGAGGTGCTGATCCACAGCTCCAAGGACTCAGCACTCGTGGCCAATAAAGATGGGACTCTACGAGGCGATCAAGCCATCCGAAACTTCAAACCTTCCAACTTGAATTTCCCATTGGCAGTGCGTTTGAGCGGTCAATTCAAAACGGCTTTTCCACAAGGCTCTCCCGTTGTTTCCAAGGCTTCAGCCGCTGACAACTCTGTGGGCAAGCCACAATCCGCATCCAGCACTGCATCTAAGTCAGTTTTAGGTGCAAGTTCGAAAGAAGCACAGAGTAGTGTGCCCGAGACCCAAGAGCCCCAACTCATGCAAACCAAGTCAAACAATTCTTTGGTTGTGATTGCAGACTCGGACTTCATCAACAATGAAGTGGCGGTTGAAATTCAGCAAATTTTTGGACAAAAAATTGTTTATCCAACCAATGGAAACTTGGCCTTTTTGCAAGCATTGGTGGATCAGTACGCAGGAGATGATGCTCTGATTTCTCTGCGTACTCGTCAAAGCATGACACGCCCATTGACGCTCATCAATGAGATGCAAGTCAAAGCTCAGCAAGCCTACACTGGCAAAATCAAGGACTTGGAAGAAAACTTACAAAAGACCAAAGAGTCCTTGCAAGCCTTACAAAAGAGTAAAACAGATGCGCAAAGTGCAGCTATTTTGTCAAAAGAGCAGCAAGCACAAATCGATCAATTCAAAGTCCAGGAGAGTCAGACTCGCCTAGAGCTTAGAAACTTGAGGAAAAATTTACGCATCGAGAGTGAAACGCTTCAGTTTTGGGTAAAAATGATCAACATCGGTCTTGTCCCTTTGCTGTTGTTTGTGCTCTGGGGTGGATTGGTTTTCTCGCGAAAGCGTGGGTGAAATCGTGGCAAAGGGGGCAAGCACAGCCCCCTTTTTCTATTGGTTAGCAGAATTCAACTGAGTTCATGTGAGCTCTAAGTGGAGAAGGATTTATACATGTTTCGTCGAGTTTTTTTGTTGAGCTTTTTGGGCATCAGCACTTTTTGTGTGCGCTCAATCGACGCAGTCTTGGGATAAGTTCTCAACCGTTTTGGCCGTTGGTGCTCCTTTGGCTGCAACTGCACAATCATGGTTTAGAAACGATGATGATGGCATTAAGGATTTGGCTCTCTCGGTTTGGGGCACGATCGTCGTTGATGAAGTCATTAAAAATCAGCACAAAGAAATGCGCCCCGATGGCTCTGGTTACGATAGTTTCCCCTCTAATCACACAGCAGTTGCAGTTGCTACTGCACGTTATGTGGACATTCGATACGGGGACTCCACCTCCAATTGGTACTACGGTGCTTCACTCTTAACAGCCTATGCTCGAGTGGAGGCGCAAAAGCATTATTGGAAGGACAACTACATGGGCGCAGGCGTTGGTTTTTTGATGGCTGGCGTTGCAACAGATCCCAAATCGGCCAAGACCTACGTACAACCCATGAGGGGTGGTTTTTCTCTGAATTGGCAAAAACCCCTATAAGTTCGGGTTCCCAGTTGCTTGGTCCGTGGAGTACCCAACTGTATAATCGAGTTGTTGATGGTGCTTCATGCAAATGGAGTTAAACGGGAAACACGTGAGTGTGCTGTCCCCGCAACGGTAGCAAATGTTTTCTTTTGAATAAGAGAGCCAGGTATTTCAATAGACCACTGAGCATTAAAGGCTTGGGAAGGTGAAATACTGAAATTTGTGAGCCCGGATACCGGCCATCAAGGTGAAATTTCGCGAACGGGATGCATTCGTGGCACAAGCACCAGCTGTTCAATCAGTGACCAAAGATTTAACTTTGGTGTTCGCTGATGGCCATTCGTTCATCTTTCCTCGAAATTTTGTTTGATGTACCTCACGGGGATGAGGCAGTCAATTCGATTGTTTCAAAGGATTGAGATGTTCATCTCTTCTAAACCCCCTAGACTGTTAAGCCAATCAAAATTCAAGTTGAGGGCTTTGGCGTTTGGTTGTCAACTCACGCTCTCATTAACGGCGTTTTCAGTCAATGCACAAACCTCAGTTGCTCAGTTAAGTGACGTCACGGTCACCGCTACTCGATCTCCTGAGACTTTGTCAGAGTCAATGGCCGATGTAACCGTCATTACTTTTGCTCAAATTGAGCACAGCGGAGTGGATACCCTTCCACAGCTGATGTCAAAGGTGGCTGGAGTGCAGGTCACACAAAATGGTGGCCCTGCCGCTGTGAGCAGTGTTTATCTTCGTGGTGCCAATAACGAATTTACTGCTGTTTTGGTGGATGGGGTGAGGGTTGATTCGCAAAACCTATCAGGGGGTGTAAGTTGGGAGTCCATTCCTTTGGGGGAAATCGATCACATTGAAGTTTTAAAGGGAGCTGCAGCTGCTTTGTATGGATCCAACGCCATCGCAGGAGTGGTTCAAATTTTCACCAAAAAAGCCGCTTCTCTTTTTGAGCCCTACCTTCAGATGGGTGTTGGTAGTTATGGGACTGTCAAAGAAAGTGCAGGTGTTGGGGGGCAGGGCGATCGAATTGATTATCACTTGGGTGTATCGCAAACCCTCAGCAAAGGCTTTAACACCTTACCCAATTCACAACCGGCTCAAAACGATGGTTACTCAAGCAACGCTTTTCATGCCAAGATCGGCCTGTCAATGACGGCGGATGAGCGCGTTGAGCTCACGCACATGAGCAATCACTTGGTGAGCGATTACAACGACGCACAAGGAGATCCCAAGCAGACAATGGGGTATCAGTTGAGTACCACAGGATTGGGCTTGTCATCTCGCTGGGATGAGCTTCACACAAGCCGCTTGATGGTGAGTCAAACGCTCAACAGTTTGAACTATTATGGATACGGGCACTATGACACGACACTCACAAATGCGTCTTTTCAAAACGATTGGCGCTGGAGTGCTCAACACCTGAGTGTGATCTTTGAAAATCAAGATGATCGACTCAAGACTCCCTCGGATGATCCAGTCAGTGGCATCAGGCATGATGCTGGAGTGACCTTGGCTTATGGCTTGAAGTGGGGCGCGCAGGCTATCCAAGCCAATGCCCGCATGGATCATGACAGTGCGTTTGGGGATCACACATCGTCTTCCTTGACTTACGGATATGAATTGAGTTCTGCACTTAAAGCGGCTCTCTCTGTTGGCAATGCATTTCGAGCCCCCACACTCTATCAACTCTACTCGAGTTATGGAGTCACCTCTCTCAAACCTGAGACCAGTCAAAATTCTGAGCTCTCTTTGAAATATGCACAAGGTATTGATGCATGGAGTATTACTGTATTTCGCAATCAGATTGATCACTTGATCATGGGTAACCCCAATTCCAGCGCATTGTGTGCAGCTGGCTATTACTGCTATTTCAATGTCAACCAAGCCTTGTTGGAGGGGGTGAGTGTGAGTGGACAAACTCGCATGGGACCTTTTCAAATCAAAGCCTCTCTTGATGAGCTCAACCCCAAAGACTTGTCCACGGGTGCACAACTCATAGGACGCTCTAAAGAGCGAGGTGTGCTGACCGTGGAGCGTGATATCAACAACGCCCAAGTGGGGATGGAGGTCGTAGCAAGTGGAACCAGTTTTGCCGATGACCCCAACAAACAATCCATGGGGGGATACACTTTATTGAATGCGTACATCAGCAAAGAGCTAGACCCTCACTTCAAGCTCCTGGTGCGTATGGATAACTTGGGCAATAAAGTTTACGCAACAACTTATAACTTGCCAGGCTACACGCCTTATCCAGGACCCTATGCATCTCCTGCTCGAAGCCTCTTTGTGAGTCTGAGGTGGGCACCTTGAGTTTTTTAAGATCAAGTAAAACTTGGCTATTTTCATCTGGCTACGTCATTTACTTGAATTGGCGCATGGTTCTCACTTTTTTTATGCTGGTGCTCCTTAATCTGGGCTCCACCAGTGCTTGGGCCTATGGCATTGTGGACGATCAGGGCGATCGCATTGAGTTCTCTGCCCCTCTTAGTCGGGTGGTGAGTTTGGAGCCGGCCTTGTCTGAGTTGATCTGCGCTTTAGGGCGGTGTTCAGTCTTGGTAGGTGTAGACCGTAATTCCAACTGGCCCCGTTCATTGGAAAAGCTCCCATCGGTTGGAGGCGGTATAGATCCCAATGTGGAGCAAATTTATCGTCTCAATCCACAAGTGATTTTGAGCTCAAGGTCGGCGCTCATGAAAAAGAAATTGGGCTTCATGGGGGCAAAGGTCCTGGAGTTTGATATGACCCGCTTGGATGACATTCATCGCATGATGCTGACACTCGCACCTTTGCTAGGGGTGCCCCTTGAGCAAGCTCAAGGGGCATGGAGTGAAATGCAGCAAGGCCTTTCGCAAGCGGCGAGCACCATTTCGCCTAGAGCCAGGGGGCAGCGCGTTTATTTTGAAGTGAGTTCGGATTACTACGCTGCCGCTCAGAGTTCTTTCCTGGGTGAGCTCATGGATCGTTTGGGATTGAAGAACGTCCTGACTGGAAATTGGGGACCATTTCCGCGACTCAATCCAGAGTTCATCCTCACGCAAAATCCCCAGCTCATCATGTTGGGTCATCAAGAAGCGAGCGATCTGTCGCAACGAGCTGCTTGGAGAGACATCGATGCCGTGAAGAATAAGCGAGTGTGTCGCTTTGAACCCGAACAATATGACATCTTGTCAAGGCCTGGTCCTCGAGTGGTGCAGGCCATGCAATTCATGGTCCAATGCATCAATGCTGCTTATTCCAGTTGAGCTTGTAAATTATTTTTTACTCTTTCATAGACCGATTCAAGTCATGACACCAGCCCTTAAATTTTCAACGCTGTTGATTTCACTCTTGGTGCTTGCCTTGGTTCTTGTTTTGTTGGGTTTGTGTGCAGGAAGTTCGGGCTTTGAGAGTTTGGGCATTCTCATTCCAGGTCATTTGGCCCACGACTTGATGGTGAACATTCGCTTGCCAAGAACTCTAGCTGCTTTGAGTGGTGGGGCCCTTTTGGGACTTGCTGGAGCCGTTGCTCAAGGGCTTTTTCGCAACCCACTGGCTGATCCCTATTTGCTTGGAAGTGCCTCTGGCGCCACTCTAGGAGTGAGTTGTGCTTTGATTGCACTAGGAGGAGTAGGGCTTCACGCTGGATGGTTGGTGAGATTTGGAATCTCAGGCAGTGCGTTGATCGGTGCTTGGGTGGGTGTAATTTTGAGTGTTTTTTTGGCGCGTGGTTTCCAGACCAGTTATCGCTTGCTGTTGTGCGGTGTGGTGGTGGGTGTCATCATGGGGGCGCTTTGCTCTGCGCTTGGCATTTTGCACCCACAAATGCTTCAAAGTTTGCAGTCATTCATGATGGGAAGCACCTTGTTTGCCGATATTCAATCGTCTTGGTTGATGTTTGGCGCTCTCGCTATTGCGATCCTTTGGGCACTTCGATATGCAAGGGCGCTTGATGCATTGTCTTTGGGGGAATTGACAGCCAAAAGCCTCGGTGTTGACTTGACTCAAACCCGAGCCCATTTCATTGGAATTTTGTCCTTGTGTACTGGCGTGGCTGTGAGTCAACTTGGATTGATTGCTTTTGTGGGGCTGGCCGCCCCCCATGTGGTTAGAAATTTAGGTCAAGTGCTCTATCGTGACTTGATTGTTCTCTCCTCTTTGTGTGGAGCGGTTTTGTTACTTGGTTCTGACATTGTGGCGCGCTCCATCATTGGTCCACAAGAGTTGCCACTAGGCCTGGTCACGGCACTCTTGGGGGGACTTTATTTGCTTTGGGTCATGAACGATCATGCTCTTGGTGTATCTGGGGAGTGATGATGCTTGGGAACGTCTGCGTCAAATCGCCCCTCATTGAAGTACAAGATCTGTTTGTAAAACTTGGCTCAAAAGAGGTTTTGCAGGGGTTGAGCACTCGGTTCGACTCCCCCAAGTGGGTGAGTGTGATTGGTGCCAATGGTGCTGGTAAGTCCACGCTCTTGAAGGCGATCGCTTCCTTGGTCCCATTCGAAGGACAGATCCATTTCAATGGGATTTCATTGAAATTGATCAAGCCCCTTGAGCGAGCTCGGTTGGTGTCTTGGATGGGGCAGACCGAGTCTAGGCTGTCGGGCCTGAAAGTGCGCGATGTGGTGATGCTCTCTCGATACCCGCATCGAGGTCGAGCTCAATTGGACAGCGATTGCGATGAAGAAGAGGTCACTCGTGCACTGGATCGTCTTCATGTTTTGAACTTGCAAGACCAGGTGTTTGCCCGTTTATCTGGAGGAGAGCAGCAAAGGGTCTTGATTGCCAGAGCAATGGCAGTCAGAGCACCCTTGATGTTGCTTGATGAGCCTTTTGCCTTTTTGGACCCGCCCCATCAGGCAGAGTTGGTGACCACCTTGAGAGAAGAAGTGCTCCAAGGGCAGTGTGTGATCACCGTGATCCATGATCTCAATTTGGCACTTCAAACCGATTGGATTTGTTTGCTTGCAAAAGGTAAAGTGTTTTTTGAGGGCTCTTCGGATGACACTCTCACTCACCGAGCCATGGAGGCGGCCTTTGATCACCGAGTCAAAGTTGTGCAGACCCAAGATGGTTGGGTTTGTTTGACCCAATAATGATACTCAATCTCTTGCTCTGAGGTAAAGTGAAACTTCTCTCAAAGTTTGGGTATGACTCAAGGACTTAGAGTCGTTCATTGATATTGAGATTTGTGATCATGAGCTGAACACCAACAGCACTCTCAAGCATGAAAGACTCGCCCTTGGTGATCCATTGCGCAAAATGGAAGTTGAGCGCCCTGCAAGTAGGCGAGACCATCCTCTTGCATGAGCATGGCGCAACTGGAGCGCGTGCCTGCCAAAAGACAAGATTTTGCAGCCACACTCACGCTTTGCCAATGCTGCACGGGCCAACCTGTTTGGGGATTGATCAAATGACAGTAGCGCACCGAGTCCAGTACAAAAGCCCGCTCATAGTCTCCCGAACTCGCCAAGGCTCCAAATTCAAGGGGAAAGGTGGCCAGCACTTTGCTGGGGTC
>Ga0164296_1005890_pt1 | contig 10556 bp, 8 predicted proteins | sample GEODES057metaG_FD_113533 | JGI IMG/M metagenome (GOLD analysis project Ga0164296, IMG submission 113533) | Dystrophic lake water microbial communities from Trout Bog Lake, Wisconsin, USA - GEODES057 metaG | ecosystem: Environmental > Aquatic > Freshwater > Lake | place: USA: Trout Bog Lake... | reverse complement strand
TGGATTGCCCACATCCCAGGCGATAGCCATGACGGAAGCCAAAGCAGGAACGCAATCTGCACTCCCACCAAGGAGTGCCACATCCCACGGCTCCATGTCCGGCACAGGAACCACAACCGGCCGCTCAGGACCTACATCGCCTCCAATGATGCCACCGCCGCCGCCGCCATCAGCAGCGCGGACGGACGAGAGAACCCGGTTGTCGTAGGCCACTGCCCGGGCCATTGCATCCGCCTGGCGCTTCGCTCTCAACGCAGCGCGCTTTGCGTCTTCATCATCCCCGCCAAGAGCATCACGGAGACGCTGAGTCAACCGCGCGTTCTCAGCAGCCGCGGCGAGCTTACCAGGTTGAACGAAGCGCAGAGACCTCGCATCTTTCTGCCGTGTTCCACCACCCGCGGCGCCGAGAGCGGTTTGGCCCAGTAGCTCCGCGAGTCCCGACGCGACTGTGTTTTCCCGCTGTTGTTGGACACTCACCACCGGCTCCTGCTTCTCCTTCTCAGCCTGCTTCCCTTGGGCCTGGGCCACTGCCCGCGCGTTCACCTTCAGCGTCGGCGCGGCTGTCGCTGGACGCACAGGCACGACATTGCCAGCTTCATCAACCTCGCGGCCGAGCGCGTCCACTCGAAGCACAGGGGCACGCGCAGTGCCACCCCCACCAGGGACTGCTCTTGCCACCGGCCCTGAGGAGAAGCCCGTGCGCTGCTGAGTCCCCGGCAACGCCGTCGTTGGTGGCGGACCGAAACGACTAGCTGCTGCTGTAGCTTTCGCGACGGCTTCAGCGACGGTCGCGGCTGCAGCCCCAGGAGCGGCGGCCGGGGCCGGGGCAGTCACCGCTGCCGGTCCAGACGTCAGTTGCTTCAACCGCGCCAGTTTCGCAGCAAGCTCAGACTGCTTCGCAAGCACGGCGGCTGCTTTGGAGCCCACAGCGCCGTCAGGGACAGCAGGGGCGGCGGCAACAGTGGCAGTGCTCTGTGGAGGAGGAACGGCGGGCGCGTCTTCCCACCGCCGTTGACGCTTGCGTTCTGGCGGCGCATGGACAGGCTCGTCGCTGGACGGGTCACGCGGCCGCTTGCCGCCTGAGTCCGGTTGCTCTGTCATGGCTCGTTCTGCAGACCACTCTAAAACTGTTCAAAGCCTGGCGCGCGGCGTGTCAAGTTCTGCTGCAACTGTTTGAGCCCTCGTGGCCCCTGCGGAGGGCGCACGCGTGACGTCAGCTGGCGTGACGTGGGTACGCAGCTCCCCCCGCAGAAACTCATGGCGCTCGCCAGCGCGAGTGCACGCGCCCTCGCACTGGCCACCAGCACGCAACGTGGTGCAAGCCCCGAATGCGTGCCATTCAGAGCTGCGCCCCGTTGCCGGCGACACCCGCCCGGCTTCTGCCGGGCTGGTCGCCGCCTACAGCGCACCTGTGCTGCTTCAGACCAGGAGGCTGGCAGCACGCTCGCCGGACCTGGCGGCGCCGCAACGCCGGCAGCCCCACTAGGAGACGCTTTCTGGCGCGACGGTGGCGGGTTCCCGCACTACATGCAGTCGAAGGTGCGCAAAACTTTCACGCCGTTGACACAGCAACGCACTGCTACCCTCACCGCTCACGCTGGCTTTGTCCGACTCACACGCTACCTTATCGCCCCCCTGTCCCTCTGTTCCTGTGTCTGGTGCGCAGAAGAGCGCTAACGTGGAGGACTGCGAGTGTAGCCCTGTTGGATACACAGAGCTGCAGCAAGACGCCTGGCGGTGCGTCAGGTTGCCCACAGATGCGGACGTGTCACTCTGAGTAGCCGGGCGTGCTGGGTGTGCTGTTCTCTGCGTCGGCAACAGTCTGAGCCACGATGAAATTTCCTCTTTCCAACGCAGGCGAGCAACGTCTGCTGACTACGACCCCATGTGGAACGCCGTGCGGGCAGAAGCGCAAGCAGACGCCGCTGCTGAGCCGCTGCTGTCCTCATTCCTGTACGCCGCCATTTTATCGCATACGTCCTTGGAGCGAGCGCTTGCGTTTGTGCTTGCCAACCGCTTGGCGTCCGCCACGCTCCTGTCCACTCAGCTTGCGGAGCTTTGCACGGGTGTTCTGGAAAGCAACGAGACGGTGAGCTTAGCGGTGCGATGCGATTTAGCAGCAACGAGGGCAAGAGATCCTGCTTGCCGCACCCATGCAGATTGCCTGCTTCATTTCAAGGGCTTCCACGCACTGCAGGCACATCGCATTGCACATGCGTTGTGGATGCAGGGCCGCACAGCACTCGCGCTGGCGCTGCAATCGCGATGCAGCGAGGTGTTTGCTGTGGATATCCACCCAGCTGCAGTCATCGGCCGTGGTATTCTGCTGGACCATGGCACAGGCGTCGTCATCGGCGAGACGGCTGTCGTGGGTGACCGGGTCAGTATTTGCCAGGGCGTGACGCTGGGTGGCACAGGCAAAGAGTCTGGTGATCGCCACCCCAAGATTGCGGAGGGTGTCCTGTTGGGCGCACATGCGTGCGTGCTGGGCAACATCACTGTCGGTCAAGGCGCGATGGTGGCAGCAGGCAGCTTAGTGCTCAAGCCGGTGCGGCCGCACGCCATGGTCGCGGGTAGTCCTGCAAAGGAGGTGGGCGTGGCTGTCGACCCCATGCCGAGCCTGAGCATGCAAGGCCAGGACAAGGTGTGTGATGAGTGGTACAAGCTTGCTGCCGCGGAGCGCGCGAGCAAGCAGCTGCTTATGGCTGAGCAGCAGCGCATCGACATTGCGAGAGACATCATGTCTTTGTAGGAACTCGCACGTTGTGTATGCACACGGCTAATGTACGAACGATGATAACGGAGGTCATGGCTTACAGTATGCCGACAGGGTCCTCGCAGCTGCAGTGCAGCAGCCTTCTGGTCATTCTCTCCCCTGTTTCTTCGTCGGGCCCGTGTTTCGATCGCGCTCTGTCGTGGCCGACTGGTTGCTCTTGCCCCCGTGTCTTCCATGCTGCCTCGCGCAACGAGGTAACCAGTGCCACCCAACGTCGGTGTTCAGGTTTACTGTAAACTGCTGGCAACAGACCTTGCAAGCGCGCCAAGTTGCTGGCCGCTCCCTTCTTGTTCGCACACCGCGCTCCTTCCGTGTGCCATGCGACGGTCTTGACACGACACTTGCGTGAGGTGCGCTGCGCAGAGGAGGAGTTGTGGCACCCCCGGCATCCGTCTGCCTTGTACAGTTAGTTCTGCACGGCGGGCCACCACCGCGACTTAGCCCTCTCGAATGCTACTTATTATGTCGGACTCGCATTGCCATGCGCGCAGGTACGCCACCGGCTGCGGCGAGGTCCACGCGTGGAGAGAGACTCCCACACGTGGCCACAAGATGCGTGGGCTCTCGATACCACCACACTGCTCTGCGTCATGCCAGCCTTGGCCACGACGCACACCCACTAGAGCCATGGGAAGGAGGCGTTCTCACTGGCTTTGCTGTGTTGGCTACTTCATCGTCCTGTGTCTTACCGTGGCTGCCACAGCCCGCCCAGTGGCAGTGCTTCACGCCGGGACTGCTGGTGAGATGCACGCTCCTGGAAGTACACTGCGAACGAAACGCAGCTTGCTCACGGATGAAAGAGCCGCTGGGTCATTCGTGTTCCTTCACGTGCCTTTTTTGTCATGCTCTGACGAGCAGCACTTGCCTTCGCCCAGTGCAATGCAGCCGTCATGTTGCACGTCCACGCCAGCCGACTGCGCTGGGTGGTGTGATGCCGTCTACTATGGAACAATGACCATGAGTAACTACACGCAAGGAGTACAGCCACTGTGCACCGCGTTCAAGTTCGCGCGCGTAGATCCCTCGCCTCCAATGGTGGGCTACTCACGCTGCATCCTGCTGTCCAATCTTTCTCTTGCTTCGTGTGGCGTGGGCCTTGACTTACTCGAACCCGGGTGGGGAGAATGGCAACCGCCTACGGCTTCTGCGTGGGATTACTACTTTCGATCCAATCTTCCTCCTCAAGAGGAATCACTGCCGGTTGTTCGAGCTGCTTTGAACATCACCGGCATGCCCGTCAGGGCGGCGCAGCTGTGGCCTGAACAACTAAAAACCGGTGTGTACCCTGGCAGCCCCCTCGTCAACACCGTCCAGACGGCCATTTCTGCACGATGCTGCGCGACGGATGTGCGCATAATCAACATCACGGATGTGTCTTCCGTCACGGTGAACGTGCAGCTTGAGATGACCGCCAGCTGGATCACAGACAGCTCACCATTTATTGCAAAGTACATCGATCTGGCGCTGAGTGACGCGCCCGGTGCCGCTGTGCTGCTTGCGGAAATCCAGCGCAGCTATCCAAGCGTCACGTCTGTGGCGTACGCTGCGCTGACGAACACCTGGAAATCAATGAATGATGCTCATGTGCCGCCTCCTGCGCCGGTTTCACGCCCGACACCCCGGGGTTTGGTCATCGGCTTCGCGGTGGCGCTCATCGTTATGGGGCTGGTCATAATATTCCAGGCTGCGCTGCTCTGGGTCCGCGCTCCTGGCCGTCAGGATGAATGGCCCAGGCGAGGTGAAAACAGCGAAGTAAAGGCGGCGACAGAATTCGACGTCTTCTTGTCGTACCGCCGCAATGACTTGGCGCTGGCTGACACAGTGGTGGACCATCTCATCATGTCCGGATTGAGGGTATTTTACGACCGCAGCGGCGCCATGGCCGGTAAACCGTTCGAGGAGGAGTTACACCGCGCTGTGTCCCAATCTCGCGTCACATGTGTCCTTGTGACACTTGAGCTCATGCAATCCTTAGTGGCACACCGGCCAGACAGCGTGGATTGGTGGCTTGTTGAAGTGTTCCTTGCTGTGCACTATCTCCGCACGCGGCCTGGGCGCCACATTTTTCCTCTGCTTGTTGGGCCACCATCAAGCAGCGATGGCATAGCTCCGCAGCGCAGTTACCTGCTGACTGACGCCGCGTTTGTGGCCTACCGTGATGCGTTGCCGGACATCGTGCCCACCGCCACGCTTGCGCTTGTGACGCGCCTGCTTCTCAAAGACGCAGCCTCTGGCGGCGGCGAGCTGGATGCCGCATTGCAGGGCATCACAGTGAGGCAATTCGTGCTGGGGCGGCCAGGAGGAGCTTTGGGACTGCAGCCGCCACTGACTGGCTTGCTTTCCATCGCGCCTGTCTCCATCCACGGCCCGGATGATCATATGGGCCTGCTCCTGCGCCACCGCTACGCGGAGCGAGTGCTGCAATCATTAGCGAAGCCATGTTGACGCCACGCGATGATGGTCGTCACACGGTGTGAGACTTCCCTTCGCCAGGACTACTGCACTCCAAGTCCCGTAAGTCTCATCCAGACAGACTTTGACACGGTCATTGTTCGACGCTAAAATACGAGCCGACTCGCCGGGCTGCCGCTGCAGAGGCCCTTGTTGAGCTGCAGATCTGGGCACTGCCTGTGGCTGGCGTGTCTCTGCGCACGCTGACGACGGGCAGGCGGCGGAGTTGAGTCGCTACCCATGGCAACCAGGTGCGCCTCGGCCCGGGAGTGCGCTGAAGAAGTAAGGCCCGGAGCGACGCGTACGTGGAAGGTGGTTGGTCGGCGAACGCCAGGACCCTTCCAGTACATGTTTCCCAGCCGCCTCCGCATGGCCCCGCACGCTGCCTCGTCTCACACTTTCGACCTGTTTTGACACGACTACGCGTCTCAGCGCTTCCAAAGAGGCTGCGCAGCACTTTGCCCAGCAGGCTAAACTACTAGCAGAGCACAAGCTCGAGCGGCTGCGCACGCTGCAGCTCTTCGTGCTAGACAACACCGTACGAGAGTCCACTGTCGCCCAGCTGCGCGGCCACACGTTGCCTGACAAACATCGGCTCATCCGCCTTGTGCGGGATGTTGGCATTCGCCACCAGCTTGTTGGTTGCTTCGCGCACCAGCGCCGCGTGGACGACCAGCTTGCGCGGCTGTTGCAATCGGATGAATCACTGAAGGCAGAGTATGCGACGCAAACCTTCTACGGATTCGCAGAGTTCCATGAGATTCATCCAAATGCACCGGGCGAGATCAACGAGGCGCCCACCATCGGCTTGTTGCGGGCTCAGGAATATGGCATTGCAAACATCGTGATGGAGATTGATTGCTGCTGCAAAGTTGTCGGTGATTCGCCAGAGCATGTGCCGCGCGTGACGGCGCTCCTGGCGAAGCGACTGGAATGGATCCGGAACAACCTGGGCCCAGCATCACGCGTGTTCATCAATCTGCGGGACTACATCACCGCAGTGGAGAACCCGTCGACACAGGATGGCGTCGTCCGATGGCTCTCTTCGCTTCCTCCCGCAGAGCGGATCGCAGGCCTTCTGTTCGAGGATCCCGTGGGCGGCGTGTTTCCCGCCACGCTCGGCGGCTACGTCGCAGATACACGCGCCATCATGGACGAGGCTGGCTGGATGGACGGCGAACTGCTGGTGCACATCCACCAAGGGTACGGCCTTGCAGAGGCATGTGTTCTTGAGTCGCTCGCTTGCGGCGCCACCGGCATCTGGTGTGGCATCGCACGTGAAGGCGCAGCTGTGGGGCACGCAAACAGCCTCACAACAATCTGCAACCTTCAGCGGTTGGGCAATGAGGATGCTCGTCAGCGGTTCGACCTTGCGAAGCTGCGCGCGGCTGCCATCGAGGCCACAATCATCTGCACCGGTGAGCCGCCGTACCCGCAGATGGAGTTGTACGGCTCGCGCTCGTGCGACGTGTGCTTCGCGTTCGGCATGGGCGCGGGGCCGAACGACTTCGACCCCGTCCACGCGATGGCTGTGCAGCCTCACATTCGCGTCTCTACCATGACCAGTATTCCAATGTTCGGAGATAAACTGAGCCAGGTGTTCGGAGCGGAGGCGGCGCCAGACGGGAAAGGTGGATGGGATCACGAGGTCCTGCGTCAAATGTGGGCGAACGTGAATCGTGACCTCCTTGACGGCGTCAAGGAGGAATACGATGACGCAGCCGCGCTCCTGGAGTTGTACGAGCACTCTGGTGGCACGGTCGGCGATGTGATGCGCGCCAAGGTGGATGCCTTGACGAGTGCCTCAACCCATCATGTGGTCACTGCATTCCGTCACCGCTTCACCGCCGCGTTCGGCGAGGAGGCGCATGAGTGCACCGCCCGCGAGTTCTACGCGCAGATGTGCGCCCGCTACTTCGCCAATCCTGATAGCCCTCAATTCAAGGTGTTTTGCCAGCTCTGCGCATTCCACAGCGACGAGCACGCCGCTGAGCTGCATGGGAGCGCGCATGACCAGGACACCGTGCACCTGGCGGCAGCGGCCAGTCGGTTTGCATGGGCGGCGGAGTGCTACCCACACGAGTGCAGCGACCTCGATTCCGCCTGGATGTGCATCGTGAACCACCTTGTTCTTCGCCGGCTCGCGCAGCAGACCGTGCATCGCCGCTTCCGGGTAAGTGTGCACAAGCTGCAGGCTGCGAATATGATGCTGCATGACGCGCACAACAGGCTCTCCTCCACACGTCTGGAAAGTGCGCCAGCCGCGTGAGGAGCATCGATGGGACAGCAGAATGCTGTATGTATAGTGCATATTAGATCTAGCTATGTTCATCTGCATTGATCTGACATGAGAGCACGATACGTGACTCACGCTGCTCAGGCCGGGCACCCTGTGCCAGCCCACATCACACGTTCCGGATTTGCACTGAGTTTTCGCATTCAGAGACTCTTCGCCGTTGAATTTACCTGCGCCACGCAACCTAGAAGCGCTACACCTTCATCTACGGAGCTCATATTGGTTGTGCTGACTCGTCTAGTGGAAAGGTTGCCACCGTCGAGGCCTCTTCACACGAGCGCTTCCTCCCTGCGAACCACCAGGCGTCAAACGAGTAAGCAGCCGCCTGCTGGCTCACTTTGAGGCGTGCTTGCGTGACAAGCACGGTGGTGTGTGCGCTTTGGAGTGTAGTAGCACCTGGTGCCAAAAAGTGCGGCGGCCGTGTTAGCGGCTTGATGCCACGCCCAGCGCGCCGGCTCGCGGCCGCCTTTGCTGCGTGCCATCTCGTTTGCTGCTTGTCTGTTTCTACACGGGGCCTTACTATGCCGGACATGCGTTTCTTGAGCGTGGCAGCAGCACTGGAGCGCCGATTCGGAAGCGAACAATCCCGACGACGTCTTGTCACAGACGTTGCCTCCGTCTCGGACGCTATGTATATTCACATACCGCTTCTGAGTTGCGGTAACGAGACGGTTGTGCCAGCTCTTGCGTCCACTTCCCCGCCGGCTGGCTACTACGACCAATACGGGCCAGAGTGCTGCACTGTCACGCCTTACGATTGCGCCCAGCGCTGTTTGACTCAGTATTTCCAGTTCAGGGGCACGCCTCACAACGTGGTTGCATGTATGGCTGTGAAGTACGCATATAATGACCCAAGCGTGGTGACAAGCGGCCTGCCTGCTGTGCCACAAGGAGGCACCTCCTGGTCTCAATGCCAGCTCTTGTCGCGAGTGTCTAGTTGCACCGTGGCGCTGTCCATGACGACTGACCAAGTGGAATCTGCCGGCAATTATGATTTCTGGCAGCTCCCCGCGGATGGCATTGTGACATTTCGGTCCGCATACTATTTCCGGGTGCTACAGCAGCCAGCTTCCAATGATCCAACCGCCAGGCGGTACGCACAACTGCAGATATTCGGAGTGTACGGCGGTGCACAGGCGGTGGATGTGAACAAGCAAATGCGAATGGGGGATGCCATTCGCGCCTCCATGTCCCGCAGATGCTGCGCAGCCGAAATCACGTTCATGTCCGTCACCAATCTCACAGATCTTGATTCTGCTATTTCCGTGATGTTGTTCGTTGTTCCAGGATGGGGCACCGACACGTCGCAATTGCAAGCAGCTTATCTTGATCTAGCCCTTGCAGACGAGGCCGGCGCGGCTGATCTCATGGCAGGCTTGACGGCAATATTTCCGAATGCAACTGGCGTGAAGTGGATTCCGCTGAACAGCACAGAATCCGGAATGCAAATGTCATCAACGCCGATTCTGCTTGATGCACCAACTCCGAAGTCTGGAGTCATGGTACCGGCGCTGGCTGCGACTGCACTCGCTAGTATTGCCCTCGGCATTTTCTTGGCTTGGATGTGCGTTTCTGCCAGATATTCTCGTCGTATTCAAAGCACTGCTTCAAGCAACACCGATGTCCGCAAAGCCAACACAGGCATTGCAGACGTCTTCCTCTCATACCGACGCAGCGACCTGGCGATCGCTGACGCTGTGGTTGACCAGCTCCGTTTAGCCGGGCTTCGGATGTTCTACGATCGCGGCGGCTTGATGGCGGGTCGTCCTTTTGAAGAGGAGCTGCACCGCGCTGTGAAGAATTCATGTGCAGTCAGCGTCCTCGTGACTGTCGACTTCGTGCACTCCCTCGTGGGGCACCAGCCAGATCACGTGGACTGGCTTCTGGTTGAACTTTTGCTCGCAATGCACTACCTTCACACACGGCCTAGGCGCCATATCTTCCCGCTGCTGGTGGGCCCACCGTTGATGAATGCCGGCATTGTGCCGCAACGAGGCTTTTTGCTGACTGACGCCGCGTTCGTGGCCTACCGGGATGCGTTGCCGGACATCGTGCCCACCGCCACGCTCGCGCTCGTGACTCGCATGCTTGCCCGTGACGAGGGTGGCGGCAGCGCGCTGGATCCTGCGTTGCAGCGCATCACTGTGCGGCAACTGATGCTGGGCAACCCGACCCGAAGTGCGGAAAGCAGTTCAAGGCCAGTGGCATGCACGGGCTTGCTGTCCATCTTGCCGGTGTCGATCCACGGACCTGATGATCACACCGGCCTGCTTCTGCGACATCGCTACGCGGAGCGGATCCTGAACGCCCTGGCGAAAGGCTGACACACACGCGCTCTGCTTTTTGTCCTCAAAACACGCCTGCCACGGTGTCGCATCGCACTGGTCCTCCGGGTGACCTGGTCAGCTGTACGACACAGCAGTTGCGTGCCTGCACCGCTGTTCGGGGGGCGCTGTGTGAGCCTCTCTCGCACATATGTGTGTGGGGGTGTTGTTCTCCTCATGCAGCCCTGACTTACGTGCCGCCTGGTGACGCGCTCATGGCCTTGCGGAGTACACGTGCGGACGGCGTGGTTGCGCAGCAGCAGCTACGACCTGGCTGCCCTGCGCAGGCGAGGCTGTTCAGCCTTGTCATAGCCACCGTGCTGTTATCCACACCTGCCACGGGCCACGTTGAGCGCAGCACGCACGCACGGCATCGCCACTTGCTTACAGACCAGCGCTCCGCACAGGGCTGGGCTTACGTCCACGTGCCTTATATTTCGTGCGCTGTTGAGCATCAAGTGACTCCTCCCAGTACCATGCAGCCGCCCGGTTGCACGAGAACGCCCGCCGATTGCGCGTCCTGGTGCGATTCCGTCTTTCTTAATACACTGGTCATGAATAAACAGGTCGAAGTGACTGCAAACGGCAGCACTCCGCCAGCACTGGTGTCGTCCTGCCACGCTTTCAAGTACATGCGTGAGGATCCCTCCCCGCCGTTGGTGGGATACTCGCGCTGTGTCCTACTCACTGCCGTGAATGCGGCCAACTG
>Ga0164296_1005885_pt1 | contig 10565 bp, 8 predicted proteins | sample GEODES057metaG_FD_113533 | JGI IMG/M metagenome (GOLD analysis project Ga0164296, IMG submission 113533) | Dystrophic lake water microbial communities from Trout Bog Lake, Wisconsin, USA - GEODES057 metaG | ecosystem: Environmental > Aquatic > Freshwater > Lake | place: USA: Trout Bog Lake... | reverse complement strand
TGGGCAGCGGCATGCGATTGCTGGTCTTGCTTGGCGCATGCACCAGCGCCGCGGGCGCTGCAGTGGCGCTGTCCATGCGGGAGGGAGTGCGCGTGCCTGACAAACCAGCAGACACCCACGGCCAGCGCTCTGTGGAAGAAGACGGCTCAGCTGCGGCGCATGAGGACTGCGACCCAGATACCGCGGAGCCATTGTTAGAATCTGCCGCATCGCCACCGCCACCCACTTACCGCGAGCTGCTTCGTGACCCAGCGCTGTGGAAGTACCTCGTCATGTGTGTGCTCACAGTCAACTTGCGCAGCGTGTTCAGACACGTCGATGCAACGCTGCCGAAGTACCTCATCCGGCGCTTTGGGTGCAATGCGCCAACGGGCAGCATCTACAGTATTAATCCAGCAATCATCATTTTGCTCGTGCCGCTCGTGACCGCGGGTACGACGCGCATCCAGCCATTCGACATGATTCGAGCCGGCAGCTGGGTGAGCGCCATCAGCCCACTGCTGGTCACTGCGTGGCCATCTAGCTATGGAGGGGTCATCGCGTTTGTGGTTCTGCTCAGCCTCGGTGAAGCAGTCTGGTCACCGCGGTTCTATGATTACACCATGGCGGTCGCGCCTGAAGGCCGGGAAGGCGCCTTCACAGCTCTGGCGGCAGCGCCGCTGTTCTTGGCGACACTGCCCACTGGCATGCTATCAGGCGAGCTGCTGCACCGCTACTGCCCAGCAGCTGCAGAGGCAGCCTGCCATCCCGGAGGCGTGTCTGACCCAAATGCAGTCTGTAAAGGGGGCGCTCTTTGGGGAATTATCGGCGCGGTGACTCTGTCTAGTCCAATTGGCATCACACTCTTCGCACGCTGGCTCAGGCCCACACAGCACAACGCAACCGATGCAACAGACGCGTCGCCAGTTGCAATATCTGCTGGACATGCAGCACCAACAGATCGTCGTGTTGACGTGGACATTAGCCCGGTAGCGCCTCGAGCACGGCACACTGCTGGTCGCTTCGATGCCGTCGCTGACACGCTGACGGGTGGGTTTTCGGGGCTGCGGGACCGATGGAAGCGCGTGGTTGGAGCAGGCAGCCGCGGCGATGGGGACGCGCAGGGTGCTGCACTGGTGTTGGATGGCAGCGACACAGAATGGGACGCCCCGCCAGATGGTGATTTGCGCTCGCCATTGCTTGGCCAGCCTACGCAATAGTTGCAATTGAATACACAGCATGCACACGCAGAGCAAGCCTCCAGACGGCACCAACTTCGCGCCATGTTCCCCTAGAGGCCAGGAATGAGGGAGGCCTGCTCCTCCTCATACGCCTTGTCCGCCGCCTCACGCCAGGCCATGAATTCCTTGCTCGGCAGCGGATGCGTCACGCCGCCGTCCTGGTGGTAGAACATCTGCATAGAGACACCGGAATGCAGGGAAGGCGCACTCAGCGCCACGCAGTCGTGCATGCACAGCGTCTCAAACAAGCCACACGCGCCTTGATTTTGTCAACGTGCTCTGGCACGATGATTGCGCCCATGTCCTTGGTGGCGCCCTCACGCTCCAGCACCTGCATTGCTTCCGTGTTGCCCATCGCCTCGGCGAAATGCCACGGCGAGTCACCGGCCTGCAATATTGTGGGACGATGAAGTAATAACTGCGCTGTGCAAGTGTGTGGTGTGGGAACATGACCCCTTGGCGACAGTCGAGGCAACTGACGTGACTTCACTCCGGTGCCTCAACCTGGACGCACGTTGTTTGTGGCATTCACGCGCGCGCCAGCGGACAGGAGCGCCTTGATGCCGTCCGTCCAACCCTCGTAGGCGCAGTTGTGGAGGGGCGTGTTGCCCGCCTGTGTACACAGAGGACGTGAAATGACAAACAGGCTGAGGGAGGCGAGGAGGCGAGACGAGTAAAAAAGGAAGCGCGCGGCCTCCGGGTGGCACAGAAGTCATCCAGCTGGTAGCCATAGATGAGCCTGCGCGACCAGTGCAGCGAACACGCGGCGTGCTCGCGGCGCGGCTTGCGACAGGGCTGGTAGTCCTGGAGCGTAGACGCACCGCTTCCACCTCGTTGGGATCATCTCCCTGCTCCAGCGCCGCCTGCAGCGCTTTCAAGTCGCGGTTGTTGCAGGCACGGTGCAGGCGCATGGGGCCGACGCGTCCGCGGCCGGCCATGGAGCCACCGCCATCAGGCTTCACGCCCACGCAGCCGTAGCTGTCCGGCAGCTCGCGATCGGCCGGCAGGTTCTTCCACCACGGGTTGGACTCAACCATCGTGCTCCTCGCGGTGGAAAAAATGAAGTGATTGCGTCAGCATCAGGGCATCAGTGGCTGTCTTCGCCAGTGCCCCTTTGCGGCATGGCAGCTCCGCCTCCATGGCAGCCGCTGCTGGGTGTGCTTGCGAAAGCGACGCGGTTGCTACAGCAGCCAGTCGACGCTGGTGACCGTGAGCAGTGCAACTGGAGGGGCAATTGCTCTGAGCTCTCAGGTCACGCACGCCGCAGCCGCCGCCCCCGTGGACGTGGCGTCCTTCCCTTCGCCAGCATCTCAGCGTCGCTGCCAGAGGGCGTGGACCTGCCAGCTGTGCTGAGCGGCCCCTGGCATGAGACCGTTGGCAGGCTTCGTAGCAGGCCTGCTGGCCCGCAGCTGGTGTGCCTTGTCGCAGACGCTGCGCCCGCTTCTGACGCGAGTGCAGACGAGACGGGCGCACCGTCTCGCGGCGGCGGCCCGCTCGGGCTCCCCGGGGCAAAGGCTGGTAGCCCACCACAGCCAGGCGGAGGCAAGCCAAAGCGCGAGGAGCGCATCCTCATCAGCGAGGTTGTCATCAAGGGCGTCACCGGCGACTTGGCGGCTGCAGCTCAGGCGGCGCTGACTATAAAGCCCAACTTTGCGTATTCCCTGGACGAAGTGCAGGAGGACGTCAACCGCGTCTTCGAGACGGGCTTCTTTTCCAACTGCCAGGTACGGGTGAGGGTGTGACCGGCATATGCACAGACTTGCACCCTTCCGACACACCATCTAACACGCAACAAATGCGCAGCCTGTGGCGGAGGACACCCGCGACGGCGTGCGCGTGACGCTGGAAGTGAGACCCAACCCAGAGCTGCGCGGCGTCGTGGTGAGTGGCGCGAACGCGCTGCCGTCGGTGGTCGTCCAAGAGGCCTTCTCCCCACAGTACGGGCACACCCTCAACTTCGGCGCCTTCAACGACGCGCTGCGCGCACTCAACTCCTGGTACGAGGAGCGAGGTATCTTCGGCTCCGTGGTGGATGCGGACCTCTCAGAAGCGGGCATTTGCGAGCTCAAGGTGAAGGAGGCGGAGGTTGCTCGCGTTTCAGTGCGTACTCTGGACCGTGTCACTGGCGAGCCGGTGGTTGGTAACACCCGGCCTGAAGTCATCCTCCGCGAGTTGACGACAAAGCCGGGGGCGGTGTATTCCGTGCGCCGCGCGCGCCGCGATTTGGATGCCATTTACAGCACAGGCATCTTCGAGGATGTCAGCTTGGTGCCCACAACCAGCGCCGAGGAGCCCGGCAAGCTGGATCTCACGGTCAATGTGGTGGAGCGCAAAACGGGCGGCTTCTCTGCCGGTGGCGGCCTGTCGGCGCGAGGCCTAGCTGAGGGCGCTCTGTCTGGGATGGTGGGCAGCTGCGCGTACACGCAGAAGAATTTGTTTGGCTTGAACCAGAAGCTGGCTGTGTCTGTGGAGCTGGGCAGCGTGGAGAAGCTGTTCCGGCTGAGCCACGTGGACCCGTGGGTGGGCAGTGACCCCTACCGCACAAGTCGCAGCATAAACGTGCAGAACACGCGAAGCAGCGGGAACGCCATCCACGGACGGGTGCAAGACCCTGGCCCAGAAGAGGCTGCTGCTGCGGCGGGCAAGGCGGCGGCTGGAACAGGCGTTGCCGTGCAGCGATTCATGGGAAGCGTGGAGTATACCCGCCCTCTGGCTGTTGGCTGGACCGGCGTCGCTGGCGTCACATGGCAACGTAGCGGCGCCCGTGATGAGGCTGGCAAGGCTGTCATCTGCGACTGCTACGGCAAGCCGCTGACATTCAGCACAACGGCACAACAAGATGTCATGGCGCTGGGCCACGTGCGTCTGATGTACAGCGGCTCCGGCGACTCCGTCGTCGTGCTCAGCGCCGAGCAGGCGGTGCCTTTGCGTAATGACTGGCTGTCCATGACACGCCTGCAGGCGCGCGTGGAGACCTCGTTCCCAGTGGTCGGCCCACTACGCATGGCTGTTGCTGCCAAAGGCGGACTCATCGAGGGTGACCTGCCACCATACGAGGCGTTCCCCATCGGAGGCACGAACAGCGTGCGCGGCTACGACGAGGGCGCTGTAGGCTCCGGGCGGCGCTACGCAGTGGGCAGTGCCGAGCTGCACGTGCCTCTCTATGGCGCCATCGGCGGGGTGTTGTTCTGCGATGCAGGCAGCGACCTGGACACGGGGCACACTGTCTTGGGCGACCCGGCAGGCACGCGGGGAAAGCCAGGTACAGGCATTGGCGTGGGTGCAGGCTTGAGGGTGGACAGTCCCTTGGGGCCTTGGCGATTGGAGTACGCGCTCAACGACCGCGGCGCGCGGCGCTTCCACTTGGGCATGGGCAAGTCTTTCTAATGATGATACACGCGCGTGAAGCGGGCCATCTGATGTCATCTTGTCTGCGCCGCCTCCGCTAGGACCGCATGTTAGCTCGAATCAGCGCGTCGCCGCAGGCGGTGACCCACCACGTCACGACCACCGCAGCCCGGTCACGGCGCGCGGCTTGCGGCGCAGTGCAGGTAGTTGTTGCCTCAAGTGCAACAGCCACTCGGTTCACGGTCACCAAGCGCGTGCAGTACGGACAACACCTGCGCGTCGTCGGCTCCGTGCCCGAGCTCGGCAACTGGGACGTGGCACGCGCGCCAGCGCTGCGGTGGAGTGACGGCAACGTCTGGTCTGCGGAGGTGGTGTTGCCTGCTGGTTGCGACGCGACCTTCAAGTTCGTCGTCTGCGCTGACGGACACGCAGCCGAGTGGGAGCAGGGAGATAACCGGCAGCTTGGGGGCGCTTCGGGCGCAGTGAGCGCCGTCTTTGGCCGCACTGGCGGCGGCCAGGCGGCGGCCAATGCCGCCTCCGCAGGCTCACACGGGCGCGACTCTGCAGCTCCTGTGAACGCAGCCGATGACGACGATGACCTTGGCACGGGGCCGTCGTCTGCTTTCGACGCGTCGCCCAGCGATAGCCTCGTCCTAGCCTTAGCTGGCGATGGCAAGTGGCGTGGCCAGGAGGTGACTTTTATGCGGAGCAACGCGCACACTGGCGAGCGCAGAGGCAGTTGGAAGCCTGAGAATGTGGACGGGGCGGCCAAGGCGTTGGTGGAGGGCGACATGTGCGTGTGCTGCAGGGTGGTGGTTAGAAGGTTACTGCTTGTCGACTCACGCCACCACCTCTGCTCTCCTCTTTCCCTGCTTTCCACAGGCGCGCAGCCAGCTGGCTGCAGAAATTAGAGGTGGTGGCGGGCCTGGTAGGCGCAGACCGCAGCCAGGTGCGTGGACGGAGCTGACCCAACGGTTGGCTGACGACAGTGACTTATCCTCACATCCGCGGCCACTGAATGGACTCGCTCTGCTCCATCTCGGAACTGTGCAGGCATTGGATGATTTGGCGTGCAGCGCGGTGTACTTGCAGTGGGTGTCCACAGGCGTGGTGCCCTGTGTGGAAGGCGGCGGGCATCAGCGCCCAAACAAGGCCTCCGCTGTGGGTCGCGGCATCTTCATCGGCATGGAACGCGCGCTGGGCGACACATACGGCTCGCCAGGCGTCGCAGAGCTGCCTCGTCTTGCTGTCCGGGCCATCCTGCCATGGTTGCCCAGCTTCGCGGGCGCCGTCACGCAGTCGGTGCCGCTGACACGCATCCGAGACATCGCCCACCGGAACGACATCCCGAGTGACCTGAAGCAGGAGATCAAGCACACCATCCAGAACAAGCTGCATCGCAACGCAGGCCCAGAGGACCTGGTGGCCACCGAGGCGATGCTACAGCGGATCACAGCTGTCCCGGGCCAATACAACGCCGCGTTCGTGGCCGAGTTCAAGGTCTTCCACGCGGAGCTGAAGGATTTCTTCAACGCACGCACTGCGTTTGAGCGACTGCACGACCTCCAGAGCGGACTGGATGATGCCGGCAAAGTTGCAGTGGCGCAGCTTGTCGCGGCCAAGCAGGCCATGGATGAAGGCACGTCGCAGCAGGGGCTTGCGGAGTGGCTGAAACGCCACGGCAAGGAGCTGAACGTGACGGCTGGGGAGCGCACGCGGGAGCTGCAGCTGGCCACGCTCCATGCCGCCACCGGCGTCCGCGCGCTCCTCGTCTCTCTCCTCTCCTCTGGCCTGCGCAATGATGCACCCGACAGCGCGTTGGTGGCACGCCAGGCTGTTCGCACAGCAGAGTTGGCACTGGAGGAGTATGCCTTTGTTCTGGCCAGCAACGTGTGCTCTAGCCTTGAAGCTGACGCTGCAGACGGACGCACAACAAACTGGTCGCCGCCACTCATGGCTTGCATCCTGCTTCTACGGCATCTCGGGCTCAGCGGGTTCAGGCCGAGCGAGTGCATCGCAGCTGAGGCGGGCGTCGCCACAGCGCGGGAAGACCCGCACTTGCTGACAGGCAGCGCACGCACCAAGGACAACCCCGCTGCCATGAAGGAGGCGGTGCTTGCCGCACGTGCAGCCGTGCAGCGCACACAGCGCCTCGCGGAGGCTCACTCCCAGGCACTGATGGGGTGCTTCGCTGAGCGCGCAGTGACACTGGGCCGCGGTCTTGGCGTCAGTGACGCGCAGGCGCGCATCCATGGAGAGGCGAGTGTGCGTGCGGCTGTCAGCTTTCCGTTGAGCAACCTGGCTGGATGGCTGCTTCGCGCCACCGACCGCACTCTTGGCGGTGACGGGACGGAGACCCTCGTGTCTGGTGACATCACTGCCCTCTTGGTCGCACTCCCGCGCCTCACTCCGGATGCCATCGCGGCGTGCATGCGGAGCACGAATGCGCAGCCTGGGTCCCGACTGGTGGTGCTCCTTGACGCCGCAGACGGAGAGGAGGATGTGTCCGCCTTGGGCGCAGATATCGGCGGCGTCATCCTGAAGCAACAGCTCCCGCATTTGTCGCATCTCGCAGTACGTGCGCGGCAACAGCACACGGTGCTGGTCACGTGCGCCCCAGATGCAAACCTCGCGAAGGCCGCGAAAGCTTCAGCAGGCAAGCTCGTCCGCCTGCACGCGCGTCCTGAAGGTGGCGCCACATTGCACGACGCTGTCGCTGGAGAAGATGCCAAGGGAGGCGCATCGCCAAAGACGACTGCCAAGCGGAGCAGTGGCAAAGCGTCTGCAGCCCCTGTGACTCGCGTGAACACCTGCACGCTGGTACCTTTAGCGGAGGCGCAGCCGAACGCGTGTGGCGCGAAGGCGGCCACATGCGGCGCCTTGTTGCGGTTGGCGCAGCGCATCAGCGCATCCAGTCCGGCAGCGGCGTTTACCGCGCCTGATGGTTGCGTGCTGCCTTTCGGCTGCATGGAGGCTGCGCTGCGTGACGGCGGCGTGTGGGGCCGGTACACGCAGCTGTGTTCTCAGCTGGACAGCGCTGCCGCGGATGGCAAGGCCAGCAGCTCGTTGGAGACCATTTGCGAGAGCCTCCGCATTTTGCTGTCTGCTGCCCGCCCGCCGGCGCAGGTGCTGGACAAGGTGCAGCACCGCTTCCCTCGTGGCACGCGGCTGTGTGTGCGCAGCAGCGCGAACGTGGAGGATTTGGAGGGCATGTCGGGGGCCGGACTCTACTCCTCTCTTGCAGGCGTCCCTGCTGGTGACACCACCGCTGTGGGTGCCGCCATCGCGGGTGTGTGGGCAAGCCTACATACATCCCGCGCTGTGCGTGCCCGCGCCGCAGCTGGCGTCCGCCAGGCAGATGCCGCGATGGCTGTGTTGCTGCAAGAGCAGGCGCCCAGTCAGTTCGCATTCGTACTGCACACGCGCAGCACAGCGGGGCATCCCGATGCGGTGCTCGCTGAGCTGTGCGTCGGCCACGGCGAGACGCTGGCCAGTGGAGCACGGGGAAGCGGGTGGAGGCTGGAGGCTGCACCATCTGGGGCTGTGGCGACGCTCTCGTTCGCCAACTTCAGCTCCGCGTTGCAGCCGCAGCGCGATGGCGCGCCTGGCATGGCGGAGGTGCCGGTGGATTACAGCCGGCAGCCGTTGACCAGGGACTCTCAGGCAAGGCTGCAGCTGGGCGCTCGGCTGGGCGCAGTCGGCCGCGCCCTGCAGACTGAGCTCGGAGGCGTGCCTCAAGACGTGGAGGGCGCTATCGTGGGCGACACGGTAGTTGTGGTGCAGAGCAGACCACAGCCGTTGTGATGGCAGCCGGCGTTGGTGCGTTGTTATTCACACTTAAGCTCACGTCCCGCACGCATCTATCAGCTGTTGGCTTGCATCTCGTAGCTGGACCAACACAGCACGCAGCGCAGCTGCGTCTTGAGCGTCTGAGACTGAGTTGACCCACTCATCAGAGGTGTCAAGCTCGCTCAGGTGGCGCTGCAACCGCTGTGCCGCATTGCGTGCGCCCATGGCTCTCATGGAGCCAGCACCAGGCGCAGCGGCTGCAGAGAGCGCTTCTCTCGCGGCTCGCAGTTCGCGCAGGAGAGCTTCAACCTCACTGCCCACTAGGTTGTCTGTCACGCCGCCAGCGAAGCGGGCTTGAACAACAGGCGGCCCCGCCGAGTATGTGGCCCTCGGATTGGCCCTGCTCCGTTCCCCCTCCTCTGTCTGGCCCGTTGGCGCCCTGTGACCGGTCACGCCCAGCAACAGAGACAACTCTTGTGGCAGCACTTGGCGTAGCGCGTCCGCGCCCCTCTCGTCAAGCAGCGCCAACTCAGTGTCCAGCGTGCTCAGCAACGTGTCAGGCGTTGCGGAGGACAGGCGTGTGACTGCACCTTGGAGTCCAGTAGTATCACTGAGCCCAGACAACGCGCCCAGAGCAACACGGGCGGGTAGGGTGAGTGCTGCTAGTGGTGTGTTGATTGACGCCGCAAGTCGAGCAGAGAGTGTGTCCTCCCCGCTGGAGGTCGCTGCACAGCAGCTCAAGCTGCGGCGCTGTGAGCGTAAGCTTGGCCGCCGAGACGCAGCACGGGCCGCACTTGTGTGGCTGAGTCCATGCTGCGCGCATGCGTGTGACATAGCCATACGGCTTCTGCGAAGAGTGTAGACGAGTGTTCACTAGAGTTGTGTCGTCGTTAACTGCTGTACAGCTCGTGCGCTCATCCAGAGTCCGGCCGTGCTGCCGCTCTTCGCGTCTAGAAGAGCAGCAAGCACATAATGACGAAGCTGCCGAGCATGAGGAGCAAGCGCGAGAGGAAGGCTTGCTGCTGCTGCTCTGGGCTATGGTGGCTCTCGCCCAGCAACAGGTCTGTGTGCATGCCTGCGCCTGCGTTGAGCGAGCACAGGTGTCAGCCCACCAGTGTGAGGGTGCGGACCACGCCGCGTCGAGATGCAGCGGGATAACACCAGCACCACTTGGCAGGCGTGGTGGCGGTTTTGCTTGCGTGCGTTTTGGGAGCACCACGTGCCTGGCAGGCCGAACATGGAGGGCAAGCCGTAGCCCAGGTGCGCCTGTCCCATGAACCCAGGGCCCTGCAGGTGGAGGGGCGTGTGAGAGGTGCGTCGGGCAGAGGCTGGGCGTAGCTGAGCAAGTATCAGTGCAGGTGGGACGCACCACTGAGGGGCGCTGCGCGACCGGCCGGTTTGGCACGACCAGACCTTCGACGGGCACTTTGCGGGGGTCGCCGTGGCTGCTTCCGCGGCCGTACAGGGGCACCACCTGCGTGGGACGGCGAGTCGGAAGACGGAGCAGGGGTCACAGTCGGGGCCCCCACTGAAGAAGAGGCAACTTCGCGAGAGCGGGACCCACCTTGTCCTCGTCCACGCCAGCCTTGCACACGGGACAGGTCTTGCAGTCCGCGTTGAGGGCCATCCAGCTGGCGGGCGCGCGTGTGAGATTCGGGTCAGCACGGGACAGACGACATGTGCACTCCCTCCCGGCTCCGGCCCACGCCGCCCCGGTTGCAGAGCGGCTGACACGCACCGGTACAGGCACGGCCAGCAATACAGGTGGCCGCACAGCGTCACCACCGGCTCAGACGCGAGTTCAAGGCATACGTTGCACTCGAAGGCTGTCTCAGCCTCCACGCGCGCCACCTTCCCCAGGGCCGCGGCAGCCTCCGGCTCGCGCGCAGCGACCTTCACGGCGCTGTCGTCGCAGAGACTGGGCAGCGGCTGCTCAGCCACTGTCTGTGTTGCCATCGTGTGCTGCGCCTGCGCCTGTGGAGCAGCCCCGTGCCGCTCTCGCACACTTCCCGCGACCAGGTCACTGCTCAAGCAGCTGCACACCGCACAACAGCAGCTCTGTGGGGATCCCAAGCGCAAGGCGCGTGCTCTACCGAGCGCTGAAAAGTGTTGCACGCCGGCGACGTGTCGTGGTACGCACTGCGCCACGTGTCAGACGCCAGGCCCTCTTACAGCGCCCTCGCAGAGCCGTTCGCCCCGCGGCGGGTG
>Ga0164296_1005884_pt1 | contig 10565 bp, 9 predicted proteins | sample GEODES057metaG_FD_113533 | JGI IMG/M metagenome (GOLD analysis project Ga0164296, IMG submission 113533) | Dystrophic lake water microbial communities from Trout Bog Lake, Wisconsin, USA - GEODES057 metaG | ecosystem: Environmental > Aquatic > Freshwater > Lake | place: USA: Trout Bog Lake... | reverse complement strand
TTTTTTTCATTGAAAACCCCATGTTCTCAACATTGTTACAGAGAACCTTGAAAGAAAACCCCATGTTCTCAACATTGTTACAGAGAACCTTGAAAGAAAACCCCATGTTCTCAACATTGTTACAGAGAACCTTGAAAGAAAACCCCATTTTTCTCAAAATTTACAGAGAACCTTGAAAGAAAACCCCATTTTTCTCAACATTGTTACAGAGAACCTTTACAGATTGCACATTTACACTATTGAAAAATTCAATCATTCAAACTGAATATCGGATAATTCTTCAACCAAATTACACGGAGAACCCCTACGAGGGGTTATGAAAAACCCATGTTCTCAAAAACAAAATTTTCTAAATAATTTTCTTGAAGAATTTCTTTTTTATTCTCATGTTTTTTGGTAAAAATATAGGAATCCTGCGATTTTTTAACAGACCAACCTTTTTCTAAGGCATTCATAATAAAAACCATTTTTTGAAAACTTTTTTTATTCATTTGTATATTATTGGGTAGATCCATAAGAGTGTTTATACTATCTTGACATTCCTTTTTGTTTTCTTTTACGCCAAATTTTTTGGAGAACTGGAGAACCTGAATCAAAATTCATCAAAAACCCACAAAGTTTTCCCCTAAAATTTGATTTCTAATAAAAAAAGGGTTAAAAAGAAAACAAGTTCTCCTATAAGAAGCGAAAAATGTCCAAGAAAAAGCAGTCGGTTCTCACAATTGACGAAAAACATACAGAAATGTTGAACAAATTTCACGAAAATGAGACCATTACCATACCAAAATTAATAGAAGAAAAAGAAAGATTAAAATCAATGATACCAAAATTAAAAGAGAACGAAATCGATGCATATATGGACATTCGAGATAAGGTTCTCGCAATTCAAAAAGAAATTAAACAATTAAAGAAAGAAAAGAAACAATATTTATTAGACAATTCCAAATATATTTTCGATTATTTTGAAGAAAAAAAGAAGATTTCATCAGGAGATAATAATCAAAATGTGAATGTTCTCAATAATTTTTTTCGAATTAAAGCAAAAGATGAAGAATCCGCGGATCCCAATAGTGATAAATATAAACAATCGAAAAAATTGTATCAAAATTATTGGCGGAATGTGAATAATGAAATAGTGAATATCCATGATTTTGTGGTTCCATCCGATATTTGCGAAATATGTCAAAAAGGGGAGATGATACCACAAGATGAAGAAGGTATTTTAATATGTAATAATAAAGATTGTGGAAAATTCGTCACTTATATTATTGATAGTTCGAAACCAACTAATAAAGAACCACCGAATGAAGTATCGTATACTGCGTATATACGATTGAATCATTTTAAGGAAATATTATCCCAATTTCAAGCAAAAGAAACGACACAAATACCAGAGGAAGTGATTGAAGCGATTCGTGCGCGTATAAAGAAAGAACGAATTACGGACATGTCGTTATTAAATTATGAAAAAATGCGTGAAATTTTGAGAAAATTAGGCTATAATAAATATTTTGAACATATTCAATATATAAATTCTATTTTTGGAATTAAACCGCCAATTATGAGTGAAGAATTACATGAAACTTTATGTGTATTATTTATAGAAATACAAAAACCATGGGCATTGCATTGTCCAGCGGATCGAACGAATTTTTTCAATTATACATATACTTTATATCAGTTATGTGTTTTATTGGATCAGACACAATATTTACCTTATATTCCGATGTTAAAAGATCGTGATAAACAAATATCGCAAGACCAAATATGGAAAAAATGCACCGCTTCTTTAGGATGGTGTTTTATCCCAAGTATTTAGATTTATAGGTGCTGCCTTATCGGTCCTCTTCTTATCGTTTCTCTTATCGGTCTCCTTATCGTTTCTCTTATTGATAACGATGTTTATGAATCTTTATCAATATCATTCGCAAAAAGTTCCTTGAAACCATACAAATTTTTGAATAAAAAAATACGGCCAATTTTTATCAATCAATTCATCATTGGATAGAGAACCAAACCAAACGGAAGTGAAAAATGGAATATAACATATAGAAAGTTTGAAATCAATCATATATTCATCAAAACTATAATTGGTAATACCATATTCAACCAATTTTCGATAATAGTAATGCTGAAAAATAGGAACAAAATGAGAAAAATGAGTGATATCAAAACTTTCCATGATAAAAAACACTAAATCTTGAACACCTTTACCAATAGCACAATGTTGCCAGTCTAAAAAATACGGTTCATTTTCATGAACCGTATCAAAGAATAGATTGGCGGATTTTACATCCCCATGAATAAAAGTCAGATGTTTATCGGATAATTGTTGTTGAATGTTCTCAAAATTCGCATAATTCTCATCCAATCTTTGTAATTGTGTAGTAGATAAAATACCCTTCCATTTTTCCTTAAAAACAGGATATTTTTCCTGTAAAAAATTTGAAAAAAATGGACAAAACAACGAATCATTGTTTTTATGTAATTGCGCAAATTTTTTTTTCAATTGTTTATTCCAAAATTTGGCATGCATTCTAGCCATTCGATCGATAATTTTCAGAGAAACATCGATACTTACGGTATTTAGATCCAGATTCAATTGAAATCCAGCCGTTTCAAATAAGTTTTCTAAAATCACTCCTTTTTCTATAAAATCATCGTCTATAATGACATTTATAAATTTCGGTATTTTCATAGGAACATATGGCGCAATATTTTTATAAAAATAATATTCTCGTTGATACAAATCCAATGTTTGCGCCATCAATGACAAATTATTGGTTCCTTCTTTTTCATATTTTACAATATAATGATCGTATTTATTCTCATTCTTTAAAGAAAATCGAATGACATCGGCAATAAAACCACCTTTTAATTTATTTTCATCAAACTGGATTTCACAATCAAAACAATCGACAATCATTTTTTGTATAGAGGATGGTTGATTCCCTTCTGTAAAATCTACAATGACGGATGCAGCATCCCCAATCGTCGTAAAATCAGAAATGGAAAAATGAACCCCGTATGTTTTCAATTCATCCTTTGTATAAATGGTTTCCATACCAATCAATCGTTTGGGATTTACACCCGAGGCACTCAATAAACCAGATTTCGAATCTTCGAAAATAATGCATTTACGATGATCTATATGATAACGCTGAATGGCATTCCAATAAGGTTCTTGATTCGGTTTTCCATGAATACAGTCGTCCGCGGAGATGATAAAATCGACATATTGTTCTATGCCAATATACTTGACAATTTCATTTGCAACTCGTTTATTGCAATTTGTAACTATACATGCTTTATGACCAGATAGACGAATGGATCGGAGAAATTCGTAGATACCTGGGACAATACGAATTTTTTCCAAATGTTGAATAAAAAGCTCATCTTTTTGTTTTGATAGTTGATGGATATCCATATGGATATTATGTAAAAAGGTGTTTGCTACATAAGTATCATGATTGCCTTGAATAAATTTTTGAAATATCTCCGGTGTGAGAACTATATTATATTGTAATAGAATGGAAGACCATACATTATAATAAATATCGTCTGTAATAACTAATGTTCCATCCAAATCGAATAAAAAAGCGTGTGTTTTGTCCACATATGCTTCTACTTCATTTGGGGTTCCAAGAGAAAATACACGATCCAATTTGCATTCGAATCCTACAAAACGATGTTGTTGAGATGATAACATTTCATGAATGACACAAGAAGTGTATTGTTCTGCTTGTCTTCCTGGTGGTGTAAAAACGATATTATGATCGACCACATATTTACAATATTGATATAATTCATGAATATTACGGAATGCATATGCCCCTGTATTTGCATTCTCCGAAATCTTTTGTTTTTCAGCGATTTGTAGAACCCTATTTTCTTCATCCATTTGAATATACGAATAAATCGGTGGTTCGGATGGTTTTTTCGTATAAAAAATCATGTTGTCATTGTCATCTTGATGACGAAAAATGGAAACAATATCTTCTGTATAAAAAGTATCACAATCAATTAGTAGACATTTTTTTGCGTAAGTGTAATTACGAAGGATAAAATCAATTCCCAAATAGAGGGTTTCCGCTGCACCTCGTGTATCATTGACTTGGATAAATTGTAATCGGAATGAAGGATAATTTTTGGAAATAATTTCAGAAAATGAGTATGAATTCAATGATTGATTGTAAATAATGAAAATATTATCTTCTGGTTGTAATTGTAAATGGGAAAGTACATAATCAATCATCGTTTTATCGAAGATCGGAATGAGTGGTTTGGGATCCCGATAACCACATTTCGAAAATCGTTCACCTTTTCCCGCAATGGGTAAAATAATATTCATTGTGATAATAAACCATATAAAAATGTTTTTATATCATTCTATTATAAAAATGAATGGATTATTGATGTTTATTGGTGGTTCATTTCGACAAGAAAATCAGAATGTAGAAGAGAATGTAGAAGAAGCTACATATCAAGGACAAATCGCAGCATGTAATAGTCATATTGGATTTATAGAATATATAAAAGAAAAATTTCAAATGAATTCGGTTTCTGTGTATATTGGCACATACACAACAAAATATGATGAAGAATTATTGAAAATATATGAAAAATATATAGTAAAACATAAAATACATCCGTATAAAATAGGTTATTCGAATATTTTTAATGAATCAATGAAAGATATAGAAGACAAGGAAACCTATGATTTTATATTTCATATTCGTATCGATTTATTTTTAAGGACTCCTTTTTACGAAATAGTGAATGTGAATTGGCCAACGATTCATTTTATTTCGATATGTTGGTGTAAATCGAATAATGTGGATGGTCATCCAAGAATCAATGATATGATGTTATTTATACCTAAAAAATATTATGGATATATTCAAAATATTTATATGGGTCATGATGTATGGAAAGATCTAATAATAAATACCGATTTGACTTATGATGATATGGATACAATGGTAAATACTTATCATGATTCAGATAGTGCAAAAGATTATAATCCTTATTACTATATTGTCAATCGTCATGTAGAAACGCATTGGTATAGTGATAATGAATGGTTTGATAAAAAAGTGGGTTATAGTTATAAAGGATGATCGCATTTTCTTCCATCTTTAATTTTATGGTTGTTTGATACGATAAAATTAAATTGTATTGTGTAAATTGCCGCATTTATAGTGCAGCTAATCGAATACCACCAGCTAATGTACTACCTAAAGAAAATCCTATACCGTTTTCGATAGGTCCTGAAATGGATGGTAAGAATGTGTCACAAATAGCGAAAACAGATGCAGCAACTAATGTAATTGATAATATTTCCTCTAATTGTAAAGGTTTTCTAGGAACGATTAAACAAATAATTGATATGGTAATACCCATGACTAAATATTTGATAATTCTTTTTACAAGTTCTTGAAAATCAATAAATCCGTTCATGTTTTTGAAAGAATATATATTATAAAAACAAAAAAATCTAGATCCATTATTTCATAATCTACAATACATGAAATCAAGATTTTGCTAAACCTTTTGATAAACTTAGTGAAAAAACCTCTTGACAAACTTAGTGAAAAAAACTCTTGACAAACTTAGTGAAAAAAACCTTCACGATAAACTTTGTGGAAAGACCTCATCGATAAAACCCCCTTGGCAAAAAAGATTCCTAAAAAACCCTTAAACAAAAAACAATACTTCTAAAAAAAGACTTAAATAAAATGTTTGATGTATATCATAGAAAAAATGTCTTTTGAAAGAAAAGTCTTAGAAAATGGTCAACCAAACCCAAAATATATCGATTTATGCGATGAAGATCAACCATTAGCCGGTCAAAAATTCGTCTGCATGTCATTCATATCACCAGAAAAAATATTAAAAAAACGCGAAACCTATTTATTCGAACATTTTGTCAAACAATGGGAATTTACAAAATCCATGGCTAAATTCTCCGATTTTTTACAATTTCTTTCCTTTAAATACAATTTAAGTATAGAAGATTTAATGAAAGATATTGCTGATTTTTCCAAAGAAGAAGAGAAAAATTTAAGGGAACAATGCACGGTAGAAGACGATTATAAAAATTTCTTGGATAAACAAGAAGATGCATTAAATACAGAATTCAATCGTGAACATGCATTTCAAACTTCCGTTCGTGGTGTAAAAGTTCGTGGTGTATTTCCAACACAAGAAGAAGCAGAAGTAAGATGTAAAAAATTAAGAGAATATGATCCAAATCATGATATTTATGTAGGTCCAGTAGGTATATGGATTCCATTTGAACCAGATGCATATAAAACAGGTCGTATTGAATTTATGGAAGAAGAATTAAATCAATTACATCAAGAAAAATTAAAGAATGAAGAAAGGGCAAAACAAGAATTTGAACAAAGAATTCGTGAAACCAAACGAAAAGCCATTGAAGAAAATATTAAATTAGCTGAAAAATCTGGAAATGTTTTAACACAAACAATTGATGAAGATGGAAATTTAATTGGTGTTAAAGAAACCGTCAATTTTGATGAAAGGGAAGCAACCACGGAAGCAGAAACCAAAAAATACAATGAAGAAGTTTATAAAAATGCGAATCGTAGAACAACCTCGGAATAATACTCTGGTGAATTTTGATTGTCCTAATGAATGAGATAAAATGTCCATATAACAACTTCGTATTTATTTCAAATAAATACGAACTTATGCCTTTTTTTTCCTTTTGTTCTCTTTGTTCTTGTTCTTTTAGATAGTCCGCATAAAAAATGAGGCGTCGTATTTTTGGATTTGGAAGTAATTCTTCATCGGTAAACCAATTATTTTTTCGAGTATTCATTCTATATATTTACATGATAAAAAATTATTTTTATAAAACAATATAAACGCTTTCGTAGAAACTATATGAATAAAAAAATGCAAACATTTTGTCAAATACTACAATATAAAATTAATAAAAACAATCGTATTATTTTTATTAAAAAAGATCAAGAAGTTCAATGGGATTTTTGGAATGAAATACATCAGTATGAATTGAATTTTATTTCAACTATACCTTTCACCCCTGAAAACCGTGAAAAAACTCCAGAAAAACCAAAAAATTGTGAAAAAAACCCAGAAAAATTGGAAGAACCTACTTTTATGGCGATATTTACTGAAATAGAAAGTTTTTTTTATAGTTTCATCAATTACCATCAACCCAAGCTGCAAACTTTACCGCAAACCTCACCAAAAACCTCATCGCAAGCTTTTCAGCAAGCCTCACCGCAAGCTTTTCAGCAAGCCTCACCGCAAGCTTTACCGCAAGCTTCTCAGCAAGCCTCACCGAAACCTTTAATAAGATCCTTATTCTATACTTACATCGCACAATCCAACGAAAAATCAAAATTCGAATATTTATACTCCACTCTAAACAACCCTTTCATCAACGAATCTACAAAAAACGAATTTCTCGACATCTTTTCATCTACCCAATCCATCTATTATAAAATATCACAATGGATTCGTAAAAAAAAACAAAAAAAACAATCTTATCAAATAACCACAGATATGTATTTAAATCCAGTCGAACCAACAGATAAATATATAATGACCATATCACAAAACAATAAAAAATATTTATTTTCCATTATAGATTTAGTGAATATAACCAATACATCACTCGGCAACACAATGCAATATTTTGCGGAACCATTAATTATAAAAAATCCATATACGAATATTCCATTTGATAAATCCACCCTCTATAATATTTATTTTTTTATGAAACAATGTTCCTTTAATATTCCTCCATTATATTATTTTTATTTTTTATCCAATTTCGATTTATGTGTATTTCGTGAAAAATATGAATCGATTATAAGAAACTATGCAATTGAAAAATATATAGAAAATTCGCCGATGGATACATTGCATACAGAAATCAAAAGCATGATTCGTAATTCTCGTTATAATTATGCGATTCGTATAAGTAAAGAATTTCCAAAAAAGAAATTAGTAGAAATCATGCGACCTTATTTAAAAATATATTTATTTGCCAATTATTCATTGGAAGCATCGAGAAGATATGAACATATGGAAGAATTCGAAAACAAAATGGATCGATTTATACAATACAATCCGAATTTTGGGCGTAAAAAAATAGTAAATCGTGTTGTTACTTTTAGCGATGATTGTGTTTTGTTTTATAATGCAAAACATGAAATCAAAAAGTTTATGAATAGTCATTTATCGGCGGATGCGGAGGTTTACCCGGAGGGTGAGGGTGAGGGTGAAGAAGAAGATCCATTTTATCAACACAATATACATCATCGATTTGTTTATAATGAAAATGTAGACGACAACGATGTTTATAATGACGACGACGATGATGAATCTGATTGATGATTTTTATCAATGAATCTTAGCGATGATTTTAGCGATAAACCTTAGTGATGAATTTTAGCGATAAACCTTAGTGATGAATTTTAGCGATAAACCTTAGTGATAAATATATTTAGGAAAAACTTTCGCATACGCTTTTCAAGATAAATATGCTTTACGCATACGCTTTACCCGAGATAAATATGCGATAAATTCACCGAGATAAATATGCCCGCTGGCCGGCCTAAAAAACTTTAGAGTAAAACAGAAAAATTATCCGAAATAATAATGCTGGTAAAAAATCCCGAAAAAAATTACTTTCGATAATATATACATTTAGGAAAATTCGGAAAATCGCCAATGTTTTTTTGTGAAAAATGTAATTACACCACGGAAAAACATTCGTCCTATTCACAACATTTAAAAAGTGGACTTCACATAAATGGAAAAAGAAAAGAACGATCAGATAAACAATCCTTTCTTTGTAACATTTGTCAATACAAAACAGATTCTACAAAAAATTTATTATCCCATCAATTGAACAATCATTCAACAAAAGAAGAACGCCAACAAAAATACTCTTATTACTGTGAAATTTGCGATTTCGGAATTTTTGCAAAATCTCTTTATGAAAAACATTGTCAAAGTAAAAAACATGTTTCAAAAATCAATGCGAAGCTTGAACGAATCGATATATCCATGAACCCTTCCACTTCTGATATTTCATTGATCAACACTCCATTTAACCCTTGTTTTGAAACAACATTAGCTCAACAATTTTGATATCAATGAAAAAACCATTGGTATAAAATCCAAAATTATTTTGTATCCCTATTTTATAAAATCTCATCATGAGTGGCAACTGGTTAGATCTCTCCGGAACTTCTAACCGTTACATACAGATGTATGTAAAAGGCTTTGTAGATATGAGTGGTGGTAATTTAATGTTACGAAACAACAATGTTGTTGTCAATCAAGGTGGTTTAATTATAGGTAATACATTAACTACAGTTCTACCAGTATTAGCAACAAGTGTAGGTTCATTATGGGCACAAGCACAAATCGGTTCATCTACAAATTACAACGGCAATTTTTCAAGTACAGCCATTTCAGGAATATATGCAATCGCAGCACAAAATGGTGGTCAAGTGTTCATATCATCCAATTATGGTATAGGTTGGATACCAGTCACACCCAATGGTTCAGGCACCGTTTCTTATTATGGTTATCCAATATCTTATGCTGGTTTACAAACAAATTTAGCTTATAACTCAGTCGCAACAAATGGGCAATACATGTTAGCATCCGTGCAAAATAATGCAGTATACATGTCAACCAACTATGGTGTCACCTGGGGTGTTACAACCGTTCCAAGGGATGCATACACGAGTATGGCAATTTCCGCACCTTATATGATAATCACAGGTTCACCAGGAAACATGTATATATCTTCCAATTATGGTGCTTCATGGACACAACAAGTGCAATCCGCCGGAATCGGTATTCCTATTGGAAATGTATTCTCGATTGCAACTGCTGGACAATATTCAATACTTTCTTTATCCAGTGGTGGTGCATATATTTCATCCAATTATGGTCATGATTGGGGAAGTGTTACAGGTTTATCCAATACAACCGTTTATTCTAGTTTTGCTATTTCTTCTTCAGGACAATATATGTTAGCAACCGTCAATGGTGGATCTGTTTATTTATCAAATAACTACGGAAGTAGTTGGGCAGTTCCAACGGATCCAAATTTATTAACAAATGGGTCATATATTGCATCGTCCATTACAGGTACTACGATGGTAGTATCCACGAATGGTTCTGCAACACCAGATTATGGAGGTTATGTATACATTTCTAACAATAATGGCGTTAACTGGACTCCTGTTCAACAAGGTCTTATCGTTTCATTAATGCCAAATTTTACAAGTATTGCAACATCGGGACAATATTCAATAGGCTGTTTAACAAGCGGATCTGCAGTAGCTACACCTGGCGTATATATAGCAACCAACTATGGTATTGGGTGGTCGTTGGTCACCGGTCTTTCCACTGCATTCAATTATTCTAGTGTTGCTGTCAATACATCTTATATGATGGCAACTGTTAATGGAGGATATAGTTATATATCTACAAATTACGGTGCAAATTGGGGGTATGGTATACAAGCAAGTGGAGGTGTCGGGTTGGCT
>Ga0164296_1005882_pt1 | contig 10566 bp, 3 predicted proteins | sample GEODES057metaG_FD_113533 | JGI IMG/M metagenome (GOLD analysis project Ga0164296, IMG submission 113533) | Dystrophic lake water microbial communities from Trout Bog Lake, Wisconsin, USA - GEODES057 metaG | ecosystem: Environmental > Aquatic > Freshwater > Lake | place: USA: Trout Bog Lake... | reverse complement strand
CCACACTCGCACGACACGGCCCGATTCGCGTCGTACCGTATCTTGATGTTCCCCGGCACGGCCGCCGGGCCGCCAAGGCTGTGCAGCATCGTCAGGTGAACAGAAAACGCGTCCGTGGGTGCGATAAAGGGGCTGGTCAGCTGAAATGCAGCCGCCGGGGCGTCAACTGCTTCGCTGGCCGAAATGGAGGAGGCGTCGGGGCTGCCGGTTTTGGGTTCCGATTCCCTGCCTCCGCACGGCTGTTTCCCAGAGAAAGGAGGAAGGTGCGGTGACAGGGTTTGAGAGGGTGGGGCTAAACAGGACGGGCAGGCGTGGAGCACCTTCTTTGGCGTGCCGGGCTTGTCACTCAAACTTGAAGTATCTGACCCGCGTTTGTTGGTATCAGGCCCGACCGTGGTGGGTCGGCCGGGCGTGGCGGGACCCGGTGCGGGAGAAGGGCGTGGGACGCTCATGGGGAGAGAAGGTCGTTTGGTTTGTGAAAAAGTAACTGCACGAAACCAACGGGCAGCGGTTTCAATCAGTTACGCTGAACCGATGGACGGCTCGCCTCGTCCAGGCCCGCAGTCCAAGAAGCGGGCCCGGGATGAAGCGGATTCGGAAAGTCGGACGGGGGAGGGTGACGTTCCCGCGGCAGGGGCTGAGACGCACCTTCCCCACCCTGTCCCATCGTCGACATCAGTTCGTCCTGCGTTGCGGGCGGAGAGAGATGAGCTGAGGCGTCGCAAGGCTGCGCAGCAGAAGAAGCTTTGGCGTGCAAACCAGTCGGCTGAGGCTGCTGCGCTTCGTCGGCAAGCTGATGCAGCCAGGAAACGCGCCATGCGTGCTGGCTTGCAGCCAGTGAAGCAGGAGGACGGAATGGAGGTGGAGACGGTGAGCGAGGTGGACGAAACGAAGACGACGGAGACGGAAGTAGCCCAGAGACGGGAGGAGCACGCAGGGCAGGAGCGGGTGGTTGCCAAGCCCCGTGATGAGGTCCCTGCGGCCAGGAAGCAGGCGAAGAAAGAGGAGAGGAAGGGCGACGAAGCACCGGTGGCTGGTGCTGCACGAGCGGAAGCTGCTGCGGCAAGGGAGAAGGAGTCGCAGCAGGAGCGGCTGTTGGCCCGTACCGGTGGTGCCAGTGGTGGCAGGGGTGGTGTTGGCGGCGCTGGCAGTGGCGGTGGTGGTGGCAGGGGCGGTGCCGGCGGCGCTGGCAGTGGTGGCAGGAGCGGTGTTGGCGGCGCTGGCAGTGGGGTCGGTGATGTTGGCGGCGGTGGCAGTGGCAGTGGTGTTGGCGGCGGCGTAGGAGGCGGTGGTGGTGGCAGGGGCAGTGGCAACGGTGGTGATGGTAGCGGTGGCGGTGGCACCAGTAATGGTGACGGCGTTGGAGGCGGTGGCAGTGGCAGGGGCGGGGGCGGAGGCGGTGGCCGAGTTGGTGGCGGCGGTGGTGCCGGTAGAGGGGACGGGGGCGGCACTGGTGTTGGTGGCGAGGGTGGCGCCGGCACCAGTAGTGGCGGTGGCAGTGGTGGCGGGGGCGCCAGTAGTGACGGTGTTGGCGGCGGTGGATGTAGAGGCGGCGTGTCAGGCGGAAGCGGAAGCGGAAGCGGAAGCGGCAGCGGCGGCGGTGGTGCCGGTAGAGGGGGCGGTGGCAGGGGCGGAGGCCACGTTGGAGGCGATGTTGGCGACGGTGGCGGTGGCGGCAGGGGCGGCAGTGGCGGCGGCGGCGGGAGTGGCAGGGGAGGCGGTAGCACTAGTGGCGGTCGCGGGGGCGGCCGTGGTGGTGCCGGCGGCGGCGGCGGCAGCAGTGGCGGCCTGAGCGAGGAGGCAAAACAAGTAAGCCAGCGGCAGCAGCAGTGGGCGGCCTTGATTGAAACAGCTGCGACGGAGAGGGACAGGGAGAGAGCTGCTGCTGTGGCAAGAGTGAGGGAAGCCAGAGCCGTGGAGGCAGAGAAGGCAGCGGCAGCAGCTCAGGCTTTGACTGCTGCTACGGCCAAAAGAGTTGCGGCCGAGGAGTTAGCAAGAGCTGCGGAGGCGGAGGCAGCAGCCGTGGCAAGGGCGGTTGCAGCCGCGGCTGAGGAAGCAGGAAGAGCGGCTCAAGCGCAGGCAGCGGCGGTGGCAAGGGCAGCTGCAGCAGAAGCTGTGGAGGCAGCGAGGACAGCACAGGCTGAGGCAGCGGCCGTGGCAAGGGCAACCGCAGCAGCAGCCGCGGAGGCAGCGAAAGCAGCACAGGCTGAGGCAGTGGCGGCGGCAAGGGCGACGGCTGCAGCCGCCGCAGAGGCAGCGAGAGCGGTAGCAAGAGCACAGGCCGACGCAGCGAAAGCTAGGGCCGCGTTGGAGGAGGCAGAAAAGCGCCGTGTGGCAGAAGCTGAGAAGGAGGAGCTGGCGTCGTTGAAGCGAGCTGGTGGTGAGCTGAACGACAGGTTGGAGCGTACCAAGCGGCAGGCTTTGGATTCGGGTGAGGCACGCAAGGTGGGAGGACGGCGGCAGGTGGAGACGGCGGCTCAGAAGGAGAAGAGGGTGGAGCGGGAGATGTTGGCACGGCATGTGGTGAACAACACGACCTACATGGTGCCGGAGGTGAAGGAGCTGCGAGAATTCGAGCGCGATGTGCATGTGGCGAGGTTGCTCATGCATTACAACTCTGTCGGTGGGAAGCTGGCCTCGTTGAAGTGCCAGTTGCCCACGGTAGCGGAGGAACCAGCGATGGGGCAGAGGTGGGAGGGGAGAGATGACGTGCCAGAGCGGGCGCGTGCACTCTGTGCGGAGATAGAGAGGTACATCGTGCGGGATGAAGTGGTGAGGGAGCGGGTGCGCGAGTACCAGGATGCAATGCACTATGGGAGTGGCCTGCTGAGCTGTGGCTGCTGTGGTGTGCGGGACTGGGAGGGAGTAGGAGCGTACCACAAGCGGGAGGTGGACACGCTGGCGGCCCTACAGCTGAGCGAAGAGCAGCGTGCGGAGTGGGAGGGATTACGGGAGTTCCGTGCTGCCTGCAGCGTGTTTGTGAGCAAGTCCGGGAAGGCGTTCTATCTGCACAGAGAGCTGGTGGAGGAGGGCGCGTCAGGGGTGGAGATTGTGCAGCTTTGTGCGTCCTGTGTGAAGGACATTGATGCCGGGAAACAGCCAGACCAGTCCATCGCAGCCGGTGTTGACTTTGGTGTTGCTCGTCGCCTTGGCTTGCCGGCTCTGAGTGCGGTAGAGAAGATGTTGATATCTCGCGTCCGGCTGTACTCGCTGGTGGTGAAGCTGCGGGCGCCTGATGGTGGCGGGGTTGCTACACAGTGTGCGCTGTCCGGGCACGTGATCAGCTTCAAGCACGACGCTCCAGCGGTGATGGCGACGGTGTTCCCGCAGGTGGACAACGTGAGGGAGCTGGTGAAGGTGAAGTTTGTGGACGACAAGGGGAAGTGGGATCGGCACATCGACAAGGCGCTGCGGTGTAAGGAGCTGACTGTGCGTGCTGACGTGGTGTACCTGTGGCTACGTGCGCTGGCGGCACTGAACCCATGGTACAAGGACGTGGTTATTGTAGACGACGTGCCAACACGGCAAGCCCTGGGACGGTTGACAGCGGAGCTGGTAGCGGCAGGGTCGTTCATCACGGACTCAACTGCTGTGGCGATGGACAGGGCTGCTGGTAGCGACGTGGCAGGTGTGCGGACGGACGGTTGCGGAGGTGAGACTGCGGACAGCCCGTACGGCAATCTTTTCGGTATTGGCGAAGCCCCAGGAGACGGGGAGGGGGAGCAAGCCGGTGGGGACGGGGACGCCATGATGCTGGATCGGGTGTTTGTTACGAACCAGCTGGATGAGGTTGGCACGTCCACACGGCAAGCCTTGTCTGCCGTGCAAGTGCTGGAGTCGACTGTGGCACCGGAACCCGCTGGTGGCGCTGGTTTCCCTACGTCGTTCAGAGATGGACAGCAGCGGCAGGCTGTTCCCGTCATGCGGGGCGACCTTGTGAACGAGTACGGCGCCAACGACGAGCTGCTGTACGGCGCGTTCCCGGACCTGTTCTTGTTAGGCCGTGGTTTGCACGCCAAGTACGGCGTGTCCGACAAGCACACGCTGCACATGCTTCGGCAGTTTACCGGCGTGTTCGCTCACTCTCAGGACTTCATCTTCTTGTTGTTCGACCAGAAGCGCCGCCACAAGGTTGCCCAACTCGTTGCAACGCGTGTGAAGAACTCCGACAAGGCGTTTGAAGGCTTCATGAACATTGCCAACGACCCTGAGTTCGAGGCGGACCTGAAGAAGGCAAAGGCGGACTTGACGGGACAGGAGGCGAAGAAGGTGATGAGGCGGATCTTGCCGTTCATCAACCTGGTGGGACGCGATGTACCTTACAGCCCGGTGGAGCGTTCACAAGCTTCGTCGAAGCTGCACGCGATGGTCCACCGGTTTGGGCTGCCGTCCATCTTTCTAACCATCGCCCCCGACGATGTGAACAACCCGATGGCCATTCGGATGTCCTTCCCGTCCAGCAGCAACACGGTCTTTCCTGCCACTCCGGACGGCTTCCTGGACGCCCTGCAGAAGGACCAGGACAAGTTCGACACTATTCCAATCTCGCAGCGGGACTTGAAGGCGCTGGCAGCGGACAGCCCGGTGGCGTGTGCGGAGATCTTCCAGCGGATGTTGGAGAACGTGTTCAAGTGCTTGTTGAACGTGCAGCCTGAAGGGCCTGGGCAACGCAAGACGGTACTTCGAGCCCTGGATGGGTCGGCTGGCGGTGTGTTTGGCGACGTGACAGCGGTGTTTTCCGTTGTGGAAGCGCAGGCCAGAGGTTCGCTACATGCCCACATGGCGATCTGGGGCGGTGTCCCGCCTGACCTGCTGCAGAGGGTTGGCGCGTACCCTGCCCTGGTGGAGCGGGTCAGCAGGGCGTTGGACTCCATGTTTCACGCGGAGTTGCCGGTGGAGACGCACATTGAGAGTGTTCTTCGGCGTGAGGAGCGCCAACCGCCACACCACTTTGTGAGGGAGATGGCGCCGGATCCTGGTGCAGATGCGGCGGGCTTCGTGAAGAAGGCGCACAACACCGTGGAGACGTGTGGGTTGCATTTGGTGCACACACACACGTGCGCGAAAGGTGACGGGATCAAGTGCCGTCTGTCAAAGCCGAGTGGGCTTACGCCGTGCACGGGTGTGGTCCAGTTGGAGGTGGTGCCGTGTGAGGGTCGGACACGCCCCAACGGCAAGCCAGCAGACAGCGTGATCGTGCGGGAGGGCGGCGTGGAGGAGGAGGACCACACGCTGCGGGGACGGCGGGACATGGACAAGTGCCCCGTGGCTATGCCGGACGTCCGGCACCTGTTCTGGGAGCTGCAGCGGCGCAAGATCAACGTTTCCCGTGAGGAGGCGGAGGCGACGGTTCCACCTCACATCCGCGAGAAGCTGGAAGCGCTGACGCCGGAGCAGTGGGCTGTGCTTGCCCAGAAGCTCCACGACCGGAACGGGACGGTTGTGGAGTTCAACATCGCCCTGTCTGCGGTGCTGGGATGCAACACCGCCGCGTACATTCTTGGCGGCGTGGAGCAAGCCAAGGGCGCGCTGTTCTACCTGGTGGACTACATTACCAAGAACCCGTGCTCCATCGACGTCATGCTGTCTGTAGCACACGACGCCAAGGTGCACATCCGCCAGAACCCGTCCACCGCTGACGACACTGGGACGGTGGAGAGGACAGCGCGGCATTTCGCTCAGCGGATCGCCAACAACTTGTGCGGGATGGTGGAGTTCTCCGCCCAGCAAGCTGCCGCTTGCGTTCTGGGCATGCCCTCTTCGATGTGCACGACGGCATTCAGCTACTGCTTTGTGTGGCCTGCGATGAAGTACGTGGCAGACAAGGGGAGGGAGCACGGCCGTTCGGAGTTGGCTGGAGCGGCGGAGGATGACAGCGACAGTGACAGCGAGGAGGAGAGGGAGGCAGACGTCGGGGACCACGCGGAAGTGTGCTGGGCGGACATGGGTCAAGACGCGGCTGAGGGCGGTGCTGGCTCCAGCTCCGTGTTCAGCACGGGACGTGGCCAAGCTGTTCCCGTGCCGCAGCACTTGCATTACGCTCACCGGGGCGTTGGCCTGGAGGTGCTGTCGTTGTACGAGTACTCCGCGTTGGTGTCCGTGGTGGAGAAGAAGAAGAAGAAGGGGTCGGAGAAGCCGCCGCAACCGGAAGGGAAGCGGACTGCTGGCCGGCCAGCTAACCAGACGTACGAGTTCTCCGTGGGGCACCCGCTGCGGGACACGCACGTGCAACAGTTGCGATCCAAGCAGTGTACACCCATCTTGGCGGGGAAGAGGCCGCCGTCATATCCTGGCCCGATGCCAGAGGTGCTCAACCGCGCGTGGGAGCGTGCCGCGGCGGCGTATGCCCGGTACGTGCTGCTGCTGTTCAAGCCGTGGAACGTCCACACCGGCATGCCAGAGGATCTGAGCTGGGCGGCGCTGTGCAAGTTCATGACGGAGCTGGAGCGGCCGGACGCGTGTTTTGTGAGCAAGAGCACGGTGCGGTGGATTGAGAACGTGACGTACGGGCTGAAGACGGACGCCAAGCGTGTGTGGGCCTCATGCGCGTACCGGACGCGGTGTGCGGGTTTGCTTCACCGTGGTCGTCAGGGAGGGCGCGGGGATGGCGCAGGAGAAGAGGATGCGGATGCTGTGCGTGAGCGGGATGTGCTGCGGCGTGAGATTAACGACCTGCGCGACCAAGCCAGCATGAGGCCCAGCGGACGTGAGGCAACTGCTGCGCTGACCAAGGGGTACGTGAACAACACGTTGGCGAGTTTGGATTCTCTGTGTGGCAACGCTGGGCACGGCGCGGTTAGCGGTGATGGCGCGTGTGAGGCTGACACAGCCCGGGCAGATGGTCGCGGTCCACGGCGGATGCACAGCGGCCATGCATCGGCAGTGGTAGTACGGGATAGGGCAGAGCCGACAGTTCAAGCCGTGTGGGCGGACTTGAGGTTGGGTGAGGAGGACACGGGTGGAGATGGCAGCAGGACGACAGGGTCGGGGCATGGCGGCGATGATACAGACGAGGCTGGAAGCCGTGTTCGTGTTGCGTTGACAGCAGAACAGTCTGGTGCGCTGGAGGAGGTGTTAGTGTACGTGCGGGCGTTGCAAGCGTGGCGGCTGGACCAGTCCGTGGGAGAACGGCCTGTGGCACCGCTGACGTTGATTCACGGCGGGCCTGGTGTGGGCAAGACGACGTTCATCAACGAGCTGTATCACCAACTGAAGGAGAACGGCAGCGGTGTGGTGTGCGCGGCGTTCACTGGCATTGCAGCGGGAGGCTGTCCGCAGGGGAACACGTTGCACAAGGTGCTGGAGTTCGGCATGTCCTCCGGTTCCCACGGGCACGACGACGGGGATGATAGGGACCTGTCCGACAGCCGGAAGAAGATGAACACCGCACTTCAGCCACTGAACTTCGACAGGCGGGCTCTGATGGAGAAGCGGTTTGAGGGCAGTGACGTGTTCCTGATCGACGAGGTTTCGATGGTGAACCCGATTCTTCTGGGGCACGTCAACCAGCGGCTGTGTGAGTTGTCTGGGAACGCAGAGCCGTTCGGTGGGAAGTGCGTCCTGATCTGCGGTGATTTCTTTCAACTGCCGCCCACCGTACCCAAGACTCCCCTGTTTAAGGTGGCGCTGTTACGTGCGATTCAGGCGCGGTTGCAGGGAGACACCAGCCCACAGGGGATCCGAGCAATGCGTGGGTTTGAGAAGTGCCAGTACGCGATTGGGACGCCAGGGGACGTGGGCGGTTCCTTGTTTGATCGGTTCCGTTTGGTGCCGTTCGCAGTGCAGAAACGAGCTGAGGGTGACCCCGTGCAGAAGCGGAATGTGGAGCAACTGCGGGACGTGAGTGTGGAGTTCCCCGTGACGGCTGAGGTCATCAACAGCATGCGGGTGTTGACGGCGGAGGATGTAGCGGAAGATCCGGGTTGGACTGAGGCCCCCATTGTGGTCACCAGCAACCATGAGCGGGTGGAGCTGAACTACGTGCAGGCAAAGCGGTACGCAGCTCGCCACGGCCTGCCGTTCTTTTCCTGGAGGGTTGAGCCGTCCAAGCGCATGGCGAAGAAGTTAACTGCCACGGAGTGGGAAGCTGGGTACGCTGGAAACCGTGAGATGCACGGGTACTTCGTGAAGGGCGCGCCCGCGTACTTGACTTACAACATCAGCACCGCCCGTGGCCTGTCAAACGGCACGTTCGTCCACATGCACTCGTTGACGTTTGACGGACGGCTGGCTGTGGAGGCGGCGGCAATGGTGGAGCGTGCGACGGGCGGAGAGATTGAGCTTCCGTGCGCGCCTGCGTCCGTGAACGTGTGGGTACCTGTGGAGGACAGCGTGCGGCAAAGCTGGCCACCGGAGCTCACGCTGGTCCCCGGCGAGGTCGTCATTCCCGTCCTCGCCAACGCCCCCACTCCAGACAAGGTGGAGCTGAACAGCGGTCGGGTCGTGAGCATGAACCCTCACACCGTTGACCTTGGATTCAGCCTCACGTTCCACAAGGTGCAAGGCGCCACACTGCCGTACGTCATCCTGGAGCTGAACAAGCGGGCGTTCAAACCGTACCTTGATTTCCACTCGTTGTACGTGGGGTTGACGCGGGTGCGTCAGCTGTCGCACCTCCGTATCCTCCCATGCCACGCGGGCGCAACCCTGGACCACTTGCTCTTACTGAAGCCGCCCATGGAGCTGAAGTGCTGGCTTGCTGGATTTGATGACGACGGGCACTGGGACGGTAGTGTGGCGGCACATGCGTACTTTGAATTGTTGGAGGGCCGACAGGTGAGCAAGCGCGCCCGTCGTGAGGCTGTCAGCCAGGCCAGGCGGGAACGGATGGCACAGCTGGCACGACGAGCGCCGCCGCAGCACAGGACGGACAGCGGGTCGAACAGCAGGCGGTCATCTGGTGTTGGCAGTGGCCGAGGTGGCCAACGGGAGGCAATGGCGCCGCCGCCTGTACCACCCCGCTTCGATTGTGTCGGGCCTGTACCCCAGTGGAACCACACCAACACCTGCTTCTTCAACTCGGTCATTCAGGTGCGATTGTCGCGGTGTATGTGTGTGTGTGTGTATATGTGTGTATGTGTGTGTGCGGACGTACGCGAACGGTGTTTCAAACCGTGTTGTGACTCTGGATGTGCTTGCCAGGTTTTCGCACACCTGCCTGGCCTTTGTGAGGTGCTGGCCGGCTTCGGAGGAGAGACAGAAGAGGCACGGCGGGTCATTGCCAGCGACAGCGCAAGGTTGTTGGACTCGCTACCAGCCGTCGTTGGCGATGACCCGATTGTGGAGGGGACGGAGCTGGTGCGGATCATGTCCGTGTTCCTGTGTCAGTATGACAACGGCACGTATTGGCCGGAGACTGCTGTGACGCTTTTCCGATGGGTGGGTCGACGGTTCCCGGAATTTTATCGCGACTTCAAGCAATGGCCTCGCAATGCTGATGTGTGGACGGAGGAGGACGCGCAACAGCTGTTCACGGCCGTGCTGCAGCTGTTGATTGTCGGCACGGAAGCTGCGGGTTTGGAAACCATCGCCGACCTGTTCAGCGGATCCTGGGTCGCGAACAAGGAGTGTCTAACATGCGGTGATAAGTGGGGTGTGGGCGATCCACAGCTTTTCTGGCACCTGCCCCTGTACTTCCCTAGCCCACTACCGGTCGACATTCACCTGCTGCAGCTCCTGCAGGATTTTCAATCGCCAGAGCCAGCTGAAGCCGGCGTATGCGAGTGTGGGGTACGTCGTGTTGGGGATTCACGTTCAGCCCAGGCGTGTTATCGCGTGTGTGCGTGTGCGTGTGGGTGTGCGTGTGTGTGTGTGCGAGTGACAGGGCACAGATGTCCAGCAAACTGCAGCGTTCATGAACCTGCCCGACATCTTCGTGATTCAGCTTGCACGGTTTCATTACCTGGGAGCCGGTGGCGTGGTGAAAGTGGAGACGAAGGTGCACGTACCGGTCAATGGCCTGGATGCAGCGGACTTCCTAGAGGGCGCGGAGCGCGGGGAGCACGTGTTCGACTTGTTTGCAGTAGTCAACCACTACGGCGCCACGCCACGCACAGGTCTGTGGCTGTTCACTGTGTTTTGTATCGTTGCTTACACCTCTACGTGCGTGTGTGTGCGGTGCAGGCCATTACTACGCGCAGGTATTACATGTTCTTCCTGACGCGAGGCTGGCGTGGTACAATTGCAGCGACCTTAATGTTAACGTGGAGGGCCAGGTGCCCAACATCAGTGAGGAGTAAGCTGCTCCGTGTTTGCGCTCTCTGCCACGTGGTGAGCACTCATTGTGCGCTTGCCCGTGTCAAATCTTACAGAGCGTACCTGTTGTTTTACAAGCGGCGAGGACTTGGAGCCCGACAGCCGCGGGTTGTTGACATATAATGTGTGTGTGCTGGTGAGGATGTGTGTGTGAGTGAGTGTGTGTGTGTGTGTGAGTGTGTGTGAGTGTGTGTGAGTGTGTGTGTGTGTGTGTGTGTGTGTGTGTGTGTGTGTGTGCCTGTGTGTGTGTATTTCTTCATGTTCCTAATGACATAATGCTGGACTCTTGTGCTGAGAACGCATCCGCCCTTG
>Ga0164296_1005879_pt1 | contig 10569 bp, 9 predicted proteins | sample GEODES057metaG_FD_113533 | JGI IMG/M metagenome (GOLD analysis project Ga0164296, IMG submission 113533) | Dystrophic lake water microbial communities from Trout Bog Lake, Wisconsin, USA - GEODES057 metaG | ecosystem: Environmental > Aquatic > Freshwater > Lake | place: USA: Trout Bog Lake... | reverse complement strand
CCTTACCACGGAGGAGGCGCACGCAACGCTTCCTGCCGTTTTTGATGAGGGGAGAGCATTGCGCACGCTGCTTCCTGTGACTGCGTACCACGCGCGACTGCAATCTACTGGACAGCGCTGTGTGCAAACACTCATTAATTTGACCGTGCTCTCTGATACATCATCACTCTCTCACAGGGACACACGTAGGGGATTGATTTGCGATGCACGATCGGCTCGGAGTCGCACATTGCGCACTAGGGCTGGTGTTACGACTTCGTCCGTAGAGGAGAATGGCGCGGTGATACAAGCGCTCGTGATGACGCATACATTAGCCGGTTTGTCAGAGCAATCACTGTTGACAAGACACGCGTCAGTCATCCATCTTCCCAGACCCACTGGCTGCGCAGCGCCATGCACACGCACCGGATGCTCGATTTCGCTCTGGTAGCTTCCACGATCGCGCTTGAAGTTCTCCGCCTCCGGGTTGTAGCTCTCGCGCGGGCTACGTTCGTTGGCAGAGCACTGCGTCAAGTTGCGGCGCTTTCACGATGCATATGCAAAGTCCACACCTGCGGTTGCTCAGAGACGGAGGGTTCTTGCCGTACTTTGATGCGCCGTAATACTGCGCGCGATCGATATGAAAGGTGAAGGAGGGTCAGCAGGCACCAGGTGACGGTGGCGCAGGACATCAGTCTGCAAGGGGCCATCGCGCCTTCAGCACATCCTCCGGATAGATGCCCTTCTCATGCGTGAGGCCGTACTTGCCCTTGGCGCGCGCGTAAGACAGGGGAGTCCAATCTTTGGGCGTCCGCGCATCAAGGTCAGCGCCATACTGTGCGTATTTCCAAGCTTAAGTGTCAGAATCCATACTGACAGGCGTGACTGGAATTGCTCCCAGGAAGCAGCCAGTTGGCGGGTTGCATCGCGAAAGTGAGTCCTGTCGGAGTCCCTCTCAAGGCCTCGCACGCGCCTCGTACAGGAGCTTGATGATCTCGACTCCGCCGTCGATGCCCCAGAACAGGACGAGGTCGCTGGCGCTGTTCATGAAGTTGGGATCCGCACCCGCACGCAGCAGGGCCTTGCAGCACTCCAAGCGAGCCCTGTGGGCTGCCGCCATCAGCGGCGTGTACCCCTCGGGGCAGCCGTAGGCCTCGCCGAACACGAAGTTCACGTCAGCGCCCTCCTCGATCTTCTTGTAGACAAGACGGACGTCGTTCTGTGGTGAGGACCGAGACGACAGGATACGAGCAGTCACAGTCAGGCGTTGCCTCGCGTGCAGGCACAGGCTCTGGGGTGCGAGCACGCTGCGCAGGCGCGCCTTGATGATGGCATTCAGGAGCTCCTCCGTCTCGCGCGTAGCTTTCTCCACGTGCGGCCCGAGAGCACGAGGGTTGTAGTCAGGATGGTGGCTGCCCTTGCCACTGTCCCACTGCGCCTCGTAGGCTTCGTCAATCGCCGCCTGGCGCTTCTTCATCAGTGTCTCCGACATTGTTCAAGACGATCCGCACGCAGCCCCTGCGAGGGAACGACAAGTATGATGACATGGCAACAAACGCAACGCCTCGCAGAGACAGCATTTCCAGATGCATTGTGTGTGAGATGGCGCTGCATTTGCACCATTGGCTGCGTGTAGCAGCGCTCTCCCTGCTGCTCCTACTGCTGCTTCCACCAGGTGCCCGCAGCGGGCGTCTGGGCTCGGATGACGGCACGGAGCGCCTTCCTGGCTGGAAGGGTGAGGTTGCACGCACACCCAGCAAGGGCGAGCTGCTGGCACAGGAGGACCGGGCGCGCGGGACGTGGGTGGAAGTCATCTCCTGGCGGCCTCGTGCGTTTGTCATCCACAACTTAATGTCGCCCGAGGAGTGCGTCGGAATCATCAAGATTGCCAAGCCATTCATGCGTCGCTCCACAGTGGTGGACAGCGTCACGGGGGAGAGCAAGGTGGACCCCATCCGCACCAGGTGCGCTGTCGCTCTTCGTCCAAGCTGCAACAGCAGTCTCTGACGCCTTGTTGTGCACACAGCGAGCAAACCTTTCTACCACGCGGCCAGTACGAGCTGATAACAAAGATTGAGGCACGCTCGTGCTCAAGGCTGAGCTCCGGGTTGTACTAACACACATTGCACGCCTGTCAGGAGCGCTTGACCAGGTTCACCATGCTGCCGTGGCAGAACGGGGAGGACATGCAGATTCTTAAGTACGCGCGTCCTTGCTGTCGCGCCCAGCCCTTGCTGGTTGCTGACTGCTGACTGGCACTTGCAGATACGGGCTGGGTCAGAAATACGACGCCCACCACGACGTCGGCGAGCTGGACACCGTATCGGGCAAACAGTTGGCGTCTGACGGCGGCTACAGGGTGGCCACAGCGCTGCTGTATCTTACAGATGTGGAGGAGGGCGGTGAGACCGCTTTCCCAGACAGCGAGTGGGCAGACCCCGCTCTGGCCAAGGGTCGCTGGTCAGAATGCGCAGAGGGTGGTGTTGCTGCACGGGCGCGTGCTGGGGATGCGCTGGTGTTTTACAGCATAACACCAAACAATGAGATTGACCCAGCCTCCATGCACGCTGGCTGCCCAGTCATCAAGGCACGTTGCTGTGGCTGCACGGGTATGGCGTCTCACGCCTACTTCGTCCATGGCTGACCCGCTCGTTGGATTCCTGTGTGTCTTAGGGAGAGAAGTGGACCATGACCAAATGGATTCATGCGGAGCCCTTCCGCTGGTCAGCGCCGTCACCACCACCAGACGCCGGCGGCTGCAGGGACAAAAATCCGACGTGCAAGGCGTGGGCCATCTCAGGCGAGTGCAAGTCAAATCCGTCCTACATGATCGGCGATCGGAATCAGCCTGGGGCGTGCGTCAAATCCTGCAAGAAATGCGGCGAGCGGGGACTTCTCTCTTGAAGAGTGACCACAATGCTATATACCGCAACCTAGATGTGCCTTCGTCGGAGGTCATAGCAACGGCGTGACGTGGTCAGAAATGCTACCCCCATCGACGCAGCGACGTCCCCTCCGCTGGCACCTTTGACCCTGTTCATTGACCTGCACTTGGTGGCAGCCATGACGGATACGGGCGACAGGGAGCAGCCCGCTGGGCACGAGGACTCAAAGCGCGACAAAGATCGTGACCGCAGTCGGGAGAGAAAGCGGGACCGGGACCGGGACCGGGATCGCGACCGCGACCGCGATAGGGACAGGGACCGCAAGCGCCGCAGCCGGTCGCGTGACCGCAGCAGGGAAAGGCGTCGATCACGCAGCCGCAGCCGTGGCCGTCGTTCGCGGAGCCGCTCGCGCGAGCGCCCTCGTCGCGAGCGCCGCACGGGCTTCGACTTGGGTCCGTCCGGTGAGCCGGCAGCGCCTCTGCCGATGCCTCAGCTCGCAGCGGCGTTGGCAATGCCAGGCCTCCCTATGGCCCCTGTCATGCTGCAGCAGGCGAGCGCGACGCAGCAGGCGACGCGCCACGCTCGTCGGATTTACCTGGGTGGCTTGCCTCCTACCGTGGACGACGTGCGACTGGGCATCCTCTTCAACCAGGCACTCACCAGCGTGGGCGGTCTCTCGGCGCCGGGTGACCCAGTGGTGAACGTGTTCATCAACCAGGAGAAGAAGTTTGCCTTCGTCGAATTCCGCAGCGTCGAGGAGACAAGCAACGCGATGGCGCTCGACGGGTGCGTTTCCGTGACGAAGCTGCCCTTGTTGCACTAGGTTTGCTTGTGAGCAAACTTCTGACGCCTCAGTTCGCGATTCCTCCCTCCTAGGATCATGTTCGACGGCATGCCTCTGCGCGTGCGGCGGCCCAACGACTATAACCCGGTGCTGGCGGCGCAACTGGGGGGCACGCAGCCAGCTGCCCACCTAAACCTTGCAGTGCTTGGTCTGGCGCCAGGCGGCGGTAGCGGCGCTGGAGGTGCTGATGGCCCGGACCGCATCTTCGTCGGCGGCCTGCCATACTTCCTGCAGGAGAGTCAGATCCGGGAGCTGCTGGAGGCATTTGGGCCGCTTAAAGCTTTGGATGTCATCCGCGACAAAGAGACAGGCAACTTCAAGGGCTACTGCTTCTGCGTCTACGCAGACCCCAGCAAAACGGACATGGCTTGCACGGGGCTCCATGGCATGCAAATGGGTGACAAGACGCTCACTGTGCGCCGCGCCACTGCCCAGGGGCAGCCAAAGGCAGACGCGCCCTACATGGCGGCGCAGCAGGCAGCTCTATACATGGCCGCAGGCGGTATGCCTGGCATGATGCCCATGGCGGTGCCATTGCCGCCTCCGACAACTGTTGTTGTCCTCGACAATGTGGTGTCCGAGGACGAGCTGCGCGATGACAACGAGTTTGCTGACATCGAAGAGGACATGCGCGAGGAGCTGAGCAAGTACGGCAGCGTCCTCAAGCTCGTCATCCCGAGGCCGACAGAGGCAGAGCGACCTGCTGGCCTGGGTCGGGTCTACGTGCAGTACGCGTCTACTGACGAGGCTGGCCGCGCACGAGCAGCATTGAGCGGGCGCAAGTTTGGGGGCAAACCAGTCGTGGCTGAGCATTACGACGAGCACCGCTTTGCAGCAGGCGAGTTGTAGTCACGAAACATCACTGCGTAACATTCCTCGCTCGCTTCCATGCCAACAATCGTAGTCTTATTCGCACAGTACTAGTTGCATAGCAGCGCGCGTGCGCGCCTCGCACAACCGTCCCTAATGTCGGAGAAGTTCACTGGTGTGCCAGGCGTGCCGCGTTAAGCGCTTCCAATGATAATGTTGTTGATGGGAATGCTGCAGGCAGACAAAGCGGGCAGTCAGCGCTGCTGGGGGCGCGTGGCACAGAGACGTGGTCGGAAGCGCACAAGACGAGCTTCACGAAGAAACCGATGAAGCCCATGATAATGAAGCCCAACCCCGTTCGAACGGTCACTTGCATGAACTCTGCGGTAGGCAGGTGCAGGAGGCGTCAGGCACGGCACGCCGGTGTCGAGGCGGGCGGTAATGCACAGCTGAAAGGAGGCTCTCTTCCCGGCTCACGGGCGCAGCGGCGACGCAACTCGACACGGCAGTCCGGTGCCGCTGCACAGTAGCTGTCCGCATGCCAACCCGCGGTCGGCGGCTCACTGAGAGCAAAGCGCTACAAGTGCCTGGATCCGAGGAAGTACCTTTCCGGTCTGGTTTGGTGCACTTGTTCAGCAACCGCACGCTGTTCTTAGTGAAGTCTTTCAATGGAGTAACGACATTCTCGGCCACGAGGTCCATGGGAGATGGAATCCGCGAGTATTCCGAGCCTCAAAGCCAGCGTGTCACAGCGTGTAGACGTCTCCCCGAGCGCATCTAATTCTATATCTATCGAATCCAGGGCCATGCGTAAATTGCCGCTCCTGCCTGGCCTTGTGTCGCAGTCGCCGGTGCGGTGCCAGTCGCAGTAGGTCGCTCGCATACGGTGTATTGACTGAGAGCGGCGGCCCCGCCACCGCAGGTGCCGGCCCCGCGTGCGCAGACGTTGACTTTTAAGAATGGCTATGCACTGACGGAGCAGCCGCCTGTCGCTGCAGCTCTAGCTCCTGTTGACCACGCTCCAGGAGCAACGCGCCTGACGATAGACCTTGCGCCGCCCGCGAGCAAGCTGCCCGGCTGGCTAGCTAACGACAAGAAGGTACGCATCTTTCGTCGCCGACCAGATAGTCGCGAGTTTGGGAGCGCTCAATTGACTGTAAGGGGACCCGAGAAACACATGTTGCGTTGACCAACCTCTTCGGCGCCAGGTGCTGCGCTTTTACGGCTTCTTCGAGGAACCCGCCCCAGAGGGCTTCGTCGCGCCATCTCTAGTAGGCCCTGCTGCAACGGAGCCGTATCGTGTGCGCAAGTGCGTAAGAATACGGGGTTGACCCCTTCTTGACCGGCAAAACTCTCACCTTATCGCCATCACAACAGGCTCGATATTTTGCTCTATTTGGTGGATGACACTATCGAAGTGTATGAGCCACGCACACCGAATTCCGGAATCGCTCAAGGAGCCTTTCTCAAGCGCATGCACGTTCCCCGCAAGAATGGCGGCTTTCTGGGCACCTCTGACATCCGCGTGGGGGGAGACATCAGTCTGTTTGGGCGGACGGTGCACGTGTGCAGCTGTGATGCCTTCACCCGCAAGTGGTATGGAGGAACAGCAGGCTTTGCACAGCCACTGGACTTGCCCATCCCTGAATCACCGCTGGATGTCGTGCGTGCGCGTAAGACGGCGGAGGCACGCAATGCCGCGAAGAAGGGCAAGTCTGAGGCTGTGCGTCGAGGCGTCCAATTCCTGGCGCATGACGGCAAGGTCCTGCGCTTTGAGGGTCGCTTGACAGAGCACGATTCCACCAAGGAGGTCATCGTCTGCTTCTATTTAGGCGATGGCGGCATCGAGATCAAGGAAAAGGGCGCGCAAATGCTCCTGCATCGCCAGAAGCTGCCCGTAATTGCACGTTCTGGTGGCGTTGCATCTGTCGGCTACAATCCTGACGAAGAGTTTGTCGGCTGCGAGCATCTCATCGTCGGATCTTCCATCGATGTATTCAGCAGGTCGCTGCAGCTCGTGGACTGTGACCCGTTCACGCGGGATTGGTACGCCACCACGCTTGCAGTGGAGCAGCCAGAAGCACTGCCCCCGCTGCCGAGCCCCCCATCCCGGCCCGTGGCTGCCGTGCCGCCACATAATGGTTATGGTGAGCCAGAGGACACTCTGCGCAACGTTGGCGTCCTCGTGCCGAAGCGCGGTAAGGACGATCTGGTTCAGCACGCCCGCTTCATGGAATTGTTCGGCGTTGCGTTGCGTTTTACAGCTGATATGGAGGCTGCAGATCCGGCAAAGCCGCTGCATCCCACCGATGAGGGCCGCAAATTCGTCGTAACGCTGTTCCTGGAGGATGACAGCATCCAAATCTATGAGCCAGCAGTCCGCGACAGACCCGGCGGTCGTTTCTTGGAGCGAACGAAAGTGCGAAAGGATGGTGTGGAAGGGCCCTTCTTCACTCAGAAGGACTTCTATGTGGGAGCACGTCTCCTGCTGCACGGCCGCACGTTTTACCTGACGGGTGCAGACAAGTACAGCGAGAATTTCATGGCGGACAATCGGGACATGTTTGCCAAGCATCAAAGCTAATGTGGTATCGTCATTGTAACTATTCGCGCGCTAATCGATCAGCAAGCGGCTGCGTGTTTGCGCGGAGCCAGTCGAGCGCTTGACCCGGCGCCAGCCGCGGTGAGACCTCCCGCCAGCACTGTGCGTGATACTCGTCCAGCCACGCAATCTCCGCGTCCGTCAGCAGATGCGCCGCCAACAGCTTGGCCTGGATCGGGACCAGAGTGAGACGCTCAAAGCCCAGGAATGTGACCCCTCCAAAGCGGGACTCAGTGGCCGCCTCCTTGATTGCGAGCAGATTCTCAATACGGATGCCGTAGCGCCCATCCGCGTAGTACCCCGGCTCGTTGGAGACAATCATGCCTGCAACCAGGCCAGTCATGTTGCCAAAACGCGGGCTGATGCCCTGCGGCCCCTCGTGCACGTTGAGCGCCGCCCCCACTCCGTGCCCGGTGCCGTGCCGGTAATCAAGACCAGCCTGCCACAGTGAGCGCCGCGCATACGCGTCGAGCACAAAGCCCGGCGTGTTCTCTGGGAACACAGCCGTGTCCAGCGCGATGTGGCCCTGCAATACACGCGTGAACGCATCCATCTGCTCCGAGCTAGGGCGACCATCTCCCAAGAAGACAGTGCGCGTCACGTCTGTGGTGCCGCAGTCATACTGCCCACCACTGTCCAATAGCAGCAGGCTGTTTGGGGTGATGGCGGCACACGATCCCTCCACCGGGCGATAGTGGATGATGGCGCCATTGCCGTTGCAGCCAGCAATAGTGGGAAAGCTCGGCTCGATGAAGCCCTGCTGCTGGGCGCGTAGTGACTGCAGATGATTCGCTGCAGAGGCCTCAGTCACGGCCTGGCCTGCAGCCACGGCTGCCTCTAGCCACGAGAAGAAGGTTGCCAGGGCAGCTGCATCCCGGAGGTGCGCTTCACGCATGCCCTCCAGCTCTGCGATGTGTTTCACTGCTTTCGCAATGGCCACTGGCGACGCGCATTCCACCAACGGGGAAGGCCGATTCGACTCCTCCGGCGCGCTGGTGCTCACGCCGTTGCCTCGCTTGTCACCCCGGCGACGCGCTTTTGCGCGGCTGGCTTGCGCCCCCTCCTCTGAGGCATCTGTCACTGCGTCAAAGAGTGCCAAACTCACCTTGGCTGGGTCAGCCATGACGCGCTTGCCTGCCGCTGCGGCGGCGCGCAGGGCGTGTGTGATACTGCCATATGGCTGCACCTTGACGCCAGCCTCAGCAAGGTGGGTACCAACCTCTGGCGTGACCTTGGCACTGTCGCAGAAGAGAACCGCCCCGTCGGAGGGGTCGGCGTGAACCAGGACGTACGCCACCGTCACAGGGTTGTAATCCACGTCGGCGCCGCGGATATTGAGGAGCCAGGCCACTTCGTCAAGTTGGGGCACCACCAACACGGCCGCTCCCTGCTTTGCCATCTCCGCACGCATGCGTGTCAGCTTTTCGGTCACAGTGACACCCGTCCACCGCGAGGAGTGCACACGCATGGCGGCGCTCGGCGGCGCAGGGCGATGTGCAGCCCAGACCAAATCCACCAGGTTGTCCGCCAGAGGGACGAGAAACTGGCCGCCGCTGCTCAATGTCGTGCGCAATGTGCGCGCAACACTAGCAGAATGAAGCTGCAGCACGCACGGAAATCAACCAGTAAGAGAGTCAATTACTAGAACACAATTCGATAGATGGTGTGCAGCGGCAAATGCACGCGAGTGCGTACCTGTGGATCGATCCCGACACGAGCGCCAGATGGCAGAGTGTCCTTCAGGTAAACCGCCACCTCGGGAGTGCCGGGCATGCCAGCCCGCATGAGGCGCCACTCACTGCCAAGCTCCCGCTCTGCTTGTAGGAAATAGCGGCCGTCTGTCCAAAGTAGCGCCTCGTTGGTGGTCACAACAGCTGTCCCGGCCGAGCCCTGCAAGCGCAAGCTCGCGTCACGCGCGTCCTTAGAGAGCTGTCCGGAGAGGACAGCAGGGGGCACAGCTGAACAGACGCACCGTGAACCTGGAGATGAACTGGCGCCGCTCAAAACACGCAGCCGCGTACTCGCTCTGGTGTGGGTCCTCTGACGGCACGATGTAGGCGTCCACTCCGGCTGCAGCCTGGGGTGCACACTCACACGATCAGCTTCACTGTCTTGCGTGTGCTGCGCTTGCCTTCCTGTCCAAAAGCGCGTACCATCTCAGCACGGAGCCGTGACAGACGCTCGTCACTACCGGCCGTCTGTTTCGCCGGTTCCGCCTGCTTGACAGCCATCTGTGCGAGAGTTTTGGTTCGTGAACCACCCATGGCAACACGCGTCGAATGCGTGCGGCTGGCGCAGAACTGCAGAGCGTGACGTGCGACAACAGGGAGGTGGTAGCACTGGAGCTGTCAGTGTGGAAGAGGCAGAGCAGGTTGCTACCACAGGTCACACCTTCAGTGGCGCCGCCCTGGCTCGCTGGGAGAGGCACGCGAGCGGAGGAGAGGTGCGACTGATACGATGCGCCAGTGGCTGATGAGTCGCAAGCACGCGCAGCATCAACGACGCGCGTAGAGGAGGCATCCACAGGGAGCCTCTCTACTGCCTGCGTGGCATCAATTCAACCGGTTTCCGACAGACTGCTGTATGTGAGACTCTGCGTACATCGCCTGTTGACATATGGTGAACTGGGACGACCACGTGTCTTGGGATGCCATTGATGACGCCGAGACACGGCGAGACAGCAAGGTTCGGGGTCTAAACAACGCAAAGGAGAACACTAGCGCTGGGCGGTGCGTGCGCAAGAGTCTCGCACGTTCCTGCGTTGTTCGAGTCTCACGCCTGACTGTGGCCTCAGTGTCTTCCACAATGCGTTCCGGTTCAACAAAGGAACGCACCGCAGCCCGCAGTGGGTCACGGTGAAGCTGTTCGACTGCGTGTCTGTGAACACGTTAGACGTCGCCTCTACGCACCCGGACGTTGGGAACGAGGTGCAGTTCTTGCTTGTCTTCTCGTCGCGGTCCTCTCACGCTTTTTCCCATGTCGCATACAGTACGGCCGCGTCATAGAGCTGTGGGAGGACAAACTGAAGAAAGATAAAGGCGTCCCGATGATGCTCATCCGCTGGCGAGTGTGCCTGCCCCGTGCAAGCTTGCGATGCGGTGTGTGACACGATGCTTTTCCCGCCCATCGCTAGGTTCTATATGCCGCACCATCTGCCGGATGAGCACCCTGAGCGCGTTCGTGTGCGGAAAGGTGCTGATCTGCGGCAGTGCTTCGAGCAATGTGACTTGGAAGCGCATGCAGACAGGAACCCGGTGTCCTGCGTGCGAGGTGTGACACGCGTGCAGTGCATCTGGCGTGATATGTCTGACATCAACGACGTGGACCGCGGGGACTACGATTTCTGGTTCAAGTCAGGCTGGGATGGCCAGAAGTTAGAGGTGGTTCCTCTCAACAAGTGTGTTGACTCCAAAGGTTACATTTTCCGAGCGGAGGAAATCTACCGGCCT
>Ga0164296_1005877_pt1 | contig 10573 bp, 7 predicted proteins | sample GEODES057metaG_FD_113533 | JGI IMG/M metagenome (GOLD analysis project Ga0164296, IMG submission 113533) | Dystrophic lake water microbial communities from Trout Bog Lake, Wisconsin, USA - GEODES057 metaG | ecosystem: Environmental > Aquatic > Freshwater > Lake | place: USA: Trout Bog Lake... | reverse complement strand
TGCTCGATAAGAAGCAACTGGGGGCCTCAATGTTACGATTTGCAGCAATGATGGCGATTTTTCTTGGCGCGGGGCAGGCGATCGCGGAGACCCCGGTGGAGCGCGGCCGCTATTTGGTCGAGACCATTGGCAGTTGCGGCAATTGCCACACGCCGCAAGGCCCGGATGGGCCGTTGCCAGGCAAAGCGCTGTCCGGCGGCAATGTCGTGGAGAATAATCCGGCTTTCACCGCGATCGCCCCTAATATCACCCCTGACCGCGAGACCGGCATTGGGGCCTGGACCGACGGCCAGATTGTGCAGGCGATCCGCGAGGGCCGGCGGCCGGATCGCACGCTGATTGGGCCGCCGATGCCAATCGCATTGTATCGCGGCCAGTCCGATGCGGATGTGCGGGCAATCGTGGCGTATTTGCGCACAGTGCCGGCGGTGCGCAATGCTGCGGCCAAATCAACCTATCGGATGCAATTGCCGCCAAGTTACGGGCCGCCGGTGGGAAGCGTGTCCGCACCGGCGCGGGCGGACAAGGTCGCCTACGGTGCGTATCTGGCCGGACCGATCGCGCATTGCCTGGCCTGCCACACGCCAATGGAGAACGGGCGACCGGATATGACGCGGCTGGGGGCTGGTGGCATGGCGTTTAACGGCCCCTGGGGCACGTCGGTCGCCGCCAATCTGACGCCGAGCCGAGAGCACGGGCTGGGCAATTGGACGGATGCGCAGATTGAGCGTGCCATTCGGACTGGCGTGTCGGCGGATGGACATAAACTGTTTCCACCGATGGGCTATGGTTATTACCGCACTGTGACTGCCGACGATATGGCGGCGTTGATTGCGTTCCTGCGATCCTTGCCGGCGCGCGACTGAGATAAATGGCTGGCGGCTCTGGTGCGTGCGAGGATGGATGCTTAGTCTGCCCTCATCGCGGCGTTAGACCGCTCGGGAGGCTGCATCCATGTTTCGCCGTTGCACAACATTGGCGCTGGCGGCCGGCGTATTGGTGTTTGGCGCCATCGCCTCGGCACGTGCTGAGACAACCATCCGCGCCGCCATGTTGGCCGGGGTGTCCGGGATTGATCCGATTTGGACCACCGCCAATATCACCGCCTATCACGGTGCGATGATCTACGACACGTTGTTCGGGGTCGATGCGAACGACAAGCCGCAGCCGCAAATGGTGGATCGTTGGACGGTTAGCCCGGATCAGCTCACCTGGGTGTTCCACCTGCGCCCTGGCCTTAAATGGAGCGACGGCGCGCCGGTGGCGGCGAAGGATTGTGTCGCCTCGCTGAAGCGCTGGGCGGCGCGTGATTCGGCCGGGCAGTTGCTGATGGCCAAGGTTGTTGGCTTGACCGTGGTGGATACCGATACGTTCCGGATCCAATTGAAGGAGCCGTTCGGTCTGCTGCTCGAAAGCCTCGCCAAGACCAGCACGCCGCTGGCGTTCATGATGCGCGAGCAGGAGGCGATGGTCGATCCGCAAACGCAGATCAAGGTCGCTATCGGTTCTGGCCCTTTCCTGTTTCGCGCCGATGAATGGAACCCCGGCAATCGTGCGGTCTACGTGAAGAACCCGAACTATATCCCGCGCGCCGAGCCGCCGAGCGTGTTGGCTGGTGGCAAGGTGGTGAAGGTGGACCGGGTGGAATTGTTGAGCATTCCCGACGCGCAGACCGCACACGCCGCGTTGATCAAGGGGGAAATTGATTTCGTCGAGGCGGTGAGTCTCGACCTGCTGCAAACCCTGAAAGTGCCGGGTGTGACGGTCGATGTGTTCAACCCGGCCGGCTATCGCGGGGTGCTGCGGATGAACCATTTGCAGCCGCCGTTCGATAATCCTCGGGCGCGGCAGGCGATGATGTGGTTGGTCGATCAGGAAGCCTACATGAATGCTGTGATCGGCGATCATGATTTCTGGACCACCTGCGGCGCGATCTTTGCCTGCGGTTCGTCAATGGAAAGTAAGGCCGGTGTCGAATGGGTGGCGGAGCATTCGGTGGAAAAGGCCCGCGCGCTGTTCAAGGAAGCCGGCTATGACGGGCGCCCGGTGGTGGTGCTGGACCCGACCGACACCGCCTGGTTCCATGCGATGGCGCAAGTGACCGCCGGATTGCTGAAATCCGCCGGCGTGAATGTGCAGGTGGTGGCGATGGATTGGGCCACCATGCTGCAACGCCGCGCCAGCAAGGCGCCGCCAGAGCAGGGCGGGTGGAACATTTTCCATACCGGCTATAATGGCGCCAACATCATGGGCCCGGCGGGGTTTTCCCATATGCCGGCGAATTGCGAGAAGGCCTGGTTCGGCTGGCCATGTGACGCCAAGTTGGAAAACCTGCGGGAAGCCTGGGCGGCGGCGCCGCCGGCGCAAAGGCCGGCGATTATGGACCAGTTGCAGATCCGCAATTTCGAAGTGGGCGTGGTGCTGCCGGTTGGGCAGTGGACGCCGCCGGTGGCGTATCGCAGCAATCTGTCCGGTTGGGTGAAGATGCCGGATGTTATCCCGTTCTGGGGGGTGGAGAAAAAATAGCGGGCCGTAGCCGGCTGATCCAGGCGCACTGGATCAGCCGGCCTCGGGTTAGCCGGCTGCCGCGTCCAACGCCTGACCGATATCGGCGAGGATGTCGTCAATATGTTCGATGCCGATGGACAGGCGGATATAGCCAGGGGTCACGCCGGTGGCCGCTTGTTCCTCGGCCGTGAGTTGCGAGTGGGTGGTGCTGGCCGGATGAATGGCCAGGCTTCTGCTGTCGCCGATATTGGCGACGTGGTAGAGCATTTTTAGCGCGTTGATGAAGGCTTTGCCGGCCTCAACCCCGCCGGTAAGCTCGAAGCCGAGCAGGCCGCCTTGGCCGCGCGGCAGGTATTTCGCGGCGCGTTCGCCGTCCAACCCGGTGGCGAGGCTGGGGTGAATGACCTTGGCAACGTCTTTGCGGCCGGCCAGGAACTTCGCCACCGCGGCGGCATTGTCGCAATGGGCACGCATGCGCAGGGCCAGGGTTTCGATGCCTTGCAGGATCAGCCACGCATTCATTGGGCTGATGCAGGCACCGATGTCGCGCAGCAAGGTGACGCGCATCTTGAGGATATAGGCGATCGGGCCGAGTGGCTTGACGGCCTGGCTCCAGACCGCGCCGTGGTAGTTCGCGTCTGGCGTGTTCAGTGAGGGCTGGCGGCTGCCGGCGGCTTCCCAGTCGAAGTTACCGCCATCGATGATGACGCCGCCGATCGAGGTACCGTGGCCGCCGAGGTATTTGGTGGCGGAATACATCACCACCGCGGCACCGTGGTCGAACGGACGTACCAGCAGCGGGGCGGCAGTGTTGTCCATGATGAGCGGAATGCCGAAGCGGCGGCCGATAGCTGCGACATCCGCAATCGGGAACACGCGCAATTTCGGGTTCGGCAGGGTTTCCGCATAATAGGCGCGGGTGCGGTCATCGGTGGCGCGGGCAAAGGCTTCCGGATCGGCCGGATCGACGAAGCGGACCTCGATCCCCATGTCCTTCAACTGGTTGGCGAACAGGTTCCAGGTGCCGCCATAGAGGTCGGTGGAGGAGACGACGTTGTCCCCGGCTTTGGCGAGGTTGAGGATCGAGAACAGGCTCGCGGACTGGCCCGAGGCCACGGCCAGCGCCGCGACGCCGCCTTCCAGGGCTGCCATGCGCTTTTCCAGCACATCGGTCGTCGGGTTCATGATGCGGGTGTAGATGTTGCCCAACTGGCTCAGCCCGAACAGGCCGGCGGCGTGATCGGTGTTGTCGAACTGGAAGGACGTGGTCTGGTAGATCGGCACCGCAACTGCGGTGGTGGCTTCATCGCGCCGCCAGCCGGCATGTAACGCGAGAGTTTCGGGGTGGGTGGACATGACGTTGCCTCCTCAAGATTGCTGATGGGTTTGAAACCCATTCCACGGCTTTTCGCAAGATATCGTTTTATTGCACGTTTTTTGAGTGTGAAAACACCTTGCCGTGCAACTTGCTCCAATCGCGCGCCGCGTCCAAGCTGGGTGCAATGACCCATGATTCGTCGCGCGCTTTGGCAGGCATCGGCTTCACTTTGTTGGGCGGACTGGTGTTTTCGGCCAGCAACGCGACGGCGAAGTATCTCTCGGCCGGCTATCCGCCAGGCCAGACTTTGTTTGTCCGCAGCGTGATTGCGCTGCTGATTTTGGCGCCGCTGTTAAAATGGACGGATATCAGAGCGCTGTTCGCGCCGGGGCAGCGCGGCTTGCAGGCGTTGCGGTGTGGCTGCTCGGCCATCGAAGTGGGGATGTATTACTGGGCGCTGACCTGGCTGGGGTTGGCGGAGATTTCCACCATTTATATGGCCGGCCCGATTTATGTGACCGCCATGTCTGCGCTTTTTCTGGGCGAGCGGGTGAGGTGGCGGCGCTGGGCGGCGGTGGCTGTTGGTTTCGCCGGGGTGTTGGTGGCGTTACGGCCCAGCAGTGGGGCAGTGAGCGTGCCGGCGCTGATCGCGGTGGCGGGCAGCGTGCTGTATTCCATTTCGCTGGTGGCAACGCGGCGATTGCGCGGCACGCCGAATGCGTTGCTGGTGGCCAGCCAGGTGGCGGCGTTGGCAATCCCGACCGCCATTCCGCTGGGCTGGGCGATGCCGTCCGGTGCGGACGCGCTGGCGCTGGCGGCGGTTGGGGTGATCGCGATGTGTGGGTATGTGTGCGTCAATCGCGGCCTGCAACTGGCGCAAGCCTCGGTCGTGGCTCCGTTCAGCTATGCGTCGATCGTGTGGGCGAGTTTGCTCGGGTATTTCGTCTTCGGCGACGTGCCCGGTGCGCATACGCTGCTGGGCGCGGCGCTGATCGTGGGCGCAGGGTTGTTTATTGTGGCGCGGCAGCGACACGTTGCTGTTGCATCGGGGGATCCGTCATGACTGTGCTGCTGGAAGCTTGGTTTCCCAATGCGCTGGAGACGTTGGTTGATCGGCTGAGCGATCCGGCATGGCGAGGGGCGCAGGTGGAGGCCTGGGTGTTTGAGGACCAAGCCGCACGCCATGCGGCTGAAGTGGCGCTGGCAACCGCCGGTGTCTCCGCCCGCATTCGCAGTGCCTACAAGCCGCTGTTGCACGCGGTGCTGGAGGAGATGGACCTGACCGGGGTGACGGCGATTGAGATTGCCACCCCCGCGCATCCCGCAGGCTCCGCGCAACGGTTTGCCCTGGAGGCGTATCCGCTGGCGGGCTTGGTGAAAATGCCTGTCAGCTTTCAGCCCGGCATCGAGGCTTTGACCTATACCGTTGCACTGCGCAGCGCCGACGGGGCGCGGCATTACAGTGTGTTCGCACCCAATACGATGCGCCCCGATACAACCGGGCGGGCGCAACTCTCGCCGAGCGGCTGGCTGCGCGTTGCGCGTGCCGGGGTGCGGTTTGAGGATCGGGCGCTGCCGACGGAATTTGTCAGCGCCTTTGATGCCGCGATGGCGGCGGTGATGGCGCATCCATGGCCGGAAAAATGGCCGTTCTTCGAAACGCTGGAAATCCGGATCGACACGGCCGGCATTGATCGACGCCTGCCGTTTCATGATGAATGCCTCAATACGCGCGAGGGGCTGCACGAGGATTTGTATTTCTCGCTACTGGAATATTTTCAGGCCAAAGCTGGATTGCCGGCCGGCGATCGGACCCTGCAGCCTGGCCAGATCATTCCCGATATCCGGTGGGGGGAAGGGGCGACGCGGGTTCGGGTGGTGGCTATGCCGCCGGTGGTGGAGCCGGTGCCGGTGGAAACGCGGCTGGCGCTGGAGAGCGCGAAGCGTCCGTTGCGGCCGGGTGAGATTGCGGCTGAAATGGCGGCGCTCGGTGGGGTGGCGTTCGAAGTGCCGTCCTGGCAGGGCCGAAGCATTCTTGGCCGTTATTTCCGCGGCCATGGGCCTGGATTTCTGCTGTCCGGCGGGCAGCATGCCAATGAGACCTCTGGCGTAGTGGGCGCGTTGCGCGCGGCGCATGAACTGAAGCTGATCCCGGATGTCAATTTTACCCTGATCGCTCAGGAGAATGTTGACGGCTACGCGTTGCATCAGCGCTTGATGCGGGAAAATCCGCATCATATGCACCACGCCGCGCGCTACTCGGCGTTGGGAGATGATATCGAAGCCCGGCCGGCCAAGCCCTGGCATGAAAAGGAGGCCCGCGAGCACGCATTCGCGCTCTGCGCGGCGCGGTTGCACATCAATCTGCACGGCTATCCCGCGCATGAATGGACCCGCCCACTGTCAGGCTATTTGCCGCGCGGCTTTGAACTCTGGTCGATCCCGAAGGGGTTTTTTCTCATTCTGCGGCATCATACCGGGATGGGCGGCAAGGCATTGTCGTTCCTACAGGCGTTGACGGAGCGGGTGATCACCACTCCAGGATTACGGGACTATAACGCCAGCCAGATTGCCGCCTGGCATGCCCATGCCGGGGAATTGCCGTTTCCGGTGATCAACGGCATTCCGTGCATGATCACCGAGAGCGACCGCGCCACCGTACCGTTCACGCTGATTACCGAGTATCCGGACGAAACCATCTACGGCGATGCGTTTCGGCTGGCGCACGATACCCAGCATGCGACGGTGATGGCGGCCGTGCGGCTGTATCTGGATGGGCAGTTGGGTTAGTTCAACCGCGCGGCTTCGGCCATCACCTCGATCGCCTCGGGCTGGCGGGAGCGGACGGTGAGGCTGTCCGCTCCGCTATCTTCCCAGGCGCGGAAGCGTTCGCGGATGCGCGCGGTGGGGCCGACGAGGGCTTTCAGATCCACCCATTCGTCGGGCACCGCTGCGATGGCTTCCTCCTTGCGGTGGGCGAGGTAGAGTTCCTGGATGCGGTCGGCGGCGTCGCCAAAGCCCATGCGGACCATGATGTCTTTGTGGAAATTTTTGTCCTTGTGGCCCATGCCGCCCACATAGAGCGCGACCTCGGGCTTTAACTTCGCCAGCGCTGCCTTGACGTCATCCGCCACTTCAACGTGGACGGAGGCTTGAATGGCGAGGTCTTTCAGGCTTTTGCCATTGCCGGCGCGGCGGAAGCCTTCTTCCAGCCAGGGGCGGTAGAAATCCAGCGATCCCGGGAAAAAGCCCATCGGCAGCCAGCCATCGGCGATTTCGGCAGTGAGTTTCACTGTCGCTTCGTTGCCGGTGGCGAGGTAGATCGGGATGTCCGGGTTCATGTGCAGGATGGATTTGAGTGGCTTGCCGACGCCCATCGCACCGGGGCCGTTATAGGGCAGGCTGATTTCGCGGCCTTCATGGGTGACCGGTTCCTGGCGGGCGAAAATCTTGCGCATGATGGCGACGTAATCGCGCATTCGGTAATAGGGCTTGCCCCAGGGTTCGCCATACCAGCCTTCCACAATCTGCGGGCCAGAGACCCCAATGCCGGCGATGAAGCGGCCGCCGCCGGCCAAGGCGTCAACGGTGCCGGCGCACATGGCCGCGTTGGCCGCCGTACGGGCAGCGAGTTGCATGATGCCGGTGCCGAGGCGGATGCGTTTGGTGAGCGCGGCGATATAGGCCAGCGGGGTGACGGCGTCCGAGCCATAGGCTTCCGCGGTCCAGACGGAGTCGTAGCCGAGTTCCTCGGCCCGCTGGATGAGCTTGATGGGGATATCTAGATGGGCTTTCGAGTATCCGATCGACAGGCCGAGTTTCATGACGGTTCACCCCTGGATTTTGCGGCGATGCTAATCGCCGAGCCCGCCGATGGCCAGATCATTGAGGGGGGATGAAGCACACGTCATCTTGCAGCTTGGACGTCCATAGGCGGTTGCAATCGCCAGAGATTGGGCTATTGCCTGCAACACCCCTGGGGGAAAATCCGGAGCACAGATGGCAGCCCTGATCGAAATTGACGGCCTGACCAAGCGGTTCGGCAGTTTCACCGCGGTGGACAATTTGTCCTTCACGGTTGAACGTGGCGAGGTCCTTGGCTTTCTCGGGCCGAATGGTGCCGGCAAGTCCACAACCATGCGGATGTTGGCTGGCTTCATGACCCCGAGTGCCGGCACGTCGCGGATTTGCGGGCATGATGTGCAGAGCGATTCGCTTGCCGCCCGCAAAAGCCTGGGCTTTTTGCCGGAAGGCGCGCCGACCTACCCGGAAATGACGGTGCTGGCGTTTTTGCAATTCGTGGGTCGCATTCGTGGCTTCAATGGGCGGGAACTGGCCGGCCGGGTGGAGCATGCGGTGGCGTTAACATCGCTAGCCGGGGTGCGGCTGCAACCGGTGGAAACGCTCTCCAAGGGGTTCAAGCGGCGGGTTGGCTTGGCGCAGGCGCTGTTGCATGATCCGCAAGTGCTGATCCTCGATGAGCCGACGGACGGGTTGGACCCGAACCAGAAGCATGAGGTGCGCAAGCTGATCGCCGATATGCGGGCGGAGAAGGCGATTGTGATTTCCACCCATATTCTGGAGGAGGTGGACGCGGTATGCACCCGGGCGATTGTGATCGCCAACGGGCGGATCGTCGCCGATGCGACGCCGAAGGAGTTGGAACAGCGGGCACCATCTGGCAAGTTGGACGACGTGTTCCGCGAATTGACTCTGCCGAAGGTGGCCTGATGCGCAACACCCTGATTGTCGCCCGCCGGGAACTCGGCGGCTATTTCGCCACCCCGGTTGCGGTGGTGTTCATCGTGATCTTCCTCGCCTTGCAGGGCGTGCTGACGTTCAACCTGGGCAATTTCTTCGAACGCAACCAGGCCGATCTGGCGCCGTTCTTTAATTTTGTGCCGTGGGTGTTTCTGCTGCTGGTGCCGGCCATCACCATGCGGCTATGGGCGGAAGAGCGCCGTTTGGGGACGATCGAGTTGCTGCTGACGCTGCCGATTACCCAGGCGCAGGCGGTGGTGGGCAAATTTTTGGCCGCTTGGGCGTTTTGCGCTATTGCCCTGCTGTTGACGTTTCCGTTTGTCATCACGGTGAATTATCTCGGCTCGCCCGATAATGGGGTGATTGCCTCCGGCTATCTCGGCGCCTTGTTGGTGGCGGGGGCGTTTTTGTCGGTCGGCGCGGCGCTGTCGGCGGCGACCAAAAACCAGGTGATTGCCTTCGTGCTGGCGGTGGCGGTTTGCTTTGTGTTCGCCGTCGCATCGTATCCGGTGGTGACGGAGTTTTTGTCGCGCAATACGCCGGTGCTGGCGGAGGTAGCGCGCAGGATCTCGGTCGCTGAGCGCTATGGCGCCTTCACCCGCGGGGTGATCGCGCTGCGAGATTTGGTTTTCTTTGCCTCCTTCATCGGGTTCTGGTTGTTCCTGAACACGGTTATCGTTGAACATCGCAAGGCGGATTGAGCAGAACATGCGACGCATCTGGTCTTCGCTTATCGGTGTCGTGGCTGTGGCCGCGATCCTTGTTGGCATCAATATGTTTGCCGAATCCCGTTTGGCGACGGCGCGGCTGGATGTTACCCAGCAGCACCTCTACACGCTGGCCGCCGGCACCAAGGGTATTATTGCCAGGCTGAAAGATCCGGTGACGCTGCGGCTGTATTATTCGCGGGCCTTGGGCAGCCGCATCCCGCAATACGGCGCCTATGCCGACCGGGTGACGGAGATGCTGCGCGAATACGCCTCGACCTCCAACGGCAAAATCCGCTTGGAGTTTTATGACCCCGAGCCGTTCAGCGATACCGAGGATCGGGCGCTGGCGTATGGACTGCAAGGCGTGCCGATGGATCAAAGCGGGGAGCAGGTGTATTTCGGCCTCGCCGCCACCAATCTGATCGATGATGAGCGCACGATTGCGTTTTTCCAGCCGGAGCGTGAGCGGTTTCTGGAATTCGACCTGTCCAAGCTGATCTATGAACTCTCCAGCCCGAAGCGGCCGGTGGTGGGCACGATGACCTCGCTGCCGCTGGACGGCGATCCGCGCGCCATGATGATGCGGCAGGCTGGTGGGCAGCCTTGGGTATCGGCGGTGCAGTTGCGCGATGGGTTCACCGTCAAACCGGTGCCGCTGGATGCGCAGGTGATTGATCCGGACATTCAGGTATTGCTGGTGGCACAGGCGCAGGGCTTATCTGACACGGCGCTATACGCGATCGATCAGTTCGTGATGCGTGGTGGTCGGTTGATGGTGATGGTGGACCCACATTCCGAGGCGCAGGCACAAATGCCGAGCCAGACCGGGGCACCGAACGAGAATACCGGCTCCAATCTGCAAAAGCTGTTTGATGCCTGGGGGATTGTCTACGACCCGACCAAGGTGGTGGCCGATATCAAGGGTGCCTGGCGGGTGCGGGCGAATGCGCAGGACCGGGTGCAGGCGGTGGATTTTATCGCCTGGTACAATATCCGTGACGGGCTGAATAAGGACGATCCGGTGACCGCGGATCTCAGCCAGATTACCGTTGCCTCGGCGGGGGCGATCAGCAAAAAGCCGGGCAGTGACATCACCTTTACCCCATTGCTGTCCAGCAGCGATCAGTCCGGCTTGATTGAGGTGGAGAAGGTGAAGTTGTTCCCCGATCCGGCCAAATTGCTCGGCAGTTTCAAGCCGGCCGGTGGTCCGTATGTGATCGCCGCGCGGGTGCGTGGGGTGTTGCAATCCGCGTTTCGTGGCCCGCCGGCCCCGCCG
>Ga0164296_1005876_pt1 | contig 10576 bp, 8 predicted proteins | sample GEODES057metaG_FD_113533 | JGI IMG/M metagenome (GOLD analysis project Ga0164296, IMG submission 113533) | Dystrophic lake water microbial communities from Trout Bog Lake, Wisconsin, USA - GEODES057 metaG | ecosystem: Environmental > Aquatic > Freshwater > Lake | place: USA: Trout Bog Lake... | reverse complement strand
GCTTTCAACGCAAAGCGATTGTTTAACCCCTTGCCAGAACCGATGGGCGCACCCCAAGGCATGAGCACCTCGCACCCAACCGCCAACAATTTCTCGCCCACCACCAGATCATCAGTCGTATAGGGAAATACTTTGAAGCCTTGCGCCGTCAATTCGCGCGCCGCGTCGACAAGGCCGAAGACGTCGGGTTGCAACGTGTCGGCATGGCCGATGACTTCGAGCTTGATCCAGTCTGTCTCGAACACGTCCCGCGCGAGCTCCGCCGTCAGGATTGCCTCTTTCGCGGTATGGCATCCGGCCGTGTTTGGCAGGACATGGACGCCAAGCTCTTTGATGATGGTCCAAAATTCGCGCCCACCCGTGCCGCCTGTTGTTTCGCGGCGAAGGGAAACTGTAACGATATCGGTCTTTGAGGCCTTGATCGCGTTAGATAAAATCGCAGGCGAGGGATATTGCGCCGTGCCCAGCATCAGGCGCGATTGAACCTCTGTGCCATAAAGTGTGAACGCATCAGTCATCATCAGCCTCCCTGCATCGGCACGAGAATTTCAATTCTGTCGCCCGGTTGCAGTTCTGTCGTTGCGCGGGCTCGCTTTGGCACAACAGCGTGATTGCGCGCGGTCGCCACAGGCACATCCTCATAGCCCATTTCAATGACGAGTTCGGCGACAGTTTTCGCCGCAACGATGTGCTCGACGCCATTGACCACAATCTTCACCGCTCGACCTCCGGAAATGTTTTGCCATCGACAATGATGTCCGCCACGCGACGCGCAAGCGCGGGTGCGCCGAGATAGCCATGCCGATAAAGCCCGTTGACCCGCAAGATGTTTCCATCCCGCCGAATGCGGGGCAGATTGTCGGGGAATGCAGGTCTCACATCGGTGCCGGTTTCCACAATCTCCGCCTCACCAAAGGCGGGATGAACACCGTAGGCCGCGTTCAGCAATTCCATCATCGAACGTGCTGAGAAACGCGTGCGATCGGCGCTTTCGATCATCGTCGCACCCACCATCACATGATTGTCCGTACGCGGCACGAGATAGACCGGAATTCGTGGATGCAAGAGTCTCACAGGGCGCGAAAGCGTGATGTCTTTGGTTTTTAGAATCAGCATCTCGCCTTTGACACCGCGCAAATCTTTCAGCACGTCTCGCGCTTCTAAACCACGGCAATCAATCACGTGATCGGCTTCAACCGACTCCGGTTGAATGTCAGTTTTAAGCACGAAGCTTACATTATGTTTTGCCTCTAATATCTGCCGTAAAAACAGCAAAGCATCGCGCGGATTGAGATGCGCCTCGTCTTTGAAATACAAAGCCGTTTCGAAGCGTCCACCGAGATCAGGTTCAAGCTCAGAAATCTTTGTGCGGTCAATCCATTCAAAATGCGATGTTCGCGCGGCAAAGCGTTTCAAATCCGGCGTGTCGCGCGGGGGCGCAATCACAAGACTGCCTTTGTTGATGACGTGAGGAAAATGCTCACGCCAATAGGCAAGCGATTCAAGTCCCAATTCGCCGATCAAAGGCTCGGCGCTCTCCATTTCGCACCAGAGCGCCAACATGCCACCGGCCCACCAGGAACAGCCGCGACCGGTCTCCGCTTCGCGCTCATAAACAGTGACGCCAACACCGCGCATGCTTAACGCATGCGCGGTTGTCAGTCCCATAATGCCCGCGCCGACAATGGCAACCTGTTTGGACATGATGTCGTGTCCTTTACGCCTTTTGATTGGCAATCAGTTTTGCAAGAGCAAAACTCACAATCAGTGACGGAAGCGCTGAACCCAAACTTGGTGCATAAAGCGTCGTGCCTTGATAGACCGCAATGCCGATGATCCACGCGATCAGGGAGCGCCATGCGATAGCGCCTTCCGACGCGCGATTGCCGAGCGCTTTGATTGCGCCGTAACGTGCGAGAATGACACCAAACAGCGGCACAAAGATTGAGCTCAAAATGGTCAGGAATTGCGAGATCAACTGGCTCGTCGACTCGGCCATTTCCGAAAGCAGAAGCGCCAAAGCAATCGACAATATCGCCATGCCGATGCTGCGTGTCGTCAAGCTCGCTTTACCACCAATGGCTTGCGAACTCACAGACGCCGAATAAAGATCGCCATAGCCATTGTCGAGCTCGTCAATCACAATGAAGGACAAAGCAACAAGTCCGCCTTGTGCCAACAGGAGTCCTGTGACGAGATCATCACCAACGCCTGCAAAAGCCACAATTGCACCCAGTGCGTAGCACCAGATATTGGCAAGGGCATAACCGATGAATGTTCCATTGCGTGCGCCGCTCAATGTCTTGCTGAAACGCGAATAGTCGGCAACCAAAGGAAGCCAAGAAACAGGCATTGCAATCACGAGATCGACGCCGCCCCAAAAGCTCAAATCACCTGAACCGTCCTGACCCCAAAAGCTTGAAAAGCCTTTGGTCATCATGGTCGAGCCGAATTGGTAAGAGAGCCAGATCATCGAGAGAACAACGAGCGGTAAACCGATCTTTGACAGGATCTGCCGCACGAGAGTCGTCATTGAGCCAAGCAGGAGGAGCGTCAACACCCCGCCCCAAACAAAGAGCAAGATGAGTGAGAGTGCATCGCTCTCCAAACCAAAGGCCTGCTTGAGAACAGCCTTTGAACCATCGCGCATGATGATGATTTCAAACGCCGCCCAGCCAACCAATTGGATAACATTGGCAAGTGCAGGAAGCCTGCCAAGGCTTGACCCAAACGAAGCGCGCATAATGCCAGCAGCAGAAAGGCCGGTCTCCTGTCCGAGACCAGCGGCGAGCGCCAGAATAGCTGCCCCGACGATGCTGCCGATCAGTGTCGCAAGCAGGGCCGCCGGCGGACTCAAACCGGGGACGAGTGATGCGCCTGCCTGCATAACCAGCAGGCCGACACCGAGGCTGAACCACAAGGCCGTTTGATCACGAAAGCCAAACACGCGTTCATTGGCGGCGATGGGTTGGACGGAATTGTGAGTGGATAAATCTGCCATAATGATCTCCTTTAGATCTCATGGCAGGAAAGCGATCAGCGGAGCACCGGGGGTACCCCGGGCTGTCGTCTAGCTTCCCTGCGCGAGGATTACCTCATTCAGGTTCAAAGGGTTTATTCTCAGCCGCCGTTCGCCGTCCTTGTCCGACGTCTCAGGCAGCACCCCCAGCGAAATGTCCAGACCTTTCAAGTCAGGATCAGCTTGTTTAGGTCAATCCCACCGTGGAAGGCAAGACTGGATTTGACCCCGACGATTTATCCCCTCCTGCCGACAAACTGTCGTGAAACGCTCGTTTCAACCGATGTGATTGGGGGCGCTGGCCCGTCGCGCCGCGGTGAATTCGGGTGTCCCGAACGATAGACCTCGCGCAATCATTGTGTTGCGTGACGTCGGGCAGGGAGTGAAGCGACAAAGATGTTCCTGATGTAAATCCATGATGACCTCGAGGGGGCAAACCTCTCAGTCTCTCAACCATCATACGATATGTCTCAATCGATTGAGAGGATCGTGCTGTTCTATTACCAGAAATGCTATGGTTCTTTACCTGAAAGCCCCTTGTACTCACCTGATCATTACATGATTTTAGGTGATCAATTTGCAAAACTGCAAATAAATGACCACATTGCAGAGCGGTGCAGCTTAGAAGAACGGTCCCAAAGTATCGGAAATGATACGGACATTGAGCGCCAAAATGGCGATGGCGAAGCATGACGCCAAAATTGTCACAAACCGCGAATTGACAAATTCCCCCATAATTGTCCGCCGCGATGTAAAGACAATCAGGGCAATCAAGGGAACCGGCAGCACAAGGCTGAGAACCACCTGACTGAAAATTAATGCTTGAGTGGAATCAACGCCACACCAGACCACGACAAAGGCAGGAATCATCGTGATCGCCCGCCGCAGCCAGAGCGGCGTACGGAACGTCAGAAACTGTTCCATAATGATTTGTCCTGCCATCGTACCGACAACGGAGCTCGAAAAGCCTGATCCGAGCAGAGACACCATAAAAAGCGCCGCGGCGCTCGCACCCAGAAGTGGTTTGAGGGTCAGATAAGCGGTTGCGATATCCGCAACATCATTATGAATGCCATCATGAAAGACTGTGGCCGCCATCGCGACCATCGCGATATTGATAAAACCCGCTAAGCCCAAAGCAAACAGAACTTCGATATTCGAGAACGCCAAAATCCGACGAATTTCGTGGCGTGAATTGGCTGGAATTCGCTCCTGCGTCAGGCTTGAATGAAGATAAATCACATGCGGCATTACCGTTGCCCCGATAATGCCCACCGCAAGCGTGATTGCCCCTTCATCCGCCAAATGTGGCGTTGACATGCCCTGCCAAAGGGCAAGCCAATGAGGCGGGGCGACCACCAATTCCGCGATGTAACACAGGCTAATCAAACCAACAAAGAGCCCGATGAGAATCTCCATCGGCCGGAATCCACGCGATTGTACAAGCAACAGCCCGTAAGTGATCACACCGGTGGCCACCAGCGCGGGAAATAAAGGCAATCCGGTCAGAAGCGAGAGCCCAATCGCGCCCCCTAAAAATTCGGCTAAATCCGTAGCCATTGCGCCAATCTCGCTGACCGCCCACATCCCCCAAACGACCGGCTTTGGCAGCGTATCGCGCGCAATCTGTGCAAGGCCTCGCCCCGTCACAATGCCGAGCCGCGCGGACAGCGCCTGAAACAGCATGGCCATCAGGCTGGCCCAAACCACGACCCAAACCAGTTCATAGCCATAGGTTGCCCCGGCAGCGATATTGGTCGCGAAATTGCCTGGGTCCATATAGGCGACGGAGGCGATCATCGCCGGGCCAACGAAAGGGAGCAGCGCTGATAGTCCTCGCCGCCGTCCCTCTGCCGCTTCCCGGCCTGCTGCGATCACTTGATCGGTCCATGTCATGTCGTGATCTCGAAAGGTCCTGTTCGTGAATGATACAAATGGAGGCCTTTAGGCGTTACGCAATGTCCATCGTTACAGATGACGGCAAAAAGGGATCATCCGCAAAGGTTTGGGCGGCCTTTTTGTAATCGGCAATCAGGTCTTTACAAAGCGCCGCAGCTGTTGGGCTTTCACCAATTGCACCAACCCCCTGTCCGGCTGACCAGATGCTCTTCCACGCCTTGGCTTCCGCCGAAAGGCTCAACGCGCCATGAGGCGGAAGATGGTCTGGATCTAGGCCAGCCGCGAGGATGCTTTTTCGTAGAAAATTGGCCGGAATTCCTGAGATATTGGGCGTGTAAACGATGTCAGCAGCGCGAGATTCTTGCATCATCGCACGGTAGGCATCGGATATCTGAGCTTCTTTAGTGGCTAAAAAGCGCGTGCCAAGATAGGCAAAATCAGCCCCCATCACCCGTGCGGCGGCGATATCGCGGCCCGTACTCATCGCCCCCGACAAGATCAAAGTGCCTGAAAAAACCGATCGGATTTCGTGCAGCAAGGCGAAAGGGTTCAATGTTCCGGCATGGCCGCCAGCACCCGCCGATACCGCAATAATGCCATCAACGCCCGCCTCAGCTGCTTTTTCGGCATGGCGACGGCTGATGACATCGTGAAACACCAATCCACCATAAGAATGGATTGCATCCACAATATCCGGCACTGCGCCAAGCGAAGTGATGACGAGGGGTACTTTGTGTTTGACGACGATTGCGAGATCATCCTGCAGCCTCTCATTGGTCTTATGCACAATGAGGTTCACCCCAAAGACGGCAGGATCGTCCAAGCCGGCGAGTCGCATTTCAATATCGTTGAGCCAGGCTTCAAAACCCTCTGATGAGCGTTGATTGAGTGCCGGAAACGTTCCGATGACTCCGGATCGGCATGTCTCGACGACGAGATCGGGGCCTGAGGCTAAGAAAAGGGGTGCGGCGATGGCGGGAAGTTTCAGGCCGCGCATGAGAGACGGAGGAATAGACATGGCACTCAATGTTTCAAAAACGTCAATTCGTGACGGTATCCGATAAGTCTATGCCGAAATCTGATCGGCCGTTGCCTTAATCAGACAAAGGAATGGCGTAAATTTGATAGCAAAAGCGATGATCATCGCGCATGACTATCGGCGCACAGAGTGACATGTTCGAGGACAAGTTCAAGCGTTTCAAGTCGGATCAAGCCCGTTTTCGGGGTGCCAGCCGAATTGCCCGCGACAATCACCCGATCAATGTCTCAGGATCAAAAGGGGAGATTCCGACAGATGGCAGTCAAGACCGATATTGAGATCGCCCGCGAGGCGAATAAGCAGCCGATCCTCGACATCGGGGCCAAGCTTGGCATTCCTGCCAATGATCTTCTTCCCTATGGCCATGACAAAGCCAAAGTCAGCCAATCCTTCATCCAATCGATCCAAAATCGCCCGGACGGAAAACTCATCCTCGTTACTGCGATCAACCCCACGCCAGCAGGGGAAGGCAAGACCACGACAACTGTCGGGCTCGGTGATGGATTAAACCGTATCGGCAAAAAAGCTGTCGTGTGTATCCGTGAGGCTTCTCTCGGCCCTAATTTTGGCATGAAGGGTGGTGCTGCTGGCGGCGGTTATGCGCAAGTTGTGCCGATGGAAGAAATGAACCTTCATTTCACAGGCGATTTCCACGCCATCACCTCGGCGCATAATCTCCTCTCGGCGATGATCGACAACCACATCTATTGGGGCAATGAACTCGGCATTGACGAGCGCCGCGTGGTGTGGCGTCGCGTCATGGATATGAATGACCGCGCTCTGCGCGACATTGTTGTCTCGCTCGGTGGTGTCTCGAACGGATTCCCGCGTCAGACAGGCTTTGACATCACGGTAGCCTCGGAAGTTATGGCCATCTTGTGTCTGTCCAAAGACTTGATGGATCTGCAGAAACGTTTGGGCGATATTGTGGTGGCCTATCGTCGTGATAAGTCGCCGATTTATTGCCGTGACATCAAGGCCGATAGCGCGATGGCCGTCCTCTTGAAGGATGCGATGCAGCCCAACCTCGTGCAAACACTCGAGAACAACCCAGCCTTTGTCCATGGCGGCCCATTCGCCAATATCGCGCATGGTTGCAACTCAGTCATTGCAACCACGACCGCATTGAAGCTCGGTGATTATGTTGTGACCGAAGCAGGCTTCGGCGCGGACTTGGGAGCCGAGAAATTCTTCGACATCAAGTGCCGCAAAGCCGGATTAAAGCCCGCTGCCGCGGTTATCGTTGCGACTGTTCGCGCGATGAAAATGAACGGCGGCGTCGCCAAAGCCGATCTCGGCACCGAGAATGTCGAAGCTGTGAAGAAGGGTTGCGCGAATTTGGGACGCCACATCGCCAACACCAAGGGCTTTGGCGTGCCAGTCGTCGTGGCGATCAACCATTTCTTCTCGGACACAGATGCTGAAATCCAAGCCGTGAAGGATTATGTCGCGAGCCAAGGCTCGGAAGCGATCTTGTGCAAACATTGGGCGCATGGCTCGGCCGGCATTGAGGAGCTCGCGCACAAGGTTGTCGCACTTGCTGAATCGGGCGTGGCCAATTTTGCCCCGCTTTATCCCGATGACATGCCGCTGTTCCAGAAGATCGAGACGGTGGCCAAGCGCATCTATCACGCGGATGAAGTGCTGGCTGATAAATCGATCCGCGACCAGCTCAAGGCCTGGGAGGCGGCGGGCTATGGCCATCTGCCTGTCTGCATGGCAAAAACGCAATATTCATTCACGACGGACCCAAATGTGCGCGGTGCCCCCACGGGACACTCGGTCCCCGTGCGCGAAGTGCGCCTGTCGGCCGGTGCAGGCTTTATTGTTGCAATCTGCGGTGAGATCATGACAATGCCGGGCTTGCCAAAAGTACCGTCCGCAGAAGTGATCAAGCTCAACGACAAGGGCGAGGTCGAGGGACTATTTTGACAGTCCCAGAAACTGCACGAACTCTCTTCAAAGCGCGCCCTCTAAGGCGCGCTTTTTTCGTCACTGATGGTGCAATTTCTAGCGCGCGGTGCTCGCGCCTGCCGCACGAATATCGGCAATATTCTTCGCATAGGCCGTCGGCCCGCCCTTAAACACAGCGGACCCGGCTACGAGAACATCGGCACCTGCCGCAGTAAGCAGCGGCGCGGTTTCTGGCGTTACACCGCCATCGATCTCAATCCGAATGTCACGAGTGCCGATCATGGTCTTCACACGCGCCACTTTCTCGATGACCGAAGGGATAAACGCCTGTCCGCCAAAGCCCGGATTGACGGTCATCAGCAAGACGAGATCAAGCCGGTCGAGCACATATTCAATCACACTTTCATGCGTCGATGGGTTGAGGGACACGCCTGCCTTTTTGCCTAACGCCCGAATGGCCTGCAGAGATCGGTCAAGATGCGGGCCAGCTTCGGCATGAACCGTGATATAATCGCACCCAGCATCGGCAAAGGCGGCAAGATAGGGATCAGCCGGCGCGATCATCAGATGGCAGTCAAAAACCTTGTCGGTGCGGTTACGGATCGCTTTGATCGCCGGAGGACCGAATGTGATATTGGGCACAAAATGCCCATCCATGACATCGAGGTGGATCCAGTCAGCCCCAGCCTTCACAACGGCTTCGACTTCGTCGCCAAGCCGCGAAAAATCTGCAGACAAAACGGATGGAGCAATAAGCGGAGCGTGCGGCATGACGGAATCCTGTTGAAAGGGCAGCCAAACGGGCTGCACAAGGCGCGGATTATAGCGCCTCGTCAAGTGGCGTGGTGGATAACTGGTTTTTGATCTGCAATGGCCACTAATTGAAAAACAGCATGGTCAACCGCACCGAGAGGCCACTGACGACCGCCGTCAGAACGGTCCCCCATGCCAAATCAATGAGCGCAATCTTGGCGGTGAAGCCCTTCATCACAGCCAGATTGGTCAGATCATAAGTGCCATAGGCCACCAGCCCAAACAATGCGCCGTAGACGATCGCTCGGGTGATAGAGCCGGCTTCAATCGCGGGAAGAAGAACGAAAACGGTCATTCCGAGAGCATAGAGGACGTAGAAAGCCGCTGCCGATGGCAAATCAGGCGATTCTTTGATGAGAGTGCCAATTTCAGAGAGATAGAACCCTCGTCCGAGCCATCCAAGCCAAACCATATCAATGGCAAACATCAAAATGAGCGCGGTTACTGCGACAATTATGGTTTGTAACATCAGGGGACGCTCCATGATCATGGGGTTCTTACGAAGCCTATCATCATCAGGATCACTGCCGAGGGCTTTGGAGATTGGGGTCGCGCGATGGGGACGATAATTCGACTTGGCCTTCTCTGACCGCCCTTTGCCAGGAATGAAGACGGTTTTTTGAATGCTCGTATCGCGTGTGAAATGAAGTGGGGACCAACTCCTGAGTTGGATCGATTCATGCGTGTATTTGGCACCGCTTTCCGCTAAGAACTCTATGACGAATCACGCTTTTCTCTCGATTGATCGTAAAAGGTTCCGCCGCCAATGACTGATGACAACCGCCTTGCCGAGGCCGCCGAAGCCTATGGTGCCGAATCTATCAAGGTTTTGAAGGGGTTGGATGCCGTCCGCAAGCGGCCCGGCATGTATATTGGTGATACGGATGACGGCTCCGGCCTGCACCACATGGTCTATGAGGTTGTCGATAATGCCATCGACGAGGCGCTCGCGGGCCATGCCGATCTCGTGACGGTGACGCTCAATGCAGATGGTTCTGTAACCGTCACCGACAATGGCCGCGGTATTCCGACAGATATTCACCCGTCAGAAGGCGTCTCAACGGCCGAGGTGATTATGACCCAGCTTCACGCGGGCGGGAAATTCGACCAAAATTCTTACAAGGTCTCAGGTGGCCTTCACGGCGTTGGCGTGTCGGTCGTGAATGCATTGTCGGAATGGCTGAAATTGCGCATCTGGCGTGGCGGTTTCGAGCACGCAATGAGCTTCAGCCATGGGGTGGCCGATGCGCCATTGGCTGTGGTTGGGCCGAGTGATCGTCGCAATGGGACGGAGGTGACCTTTAAGGCCTCACCCGAAACCTTCACAATGGTCGAATATGACTACGGCACGCTTGAGCACCGCTTGCGGGAACTCGCTTTCTTGAACTCCGGTGTTCATATCGTGTTGACCGACGCAAGACATGCCGAAATCGTCAAGCAAGACATGGTCTATGAAGGCGGCTTGCAGGAATTTGCCCGCTATCTCGATCGTGCAAAATCGCCGCTGATCAAAGATCCGATCTATGTGACGACCGAGAAAGACGGCATCACGGTTGAAGTCGCGATGTGGTGGAATGACAGCTATCACGAAAATGTGTTGTGTTTTACGAACAACATCCCACAGCGCGACGGCGGCACCCATTTGGCCGGCTTCCGGGCCGCTTTGACTCGGCAGGTGACGAGCTATGCGGATGCGAGCGGTATCACCAAGAAAGAGAAAGTCTCGTTGACGGGCGATGACACCCGGGAAGGACTGACCGCGATTTTGTCGGTAAAAGTACCGGATCCGAAATTCTCGTCTCAAACCAAAGACAAGTTGGTTTCATCAGAAGTGCGCCCGGTTGTCGAAAGCGCCTTAGGTGAAGCGCTGGGCATTTGGTTTGAAGAGCATC
>Ga0164296_1005875_pt1 | contig 10577 bp, 10 predicted proteins | sample GEODES057metaG_FD_113533 | JGI IMG/M metagenome (GOLD analysis project Ga0164296, IMG submission 113533) | Dystrophic lake water microbial communities from Trout Bog Lake, Wisconsin, USA - GEODES057 metaG | ecosystem: Environmental > Aquatic > Freshwater > Lake | place: USA: Trout Bog Lake... | reverse complement strand
GTGATTGCTGCGAACAAAGGTGCTTTGTTGGTATCAATGTTTTGTTTGGGCATATTGTTAGGAGATGAATTTTTGAGTTATTGTGCTTCGAGATCCACAATATTTAACGCAATGTGGCCGCAGTTGCTCAATTTAACAAGAAATAGATGATAAGAAAGGTTTTTTTGCGCGCCTGTTTGCTTGTAATCGTTCTATTTGGCGTTGCAGGGTGTGCAACGCAACAAAAAAAGAGTCTCTCGGTCAACGTCCCGTCCGATCAGTGGTGGGACGAGGCTGTAGCCAGCCAAGACCTTACGACACGCAACGTTGCGAAGGTGCGTGTGGCAATCCAAAAGGCTTCGGGTCAGACATTTTCTTTGGGCGTTTCGCCAGACCCCGATGTGAACGCCTACGCAACGACTGAAACGGGCAAGAAATTAATTGTGTTCACTAACGGCTTTTTAAAAGAGTTTGGCGATGACCCGGATGTAGTGGCCAATGTGATGGGGCATGAGTTAGCGCATCACCAGTTAGGCCACACAAAAGAGGGTTACAAGCAGAATCGCGATATCACTGTCGAAGCTGTCAGCACAACGATGGGAGTCATTTCAAGTTTTTTCGTGCCTTTCAGTGGAATCTTTGTGGGTAATGCAGTGAAAGCCGCCGGTATGTCCTATAGTCGAGATGATGAGCGGGATGCTGATCAAATGGGTATGGATTGGGCGAGCCAAGCCGGCTATTCTGTTTGCGGTAGCTATAGATTCGCGGCAAGGTTAAGTGAAGCCAATCAAGGGGCAACGCTCTTAATGTTGTCAAGTCACCCGGGCAATGGCGAGAGAATGGAAACTGCTCAGGCCCGTAGCCTTCTTGCGACCGGCAAATCCTGCTCAAAAATGTAAGTTTCTGTAGTATTCGCATCCCTATAATTGGACTACTAAAGATACCAATTTCTACTAAGCGCCGTATTGATTTTCAAAGGAAATATTGATTATGACTGAGCAAATCTCGGAAAATGTTGATGCTTATACTATCGATGGTGATCTATTGAAAGTTATTATCAATGACGAGGGTCAATATTCAATTTGGTCAGCAAAAAAAGTAACCCCTGCTGGATGGAAAGAAGTAGGTTTTTCTGGGTCTAAAACTGACTGTTCGTCGTATGTGGACCAACATTGGACCGATATGCGTCCCCTGAGCTTGCAAAGAGCAATGCAAAAGAATAACCACTGAGAAGAGTTGATATGTTCCGGTTTGAGGGGATTTGGACGAAGGAAACGGATTTCGTCGAGGCAGACGTGTTTCCTCTTGCGGGAGCCCAGCGCTTTGTATGGTTTCATCAGCGAATAAATCCCTTAAGCACTGCGTACAACATTGGAAACCTAGTCCACATTCGAGGTGCGCTTGACAAGGATGCCTTCATAGCAGCTCACGACAGCATGCTTGCTAGAACGGACTCAGTGCGTTTGCGGTTTTCTGAGAAAGACGGTGAGCCGTTTCAATGGGTGGGTCCTTTTGTTGCCGGTCATTTGCCATTTTGGGATTTCAGTACTGAGACCGACGCTGAACAATGCAGTCATGATTTTTTAAAGGCACTAGAGAAACATCCGTTTGATTTGCAAAGAGATTCTTGTTACCGGTATGGCCTGATTAGACTGGCTGCCGAGCGATGGATTTTCTTCACATTTTTTCACCACTTAGTGATAGATGCTTTAGGTGGTGCAATGTTGATTAACGAGGTTGCAAATAGCTATCAAGTTGATCAGCAGGACTTGCCCAACAACCCCAGTGTTTCCTGGGAGGTCGCTGCATTTGACGATAAGCTTTATCAAAAGAGCCAAGATTGGTTTGATGACCAGAAGTTTTGGCTAGACAAGCTTGAAGGCTTTGGAGCGCCCGTTAGCCTTTGCCCAAGACCGCTCAAGAAAATGGATATTTCTGTGCCTGGATCAATGGGTACGAAGATTTCCCGGGAGGACTACAACGCGATTACAAAATGGGGGCAGGAACACGGCAGAAGCGCGTATTCCGGCTTTGCAACTGCCGTCATTGTTTATCTAGCTCGGATCACAGGATCAACTGATGTATGCATCGGCAGCCCGACCTCGGGACGTAGCAAAAGAACTCGCAGAACAATAGGAATGCTGGCAAATGCGGTGCCTGTTCGCGTTAGATTAGCCGAAACCGACTTAATTAAGGATATCGTTCTTAAGGTCGGGCGAGAAATTCGCTCGAGCCTGAGGCATAACAGGTATCCATTTGGTGAAATAGCTCAACTCAGGCGTCAACAACAGCAAGATGCACCTTTTTCAATATTGGTGAATCACCTAGCCATCAACGGTGCGCCATTATTTGGTGAAGCAATTGGAAAAATTGAGACTTGGGGTGCGGGTCCAGTTGCCGACATGGAAGTTCAGTTTTTTGACAACTGTGATGGCGGTCCAGTTGTTCTGCGACTTGATTTCAATGTAGAGAGGTATACGCGTGATCAAGTGCGAAGCCATCTCGAGCGGCTGCTGTACGTGCTGCAAACTTTGCCTAGCCTGACTGATTTGCCATTAGCGGCCATCGACTTAGTGCAAAAGAGCGAACGCGCTGCATTGATCGATTTGTCAAGCGGTCCGGTTGTTGACTTGAGTGATTATGGTGATACCGTCCCCGAGCTTTTTTTGCGAAGAGCTAAGACTGACCCAGAAGCCATCGCTCTAATATATGAAGACGCGCAAGGCCAAGCGACAATGAGTTACGCAGAGCTTGAAGCGCGTTCTAACCAGCTAGCTAGGTACTTGATTGCTCAAGGGGTAGTACAAGAGCAAATCATCGCTGTTTTGTTATACAGATCGCCTGAGTTGATCGTTAGTATGTTAGCGATCATGAAAACAGGGGCGGCTTATTTACCGATTGATCCTGATTATCCAATCTCTCGAGTTGAATTTTTGCTAAGAGATAGTGGGGCAAGAAAAGTCATTACTCGGGATGAATTTTATGAGCCGATTGCTAATACAACACAGGGACACCTGCCAGAGGCGATTTCCCTAGATGACCCTGTCGTTCAGATTTTGATTGACGCGTTTGGATCTGAAGATGTTCAGGACACTGACCAAGCAGTTCGACTGCACGGGGACAATCTAGCGTACGTTATCTACACGTCGGGCAGCACAGGTACGCCTAAAGGCGTCGCGGCAAGGCACACTGGGATTATTAATTTGGCATATGCCAAAGCGAGCAACCTTGAGATCAGACAAGGAGATCGCGTACTGCAGTTTGCATCGCACGCATTCGATGGAAGTATTCAAGAGATATTTTCAACATTTTTTGCCGGTGCATCTCTTGTGCTTCCCGCCTCAGGCATGCGCATGGATACAGCCGCTCATCTGCCTGAATACATCGTCAAATATGGCGTGACTCATGCCACTTTGCCACCCGCTCTGATCAAAATTTTAAGTCCTGAGGACGTTGTGGGTCTCAGAACGCTTTGTGTCGCGGGAGAGGCTTGCTCTCCCGATTTGGTTGGTAAGTACTCCAAGGACCGAAGAATGATTAACGGTTACGGACCCACAGAAGTGACTGTAACCGCCACGATGAGCACTGCGCTTGATGCGCTGCGTGATGGCAACGAAGATTCTGGACCAGTTCCTATCGGTTTACCCATAAATAATGCACAAGTTTATCTTTTAGATCCTGGTTTAGATCTTGTGCCAGAAGGGTCGGTTGGAGAAATCTATGTCGCAGGTATCGGCGTGACCAGAGGATATTTTGGTCGCCCTGGTTTGACTGCAGAACGTTTTATTGCATGTCCCTTCGGTGAGCCAGGCCTCAGGATGTACAGAACCGGTGATTTAGCTGTTCGGCGACAGGATGGTGTGCTTGTCTACATCGGACGTGCAGACGATCAAGTGAAGATTCGCGGCTTTCGGATTGAAACAGGTGAAATTGAATCAGCGCTTTTGGCCGGATTTGATGAAATCGCTCAGGTTGCGGTAGTTGCCAAACCTGTCGGTAATGACCAGCGTTTAGTTGCCTATCTGGTTATAAAGGCCCAGTCTACTGTTCCTGATGTGGCCGTTATGCGTGCGACTTTGGGTTCCTCCCTTCCAGAATATATGGTGCCCTCATATTTTGAACGGATTGGTAAGTTGCCTTTAACAATTAATGGGAAAATTGATGTCCGCGCATTGCCTGATCCGATAATTGAGATTGATGAGTCCACATTTGTTGCCCCCGAGTCTGAAAATGAAATCTTGATTTGCAAGCTCTATGCAGATCTGATCGGCCTCGGTCAGATTGGTGTTGACGATGATTTTTTTGCCATAGGTGGTCACTCGTTGCTTGCGATTAGTTTAATCGCCAAAATCCGCGATAAGACCGGTTGCGCAGTTGCATTGGAGAAAATATTTGAATGTCCAACGCCTCGTGCTTTAGCTTCAAAAATTCAATCGCAAGAGAAAACACAAATCACTGCCTTGGTCGCAGGCATGGGGCGCTTGAATGATGTCTCACAATATAGTGCCGAAATGATAGCAGTGCGAAGCTAACTTAATATTACATTTTCGTATTTGCTACAGCTAATAGCAAGGCTCTTGTCGACATATTCTCAGTCCTCTTATCCCTTTAATGATGGCGTTGTTGCGCGAAGAATCGTGTCTTTGCGAATAACGCCGGCAAAACGTTTGAGCGTCGAGCTCCATTAGTTGCAAGCACCGACTGCGTAAGCGCGAGGGATTGTTGCAGTGGTCGTGGGAAAGTTAAAATTAACCCATCGTAGGTTGCTTGCTGAACAACAGCCAACGTAAGCCGGATTATCTTGGCTATATTTTAGTGATCAATTCTCAAAGTGATTAAAAATGACGCTCAGTAAAAATCAAAATCTGTTAGCCTGGATGTCACGCATTCTGATAGCACTTATCTTTTTACTCTCTGGACTGCACAAGATAAGTGATTTCGCTGGCACCACGACTTACATCGCGTCTGCAGGATTGCCCATGTCGACCTTGGGCGCGATCATTGCCATCGTGATTGAAGTTGGCGGGGCAATTAGCCTGATTTTCGGTTTCTACACACGTGCAATGGCTGCGATCATGACACTTTTTACAGTCATTGCAGCGGTTTGTTTCCATAATTTTTGGACAATGACGGGTGCAGCAGTAGCAGTGAACCAAATTATGTTTCTAAAGAACATATCAATCGCTGGGGGACTGCTCATGCTTGTTGCATTTGGCGCTGGCGGCCTAAGCCTAGATTCACGACGCCAAAGTAACGGCTAAAGAGAGCCTTTTATGCGTATCGAACACGGGCGAATCGATGTTCATCATCATGCGATACCACCCAGCCTCGTGGCAGAGATGAAGCGCCGAGGTGTGCACGAAGTGGCGGGGGCGCACCTGCCAGATTGGACACCCGCTAAGTCGATAGAAATCATGAATGCCAACGGTATTCAAACTGCTGTTACTTCAGTCTCAGCCCCAGGTGTTTACTTTGGAGATAAACAGGCTGCAGTTGACTTGGCTCGCAGTTGCAATGAGTTCACTTGTGACATGCGTGTCAAGCACGCTGGTCGCTTTGGCTCTTTCGCTGTACTTCCCATGCCGTTCACAGATCTTGCTACAAAAGAGGCTATTTATGCTCTTGATGTGCTGAAAGCGGAGGGTATTGTGTTGCTGGGCAGCACTGAGGGAAAGTTTCTGGGAGATCCAAGCTTTGAAGAATTGATGGCAGAGCTAAATCAACGCGAAGCCGTTGTGTTCGTTCATCCCAATATTCACCCCTCAAGTGAGCAGTTAGGCTTGGGTACGCCAAATTTCATCGTTGAGTTCCTCTGTGACACGACAAGGGCGGCGGTGAATCTAATTCTGACGGGTACGCTAGAAAAATATCCCAGAATTCGTTGGATACTCTCGCACTCGGGAGGGTTTCTGCCTTTCATCGCATGGCGAGTATCACTGGCTAACGGCATGCCGGAGTTCGTAAAGAATGCGCCCGAAGGCATCATGACCTACATCAAGCGGTTTTATTACGACACGGCGCTCTCGCCGAGTGTGTATTCTCTGGCAGCTTTACGTGAATTAGTTGATCCCACCCACATACTGTTTGGGAGCGACTACCCGTTTGCACCTGCAGCAGTCGTAGATATGGAGCGCAAAACGCTCGACAGTTCACCTATTTGGGATGAGTCAGTAAAAACCGGTATCAATCGTAGTCACGCATTGGCGCTATTCCCGCAATTTAAGCAATTAGGAGAGACACAATCGTCTACGCCTGTGTTTACTGATGAGTCTTTGGTCGATCGAGGTCGTCGTCTGTTGGCAAACGCCACTGCAGAAGTGGTTGAGCGGATACGAGATCGCTAGACTTACTGCCTTGCGCTACAAAATTTTAGGAGACGACAGCGATTCAATAAGCATATTGGGGGTGATGGGATTTCGTCCTTGGTATGGCGATTTATTGTTGAATAGAATAATCTCAGAAGCCAGAATGCAAATTACGGTAACAGCAAATGTAATTTTCATAGCTCTGGGATTTCTAATATGTACAAGTCCTACTGACAGTAGTAGTAACAAAGAAAAAGTAACGACAGCGCGCCATTTCACGAAGCTAATTTCGTCGTGTGCCAAAGATAGTCTAAGTAGTCTAGCAGCCTGAATGTTGTCACTTGCTTGCAACAAGCGATTTCCAAGCGCCCTAGAATGGTCTTCGTTAAACGCTATTTGTGTTGCAACTTCATTTAAAACATTAAATTCAAATAAAGCGCTTTCGCGATTCTGGTGATCACCGTTTCGCATGGCAGGCCATTCTTTTTGAAGCACAGCATTTACATAATTAATTACTGCAGCATTGAGCTTTTCACCATCAGCAGAGGCAAGGTTTTTTGCCATCGATAGGAAATTACGGATAGCACCCGCCTCGTTTATCAGGGCCTGATTGGCTTCCTTATGCCTCGTCCAAATGTCAGATGCCAAATTGGTTACAAAGAGTCCAAAAAGAAGCGCAGAAATAGAAAGAAACGAAGCTGTAATTTCCCCGGATTCCTTAAACCAAGATGCGACGCGAGATTTATTCAGCAGCCAATAGATACTGCACACAGCAATGATATTGAGCGTCAAAACGGTCGCGACAAATTTAAGCTCATCAAAAGCGAAGGGACTAATTGAGTACATGGCTGCTCTAAAAGTTAAAATTGGCGAAGAGGTTTTGTCATTACCTACGCTGAAATAATTATCAAAATATCAGGGCCATCAAAATTCATGGCAAATTTTCTATTGAATACTGAGTTTTTAGACTTAGCCTTACCTTGATCTCTTCCTTCTAGATATGCGATCAGCCGCTCGCTCGAGTAATCCAGAAATACTTTAACCCGCTCAGACATAAACTTTCTGCTTGGTAATGCAGCGTAAATGGTTACTTGTCTGAATCGCTGCTAAAGGTTTGGAGAGTAGCCAGTGCCTGGACTCATTGCGTGAACGGACGAGCAACGTGGGCGCAAACGCTGCGATGCGTATCAGTTGGTACTCACCGTACGGCAGAGAGCAATCAAAAGAGCGTGGCAATCCCAGACCCACTGCAAACACGAACGGGGGCTAGAATGAATGCTGGTGATGGGCCTGAAATTATAGATCCTTATTTCATGAGGATCTTGAGGCATTTATTGGCGGAGAGGGTGTCCTTCTTATCCCCATATTTAATAAGGTTCTTATGGGTATTATTTTATTTTCCCCCCATACCACCCACCATAAATAAAAGTGCATCCCCTATTTTGTAATGTACGGGTCTATCCGAGTTAGCTGTTCTTCCAAATCGCTTTTCCCTAATGTTGATAGCTTCAAAATGATTTCCGCCAGAACATCATCCTCGCAAAACAAATAAGCTAGCGGTACATTTAGTCTCTCGGCTAACAAGGACACGATTTTTAGCGGTGGCTGATGAATGCCAGACTCATACCGACTGATTCTGGCTGAACTGCAGCTTTCGTCCAAACCAATCAGTACACCCAACTTATCTTGCGGCAGGCCTGATCTTTCTCTGGCTTGCCTGAGCCGTCTGGCTAGTACGCTAGGGGGCGAGATGGAGGTTTTTGGCATTCTTCGATATTCGTAGATGCCATATACTTGTGTCTCTACGTATTACGTAGATTCATTGATGAGAATATTGCGTCAAAAGAGCAGACCCTCGGGCACAAGAAACGAATTTAAATATAGGAGTGCTACACAAATGAGACTTATGCGCCTTCTTGCAATAGCTTTAACGCTCATTCTGACTGCCTGCGGAGGATCCGCAATGTTGATCGATCAAGGAGGTAAGCAATATTCGGGAAAGTTCGACGCAATTAGTAAAACGCTGGAGGTAACAATAGATGGGAAACTCTACTCGGGCTTCTATATAGTGAACTCTGGTTATGCCTTTAGCAGTTCGCAGACGTTTGGAGTCAAGCCAACTTATGGCACTTCTCAAGTGATGGTGGGAGGTACAAGCGGCAATGCGATTATCCGATCTGTTGATGGCGATGCAATTACGTGCGACTTTAACTATCAAGGGTTGAGAGCGATTGGGGTATGTTTACGCCCAAGCACAGGAACGACGTATCAGCTAATGGCAAATTAATCAGATTAAAAACTGTCCTCAGATAAAAGTTAAAAATCAGATATGAAAAACTACTACGAGATATTGGAGGTATCTCGAAAATCTAATCCGGCGGAGATTAAACGGGCATATCGAAAACTCGCTTCTGCATTTCATCCAGATAAATATCCAGAGAATACAAAGTTTGCGGAGGATATGATGAAAAGCATCAACGCCGCTTTTAATGTTTTATCTGATCCCAGCAAACGTGCTCAATATGATTTGTGGTTAGACGGACAACAAGCATCAACTGAACATCGTAAAACTAATCACGGTGAAAATACTAAATCCAAAGCATATTCATTCGTCAGAGTTAATTTTGTATCGCTACGAAGATATTGGAAGCCTTTGGTTGTCAGCATTTTTATTATTTTTTTGATATATCAAAACAATAGATCGAACAAAGGGCAGCAAATAGAAAGCGTAGCCCCCAAAGTTGTAAGCAAAATTACTGATAAAAAAATAAAAATGTCGGGAATATCAATTGACGACGACATTATCAAATTAAACCTAATCGGTTCAGTACCGAAGGCGCAGGAAAGCACGGGAAGGTACGTAATTGTTAAGTACCTTCTCGCTGACCGGAATGAATTACATGCAACGTATTTGAGAGATGTAGAAAAAATTGTTTACCTAGAGACAGACTGGGGTAAAAGTCAATCTGGATCACCCTCTGACTTCAAAAACTTTAATTATGGTTTAACTACGTTACATGAATTACAGCAGGCTTTAGGAAACAACGGATTTAGGTACAAGCAAAGACCGCCTGTTTATGTCTCTGATGCAGGCGATCTGATCACCATGAATTCTTTTGAAATCAAAAATAATAAAAATCTAGTTGTTACTTTTGGATTCAAAATACCTAGACAAAGAGCCGAGGAGCTTAGAGCAATTAAACGATATGAAGGAATTGGTGATGAATTTAAACTTGACGCCATAATTCTCGCTGATAGGAAATACCTTGATGAAATCTGGGGCAAAGAAAAAGAGTATGACTCGTCCTACTCGCCGATTGATTTAAATTGAAAAACTAGTTAACTCAATAGCAATCTTATTGATTTAAAAAGTTTATCCGTTATGGCACGAAGCTAATTAAGTGTAGTAGTTTCGATTTGATCTGACAGTTAGGCCTTGCCAAAAGGTGGCGTTACCCAGTTTGATAGAGGTGCGAATCTTTATCAACTAGCGCGAAAGCGCAACGGAGTAACCCCATGAATAGTGTTAACCAGAATGTGATCAAACACAAGGTCGGCCTTTTAAATCTTGCTGCCGAACTTGGAAACGTGTCCCGAGCCTGTAAAGTGATGGGCTTTTCTAGAGATACTTTTTACCGCTATCAGGCAGCCGTCGCAGACGGCGGAGTCGAAGCCTTGCTAGATGCCAACCGTAAAAAGCCAAACTTTCGTAATCGAATCGAAGAAAGTATTGAAACTGCGGTGGCCGCATTTGCCCTTGAGCAGCCAGCCTTTGGTCAAGTGCGTGTCTCAAACGAGTTGCGTAAGCGAGGTACTTTTGTATCCCCCTCTGGCGTGCGCTCGGTCTGGCTGCGACGTGATCTTGAATCCTTTAAAAAGCGACTTGTCGCTCTCGAAAAGCATGTGGCTGCAACGGGCGAGGTGCTAACCGAAGCTCAGGTCGTAGCCTTAGAGAGAAAGCAAGATGATGATGCTGCCCACGGCGAGATTGAGACTGCTCACCCAGGGTATCTAGGGAGCCAGGATACGTTCTATGTCGGCACATTGAAAGGCGTAGGCCGTGTCTACCAACAAACCTTTGTTGATACCTACTCAAAGTGGGCTGCGGCCAAGCTGTACACGACCAAGACGCCTATTACCTCGGCAGACTTGCTCAACGACCGGGTGCTGCCCTTCTTTGCCGAACAGGGTATGGGCGTGATTCGCATCCTTACCGACCGAGGCACTGAGTTCTGTGGCAAGGCTGAGTCTCATGACTACCAGCTTTATCTTGCTCTCAATGACATCGAGCAT
>Ga0164296_1005874_pt1 | contig 10580 bp, 9 predicted proteins | sample GEODES057metaG_FD_113533 | JGI IMG/M metagenome (GOLD analysis project Ga0164296, IMG submission 113533) | Dystrophic lake water microbial communities from Trout Bog Lake, Wisconsin, USA - GEODES057 metaG | ecosystem: Environmental > Aquatic > Freshwater > Lake | place: USA: Trout Bog Lake... | reverse complement strand
TAAATCGGTTGTTCTCAAGTCTGGTCATCGCAAGAATCTATGTTTTCGACTTAAGCATTCGGATAACGGGCCAACTTTCAAAGAGTGCAATGCTACTAAAGATGTAGTGAGGATCAATTCGACCGGACTGGATGATACTAGGACTAACAAGGAGAGTCATGATACTATTTCTATTAATCCTACTTGGCTTCAACATGGTCAAACTGCTATGAGGTGCAATGTATACTACGGGTGTGGTGTTCCAACTTCTTAAGATTTCTGATTCTCATGATTGTTTTTTGTAGTTCACGTGCGTAAAAGGATTAATCGATCATTGATGTTATTTGTTTATTTGTTTCATTTATAGATGTATCACGGAAACTTCTTTTTGAATAAATCCAACTAATATTACTTCTCAAAGGTCTTTGTTTTTATCACCCTATGTTATTTGTAGACTAAGTGTAGGAGGAACGTGTTGTAAAATAATTCAGAAGATGAATACGTTGTCAGCTTTTTAGGATTAAATTGTCAGGGAAAGGAAGGAAGTGCGCGCAGAACAGCTTATTTCTTTTGAAGTCTGCTATTTGATGGTAAGTTTTTGGTCCTAGATGATGGTATCCTTCTAGGGGAGGAGTCTCTAACTTCGATATGACTTGAACATTTTGATTGAAACATTGAAATAAAAAGAATTGAAAACGTTACAGTTTGACAGTTGCTTCGTATGGTTTTTTGTGATGGTAGTCAGCCTGGTTTTAACTTATTTAGTGAAAATGGTCGGTAAAAAGAGTACATGTGGAATCAGGGTCAGTATGTGAATAGATAGACAATAACATGGTGACCAAAATCAAAAAATAAGTCATCTTTCCTAAGTCGCCAGAAAGTTTTAGTAGAAATAAAACATTTTTGCTATGTTACTGTGTGGCACAACAGATTCATTTTTAAGATAAAAATAAATTTTGTCATTGAACTTCTTTGTTTTTATGGTCAGAGTAAATAAATGATTCATTGTTGAAAAAATGAAAAGATAAAAATGAAATAAATGGGTCTCGCGGTTTTGTTTTTTAAGTATTTTGTAACTATCTGGAATCAAAGAGTATTGAATTAAAGGAGTGAATGCGAAAATAAATAAAAAATGAATTAAAGGAAACTAAATGACAGGAAAGAATTCTTTCTTCATTTTGTATTTTGGTTTTTGAAGAGGGTTTTTTACGTATTTTCTTTTTGGTTTTGGTGGCTATCAGTTTTTCAAATACAACGGCTAGTGTTTGTAAATGACAATAACCTTTTCTGTATAGTGAAATTCTAAACCTATTTTTTATTTTGGTTTTTGGAAGCTTGCTTTAATTTGGTTTAGCTATTTACACTCTAGTCCCTACTGACCAATAGTTTTGTTAGATTTCGGCAATAGCCAGCTTGGTGCGGCTTCCTGGGAATCCACACACGATGTCGACAGAGCCGTTCTGGAACACGATGCGGTCCAGGTACTTCTCTGTGAAGGTGGAGACGTGCGTCGCAGTCTTGACGTAGAGGTCGTTGGTCGTGTCGCAGGTGCATTGTTCGGATTCCGTGATGATGTTCGGCTTCAGGATGATGTTGGAGAGAAACTCCAACACCGAGATGAGGCGGTTGAACCGGTCGTCGTTGGTCGGCAGAGGGGTCATGTCCAGGTTGTAGTCCCTCAGGATGATGTCGCGTACGACACCCCAAGATCTGACAACGGTCCGGTACTGGGCCGTGTTTTCGGTGACAAACCTGTCACGGTCTTCCTTGCTGGGGCGGAGGAATACCCCGTGTTGGTCGTAGAAGGCCTTGAGGAGTTCACGAGTCTGATCCTGAGATTCCTTCTGGTTCAGCACCGAGCTGAGGTAGAGTCCGATGCAGTAGATGTAGTCCTTGACTCCAATGAGGGGGCAGAGATGCTTGAAGTCCTTCTGGCGGATGGCGGCATAATCCGGCTTGGTGGAATCGGCGTAGCCACCGTAGTAGTTGTAGAGGTTCCTCTGGTTCCTTACAGAGTTCCGATTCCTGGAGGTAGACCGAGATCGGTCATAGTAGTACTGCATTGAGGGTTTGACCTCAACCACGTCTTCTTCTTTCTTTTCGGCTTCTTCGGCTCCATCGGTTGTTTCGGCGAGCTTCTCCAGTGGTGGAATCTCAAGGGCTTTCTTGGCACAGGCCTTGAGAAGTCCTTCAGCAATGGCTTTGCTGGCTTCGCGGTTTGCAGCGCAACCGTCGGTGAGGTTAGGGTTCCAGTCAGTCCCTTCCACGGGTGGTGCTGGTTGAGGGATGTCCTCTTGGTGCTTGAGGAAGGCTTCGATGCTGTCGGAGGCCTTCTTGATGGCTTCGTCATAGGCCATCTTTATTTTTCCCTTTGGGTCCTTTTCTTCTTCCTTGACAGGGACGAAAGATCCATCAGCCCCAAAGATGCATCCGGGCAGAGGCACCTTTGGAAACTTAGGTTTCTTCTTTGGTTCGGTCTTACCATCTTCAGTGGTCTTTTCCTGATCGGTGGGACTCTCGGTGGTGTTGTCAGCTCCTGAGGAAGGCTGAGCCTTGATCGGAGAGATGGTCGTCATTTCTTGATTCTTCTTTTCGTGATCCATTTGAGAGAGAGAGAGGATTTTTGGTCCAAGCGCGTCGGGTACAAAATTCTAACTGTCAGGTGGTTCATGGTTTGCGATTGGCTTTTATAGGGGAGTCCAGGTGACTCAGGTAGCAGGTATTACAGGTTATATTACGTATGCGGATTGCATTTTAATTTATGTACAAGGTTAAGGTGAATTTGTTTGTGAAGGAAAGCAAATGCACAGAGCCAGGAAGAGTGCGTCTTTTGGCAAGGCTTTTGAGTGATTTTTTAGGTTTTTTATGTTCATTTCCGTCTGCGTAAAGAATGGGGTATATAAGGGGCATAGAGGCCTAAAATCTTTGCTCAGTTGAGAGAAAACAGCGGCTTTATTGAGGCATTTACTTACTAACACAATTTCAGTCGTTTGTGAAGACTTCGTTTCGAATCACACACAAATCTCTTTCAAGGCAAAAAGGAATCCAACGGCTTCCCTAGGTAATTATATTGCTTATTTCTGATATCATATTGGTTTCATTTAGACTCATCTACTGGTGGTGTAGAAGACAAATGGGTCGATCCTGATCGACTCTCTAAAAAACGACATTCTGTTTATGACGTGCCATGAAAATAAAATGTTAACGTGTGCTTATGGTATATAGGGTTTGGACCAAGTATGTTGCTTTGGTTGAGAAGTAATCGATTATTTAGGTACGGGTCTCATTGGTTTTACATTACGAGTATTTGAATTTTTAAATGTTTATCTAAGAATTTTGGATAGGTTTGGATTGAGTTAAAATAGAAATTTTTAATCCGCGGGGTAAAAGAGTATTATTGCAGTTGATTAAATAAATTTTTGTGTTGGTTACGTGTGCGTAGATCTTTGCGCCATCTAGTGAGAATGGTTGAATTAAACGTGAAGTACAAGTTTGTTGTTGTTTTGGTTTTGAAGTATGCGACATGAGTATTTTCGTTTTTAGCATAAAATCTTAATACTTAGGGTATAGAATCAGCAGTTGTGAGTGTTCTAGGGTGGACCTGGGTTAGGATTGTTTTGGGATTTGCAAGTTTCAAAGGTGATACGGTATCAATTTTTGCGCGAAATCTCAGGGCTCAGGTGGGTTCGGTTAGTATGTGTATTGCATACAGCATACTTGTTTTATGTGTATACTACGGTATCCACATGGATGTGAATACCTTCGGATGTCTACCTACGGTATCCCCATTCCACTTTTGTCAAACAAAAAATGAAAAAATTGAAAAAGAAAAAATAGTAGATTTTTTATTTTTCGGAAAAAATTTTCTAGGTGTCGTGAGGGTAGTTGATAAAAGTTGTAAAGTTCGCAAGTGTATTGAAAAACCAATTGAATGTAGTATTGCGATTAAAATGTGAAAGTTCATTAAAGTATTAGAGGGATATTGTTAAAGGAGATGACAATGAGTTGTAAATGCTACGAAATTCGAAACAATCACAAAAGCGATCACGAAATTCGGTTTTTTGTACAGTGCGGCTTGGGTCGCACTCTTAACTTTAATTGGTGTAATAGGTTGCTATGCAACAGTGGAATGATGATAACGAAGGAGATCGTTAAGGATGCTTTAACCTAGTTGGGGCAAGTAAGTTTAGGTCACGAATTTGATTTAAGAAAATAAAACATGTGTGGGTGATAGTGAATAGTCGGTTTTGAAGTGAGCAAATATAAAGTGCGACGCAGAAGGGTAGAAATTCTTTAATATGTGCGAGAAAAAATTTCATGTCTAAAACATTTGTAAGGCATAAGACTTAATTAATTGGTTTGGTCATATGTGTGCCTTTCGGGCCACATTGATATTGATATCGTCATATCAATCATCATTGGTATTTCATATCGTCATATGATAATACCTTATTCCACTTTTGTCAAACAAAAAATGAAAAAATTGAAAAAGAAAAAATAGTTGATTTTTTATTTTTCGGGAAAATGTAGGTTGCGTTAGAAGTCGGGTTGAAACAAATGAAGTCAGATGTGAAAGTGTTAATGGAGTATAAGTTTGGAGTTGATAGAGGTGAAAGTAGTATCAATTAGTTTATAATGCGGTATTGGGGTATTACACAATTTTTATGTCGGTTAAGTACATTTGAAAGATTTTAACTGCGTCGACACTTTATATTTCGACGTTTTTTGCAAGTGCAATGAAGTCATTGCACCAAAATTAAATTGATGGAAGGGTCAAATTTGTTGTTTTGTAAACGAAAGTAAAAGAGCGAAATTTTTATGAAAATTTTACTAGGAGGCGTTTTCGCACTTGATTTTAAGTAGATGATGCTGAAAAATTGTTACGATCTTTGAAAATGAAGGTGGATGCATGTATCTTAAAATGTATCAAGGTGTTTTGTTTATTAATTTAATATATGTAATTGAGCAAATGTAGTTTAATTACGCTACAGGCTCCTACTTAACGCTTATAAATTTTTGATGCTGCATAAACTTGTGAAAGGTATTAGATAAGGAAATGTTTTTCGGGCTAAAGATACAGAAGTGTCCAAATATGTGAATTATTGTTTTCTTATAGAAGCATGGCTGTCAAGAGGACGACAGCTTCGACGGACTATCCGGTCGAGAACAACTCGATTCAGGACATGATCCGGGACCAAGTAGCAGAGAGCTTTCGTGAGCTGGTTGCGACAATGGTTCCTCCCACAACGCCAACTACGCCTGGGACAACCACAACCACGAGCACGACTCTGGCTACGACGACGCCAAGGGCTACGTCTACGTCATGGGCTACAACATCGCCAAGAATGACAACAACGGCGAGAGCTTTGGCATCGGAGTTCGACGAGATCTACCGCGAGGGCTACGAACGTCTGGAAGAAGTCGAGGAAGGAGGCTCAGTTTCGGACTGGGTGCTGATCGTCGGAGGCATCTTGGTGGCTCTGTACCTTCTGCATCGAGTGCTGAGCTATGTCTACTTCCGGGCCATCTGCAACATCGACATGGCGAACAGGCATCAAGGCTACGCGGGCTGGAGAGCCAGAATCTGGAGAACTGTCGAGCTCGTTCTGAGGCATGGCTGGGTACCTTTGTGGTTCACCCATCAGGCCATCTTCCACAACGCCATCAGAGCGAATCTCGACCAAGAACATCAACGAGTGCGGCTTCAGAACATGATCGACCAAGGCAATCCGGTACCAATGATCCGTTTCGACGACATGCTTCAGGGAAGACAGATCGAATACCATCCTCAACCTCCACAGCAAAGGGTGGATGCAGGCAGACAAGTTGCTCGAGAAGTTCGACGGGACAACGTGGCTTTGCCACAACAGAACAAGGATGGGCAAGTTGCTCAGGCCATTCCGGCTCAAGCGGTCCAGAACGACTACGGTCAGAGGAGAGCTGTTCAACAACAGGAGCATCAGGCTCAAGCTCAGGACGCTGGAGAAAACGGAAGAGGCAACGACACGACCGACGATGGCTACGAGAGACCTCGGCTGATGGTCTACCATGATCCAACACCCGTGCCAGTGCGTCGTGTCAATTTCCAGGGCCTTCCCGCTGGGTAATGAAAGTTTTGTAAACTAAATGGGACAACAATAATTAGTCTTTAATGCAGTTTTCCTGAAACAAAGGTTGGATTAATTTTTGCAGTTGCGATGTTTGTTTGAAGACAATTCGAGAGCACATCGGCCATTTGACACAGTATTGTGAAGAGAAAAAGCTGAGGTAGACTTCTAGTATTCTTATCATTTTGATTTTAAATAAGGGTTTGTAATATTTTGAACTAGGCTCGTCAGTACTTTGGAGAAGAGGAGAAGATTGTTGAATTGTTTCTTTTCATTGGAGGAAGAAAGGGAAAGGGAGGAACACGAGAGGTAAAGCAAATGTTAAATACAGACGTTTGTAAAATAAGATTATTGGAGGGAATCTGAATAAATTGCTAAATATAATTTTAATATATGTTAATAGAGCTCGACAGGAGCTGGAGAACGACAGCGATCCGGTGTTCGACTCGTCACAGATGACGACGTCAACACCGTCGGACAAGAGCGACGAAAGCCGGACTGGAACCAGGCCAAAAGTCCAGCCAGTGAGGATGGAGGACGTTGGAGAGGATGAAGGTGAAGATCAGGCTGTCGGAGGGCAGGGGTACGTCGACATGTCTTTGGACAGCGTCGGTGTCTTCTCGCCCATCAGGGGGATCAACGTCACGAGGACCATCGGATCCAACCACGGGTCCATGGTTCAGGGAAGATCAAGGTCGTTGGAGACCATGCAGGCCAATGACGGTGCTACTGTCAAACGGAGCACTTCGGATGTCAGCGGACCTAGCGTTCAGTCGGAGTACTACACTGCCGTCAGTGCCAACATCCAGTACGAAGACGAAGGTCGAGAGGGAAGAAGGTCGACCCTTCCGGAAGCCAGAAGGTCACCAAGGCTGAGTGGCCGTGGCCAAAAAGAAAACCGGAAGTAAAGCAAGGGAAAAAGGAGAAGGAGGAGGGAAAAGAAGAGTTTCTTCTCCCGAGCTGAAACAATAGAAATTTTGTAACAATTCGCGGTGTAACGCCAATCGAAGGTAGCACCATTTTCTTGCTTTAAACCTTAGTTGTGAGCTGTAAAGGTCATGAAACCTAATATCGAAACGGAGATTCCAAAGAAAACGACTGTGATAAAAAGTAATCTTAATTGTGATTGAGCCTACGGGCATATTGCTAATTTTGATAAGCTGGTTATAACTAGAGGTAGTGATGTTAGCAAATTTTTTGAATTTTTCGGTAACTAGAGGCTAGAATGGTAGTGATTTTGTGTAATTAACTAGAGGTAGTTATGGTAGAAAGTAATAGTTACAATATTAATTACTGATGCCAATTGTAACTATGTAACTCTTTGTGATAGTAACGGAATCCCAATAAAGCCCAAAAGTTTGAAATTCGTGTGCGTTTTTAATTTATTTACAGTGCAGGGATATTTTTTAATTGGGGGGTGGCGTCGCTTGTTGACGCTCGCGACTTTTGCCAGTTGTCCGTGAATACGCGGTGAAGAAAGTTCCCGAATTTCGGATTTTTGAGAAATTTTTGAAAAATCGAAAGTGGTCAGAAAAAATGGGTTCCAAAAAGCAATCCAAAAAAGACATTGTCAAGAAAAGAATCGGCACCAGAAGAGAAAAAGTGAAAAACAACTCAATTTTGAACAGATATTTTACTCTTTTGATTGACGTTTCGGTTGAATTGATTCATGCTGTGACTGTGAACGAGAGGTTGACCAAACAACTGGAGCTTCTGGAGAACTATGTGGATTTATCTGCAATTAATCCGTGGTTTGGGGAAAAGTCAAGGGAAAGTGAACGACTCTATTTAGAAATGGGCAACAGCATGATCACTTTATTAATGATGAAGTGCATCCTGGATTATGACATTTTAAGAGGTTTGTGCCTCATGCCGCCCAAGGGAGTTCCAATTGATCAATGGAGGTGTTGTCTTGGTCCCTGCGGGATCAAGACATGGTTGGTGCAGGACCCATTAGTGGTCCGAGAACTTCAGCGAAGAGTTCGGGATGAAGAAAATGAAGAAGAGCTGGTCGAATTCCGAGACCAGGTTTGGAGTGGTCGCTACTGGGTTCAACCAGAGAAGGAACCAAAAAACTTTGCATGGGCGAAGCTCGCTCATGCGCTCCTACTGCCGGTGCGTGCGCTTCATCCAAGTGTGAAGGAGACGATTCTAAAAGAAGCACCGAATCTTATTTCAATTGTCGACAGCTTGTTCATCTGTCCTGAGCATATTCAGAAGTGCAAAGTGTCAGATCCAGGGGAGAAGAAAAGCTTCTACGAGAGGACAATTAATTTTTATTCTCTGGATCTGATCAACAGGCAGATTGAAGAGGGCAAGTTGTACTTCAGCAAGGGGGTCAAGAAGCTTGGGAAGGCCGACATCGGCGTCTTCAAGAACATTCAATTCGACTTCAAAGAGGCCGATGATCCAGGACAAATTCCGGATTTGAGAGAGAAGATCAGGAGGATGATGTCGAAGATGATTGAGCTCCATCGTGACAACGAGTTAGTCCGCCTAATTGATCAAGTTCCGGGACTGACATCTGTTAGAGTGTAAGATAATTTATTTTTGTTGGTGTGGATGGAGTGAAGCAGATTTAGAAATAGTTTTTATTAAACATCTGATTCTTACGAAGGAAATTATGGAGAATTTTATTTTAAATTTATAGTTTTTCGTATTAGTTTTACATAATTTTTGAAGAATCATAATGGAGTGTTTTTATGAATTTTGTTGTTAATATAATGTCTTTTTTCAGAATTGTTGATGACCAGATCGAGCCAATCCATGAATCGGATCCGGAAATTATTATTGATGAAAGTTCGAGATCAGGAGCAACATCCGGAATGTGAGTATAAATTTCTTAATATTTAGATTAATTAGATTGATTGTTTCTTCGAGGTTTGATGAGAAGTATTATTATAATTAAGTGGTAAAATTGGTTTTAATTAAGTAATTAAGTAATTGGATAATTAATGGATTTTTATTGTTGCAATTAGTGATTTTAATTATGTGGTCTAATTAATATTTTGAATATAAATTACAGCGCGAGTGATGATGGGTCTCAGTCAGGCACAGTCGATCAACACACCACCAACTTCGTGGGGCCATCTTTAGTTCCGACTACCAACGAAATGGCAAATCGTCAAATTCTGCATTCTGTGCCGGCTGCTGCCATGCGCCATTCAACTCCGCTCAGAGGCAAGAGAATTCAAGAGCGAGACCCCCTGGAGGTTGCTCCAGAGATGTCCAGTTCGCAAGCGTCGATTGGGGAGAAAAGGAAGAAGTCCAACGTCTCGAACATCTCGAGGTGGAAGAGGAAATACGATGAGATCGTCAATGAAAGTATTCCGGAGGATGATGCTGAGAGAGTCAAGAAAATCAAGACTTGCGGCCAGCTCATGGCCGAAATCGTCGCGAGTGAGGAAAAAGGGGCAGCCTCTTTTGCCAGACTTCGCGAAAAGCACGAAAAATTGATCAAGAGCTCGGGTGTGACTATCAACAAGTTAAATGAAGTTCTAGGGCAGCAGTTTACCCTTGTAGAAGGCCTTCGAATTGATGTTGCCAGGTTAGAGGCCATTAATGAGAGGCAAAGAAAAGATAACGAAAGGCAGGAAAAGGATATCGAGAGACTTTCAGCTAAGGTTAGGGAAATGGAGGAGGAAAAGTTGGCTAATGCTAGGTTAGTCATCAAACCATCAGAGGGAAGGGATGTAGTCAACGGGATTATGAACAATTTCAACTCTGAAAACGGGGATATCGATTTGTCGCAAATCCAGTCGTCGGGGGAGTCGGAAAGTGAGGCAGAGCAGGAATAGCATGGAGGGGGTTGGAACTCACGGCCTTTTACATTTTCATTGGTTGAATTGTTTTTGTAACCGCATTTTCTTTACTGATTTTTGTAATAAAAAGAGAGATTTTGAAAAATGATGTGCAGTTCTCTAGTTGCAAACGATGGGTTCAGACGGGGAATATTACGAGATTAGGAGGAATCCGTATCTTTATGCTTGTTACATTTTGACTTTCTGCAGTGAGTTAATGTTAGATTCGGCCACGGAAGAAAGTGAAAGGAATTTGAGCAGAGGTGAAAATTATCCGGACAGGCTTGGTTTCGTAAGCGACGAAACTACCAGAGAATACCTTGAACTTTTCTGTGACAAGTTTGTGAGTTTGTTTAGGGGGATCAAAGAAAAGAGAGTTATTTTTTCCAGTATAAACGAAGAGATTCATGAACAGGTGTCTCATGAGAATTTGCTAAAGATAATGGCAAGGTTAGAGTACTATGGACATTACATTCGCTGTCCCTGGGATATTATAGTTGATGAAGAGAGCAGACTAATGTCACTAGAGGGGTTGTCGTCGTTTGCGAGAACAGTGATCAGAAATGTGTTGATTTTGCGAAAAGCAGACGGGACCCTTGATGGTCCGTTTTTCAACTATGGCAGGTACAATCCCGTGATGAGGTGTTTTGAGTGACCTGATTGGTTGGCCACTTTGTTATATAATGAAGATGGT
>Ga0164296_1005873_pt1 | contig 10581 bp, 7 predicted proteins | sample GEODES057metaG_FD_113533 | JGI IMG/M metagenome (GOLD analysis project Ga0164296, IMG submission 113533) | Dystrophic lake water microbial communities from Trout Bog Lake, Wisconsin, USA - GEODES057 metaG | ecosystem: Environmental > Aquatic > Freshwater > Lake | place: USA: Trout Bog Lake... | reverse complement strand
TAAGCCCTCTGTGGATTTCTGAACATCACGAGCTTGCTATAAATCGGCTGGAAGCCAATCCGCTGCAAGTTTCGATGCGATTGTGATCCTGGTAGCGCCACCACCTGGACAAGAGATCCAGCCCCAGCGTCAGCCATTCGCCTCTGCGTCAAAGCGGTCTGTAACCCCCGATTTCGAAATTGGGGGCGGGTGGCCGCACCAGCGAATAAATGTCGGTTACCTATGGAAACCATAGATGCGGTCGCTGCAGGTTGATCGTCCAGATATGCCATGTAGCGCCGGGTCCCCATTGCTGACAGGGTACGAGCCAGATCACTCGTAACATCCTGCAATTCCTCTCTTTCAGCCCAAGCTGCGTCAGATGTTTGTAGCCACACAGTCAGATCTCCAGTAACTTCCTCTATCCTGACTCCTTGGCTCATCTCAACCATGGATGCACCAACCTCTTGAGCTAATACGGATTCGAAATGGTCTGGAACATAACCTGCTCGGCTGGCAGCGGATAGCAATTCCGGGGATGAAAAGGGAGTGACGATCAGCTCCCAGTTGGTTGCCAAACCACGATAAAAATCATCGAGCTCTTCCAGGTTGAAATGAGACGAACGATGACCGATTCCATAGGCTTGAGTTAGGGGTGATCCATCACCCACAAATCGGGCATAACCTCCTCCCAAAGCTAGTCCTGCAGTATCGTGTTGAACCGCCTTAAGACCAGAAATGGATCGATCCATCATCTCAATGCGGAACTCATGGAGCGTATCGATAAGAGAATCAGTAAGCAGCAATGCCATACGATCTAACTTACAACATCGCCAAGCTCAATAGATCCCCGGAATGAATTTCCAAGTGGTCTTCTGCTTGTAGAGGCGGTAGTCGGGATTGGAAATGCTCATAAACTGATCCTCTCGCTCTGACCGTAGCCAATAGATTAGGAAAAAGAATGAGACGGCGTACCACTGAGCTGAGGAACTCAGGCCTCGGCAGTACGTGACCACAAACATGAGCGCCTCCAATGTGTAAGAAGGATGGCGAACCACGCTGTAGAACCCAGTGGATCGGACGCCTTTATCGGTCATCACCCCGAACATCGTACCGAGATTCCAGATGGTCATCGTGTAAACGACATTCAAGGAAAAGCTAACGATCATCAAGATGAGATGCAATGAGCCGTGGGCAACAATTGGATCTGATCCTACAGTGGGTGGAACCATTTGCCAGAGCACAACGCCCAAAAGTGGGCCATAGCAAACGGCGTTTGTCAGCCATCCGACCAAAGTGAAATCAACATTTCGCACCTTCTTGCCCCAGAGATATCCGAGGAGGGAATAGCCGTATCCCACCAAACAACCGGCGATACAGATGTTGTAAACGGCTGTTTGAAGGAACAAGAACAGGTTCTCAGGTTGAGTGGTTTCCAGGTTGTGGGTTAAGGCGTAACCTATTGCCTGAATTGACCTACCGAACCCTTCCAAACTAACTGGCTCAACTCCGTCTGAAACGACCTGGGGTGCATGTGGCCATACAGCCATGATTCCTTGCCGGCAATTCTCTTGGAAGAAGGCCCCCAAGGTTCGCCCGAACGCGAAAACAATGATCAACTGGAAGAAGAACATCGTGAGATGCTCAGGTAGGGCCGAGGCACTGTGCCGGAAAACCCCTCCTCCAAATTTAAATGCATCCCAAATTTTCTGGTGGAGACTGCTACCTTGGCTGACTAGTCGTGTGCCGATGATGAGGGTCGAAAGGGCAAACAGAACAAGGACGAAGGGCTCCAAACTTGCCTGAAACTGCAACTCGTTTGAAGATTGGTGGAAGATGTCTTGTTGAACTATGGACAAGACATGTGCGACTGACCGAACAAGAAACTGAGCGATAGGCCAACTCAAGCCTAATTCCAACGCACAACTCAAGACCTTCTTAAACCGTGAGGGTAAAGGTTTCATCTTCAAGCGGATCGGCTTTCGACGGCACCAGAGATACCCTCCGAGAACCATCGGGTAAGCAAACCACTCTACGGTATCCAAGGCTGGGGAATGAGAATAGACAACTTGAGTTGCGACCTCAAATTCGCTTACGGTGAGCCCACCAAGATCAGAAGGTGTATAGGTCGGCTGAAAATAAGCGATGATTTGTCCCTTAGACTCTATCGGGCCGACGTCAGTAAGTTGAATCTTTCCAACCTGATGCCTTTCTTGAAACAAGTTCAAACGGTCTCCAGTTTTGAGATGGACTGCACTGCCCAAATTAACCGTTACTTCCTTGGACTGACAGTTGAGTACAACACCTTGCCGACCAAGTGGCCATTGAAACGTTGAAGGGTCGTACCGGAAGGTGACTATATCGCCATCTTGCCGATCCACAAAAGCGTTCCCAATTGGCTCTTGCCAATTAGGATTGAATCTATAGATCGGCAAATCTCCACTCGGATTCAGATGATCGCGGTCTGCCAACTTAACAGTGAAGTGCTGGTCGTCAACGATGCCGATGACGTTGGCATGGCGGGTTTGGCTTGCGTGAAGCGGGATCAGAGCCAAAGTCACGACTGCGAAAAGCAGTCCTAATTCAAATAAAATGCGGCAGAATCCGTTAAATCGACCGGTCCAGCGCACAAAAAAAATGCCGGTCGATTGGCTCATGACGTGAGTTTCTACCATGCTCCTTGTTTTCCGTGGCCTATAAACTGCTCCTGTCAGCGAAAATCAGGACGCTTCATGAGTAAAGATTCAAGAGCTCTACGGCTACTGACAGTGGTTCTTTGTCAACAGAATTCACTCCACACCCTTTGATCGCAAGTGCTGTAAATTCGAACGGTCGGACTGTGCGCGCATGCCTGTCTTTAGAAACCTCGCAATAACGGATGCATCGGACTTACTCTTTGGCATTGCGCCGAAGCCCTTGGCGCTGTCGAACGGAATGGTCATTGGTGGCGGAATGGTCTACCCAGAGATCAATTTCACGCTTCCCACGATGCTGGTCACCCAAGAAACGATGCCCGAGGTTTCGCGCCAGTACCGCGAAATGATCGCAGGTGTTCTCAAAAGGGCAGTGGATCTCGAAGTTCCTGGGCTGATTGTCGAATTTGAGACATTGCCGCCGATGACGGAAAATCCAGATTGGGGAATGGAGGTCACTCATATCCTCCTGGAAGCGATTCACGAGCATAAGGTTAAGCATGGGCTGAAGGCGGTCCTCCGCATGACACCCAATGACACTCGGGAGATGGATCGGCCTCCGGCTATGCGCTCGGGTTCGCTCTGGGACAACATGTTGGAGCTGTTTGACCGCTCCGCCGCTATGGGTGCCGAGCTGCTGAGCATCGAGTCGGTGGGTGGAAAGGAAGTTCACGACGAAGCGCTCCAGGAATGCGATATTGCAAAGGTGATCTTCGCTCTCTGCATCATGGGTGTTCGCGACATGGAGTACCTCTGGTCGCATATCCAAGAGATCGCGATTCGCAACCGAGTCCATGCTGCTGGAGATACTGCCTGTGGATTCGCTAATACGGCAATGGTCCTTGCCGAGCAAAGGATGATTCCACGAGTCTTTGCTGCGGTAGTCCGGTGTATCTCGGCAGTTCGAAGTTTGGTTGCCTATGAGCGTGGTGCTGTAGGTCCAGGAAAAGATTGTGGGTATGAGAATGTCATTCTCAAGGCGATAACAGGCTATCCGATGGCTATGGAAGGAAAGTCTGCCGCCTGCGCTCACCTCAGCAGCGTCGGCAACGTCGCCGGCGCCGCTTGTGATACTTGGAGTAATGAGTCTGTCCAAAATGTTCGACTCTTGGGTGGAATGGCTCCTGTCTGTTCAATGGAACAGCTTGCCTATGACACTCGACTCTTCAATCAAGCTTTGCAGGATGGACCGCTAGCAGCCAGCATGCTTCAACGATGGCTGGTGAAGTCAGATATTCACTTAGACCCTCAAGCCCTGATTCTCGCACCCCATAGCGCGATTGAAATTGGCGAAGCGATTGTGGAAGCACCCAATCATTACCGCGCAGGGGTTGGTGCTGGACTCGCAGCTATTGACCTGATCTCAGATGCCTATCGAGCGGGTCGCCTCAAGTTGTCTGACCGTGAACTCCCATGGTTGGACCAAATCCGGAATGCCCTTTATGATTTGCCGGAAGATGAAGACTCATTCATTCTCGGAATGATGGATGTAGTGGATGTCTCAACATTCCGGGCCAGAGATTACGAACTGTATTGATGGGATTTCTATGGATCTAAATCAACTCACCGAAGCCATTAAAACGGGGAATCGCAAAGTTGCATCCCAACTGACACAAGAAGCACTGGATGCCAAAACTTCTCCCAGAAGCATTCTCGATGCGCTCATTGTGGGAATGGATGATATTGGGGCTCGGTTTCAGCGAAACGAGGTCTTTGTTCCAGAAATGCTCATCGCCGCTCGGGCGATGAAAGAAAGCATGATCATCTTGGAGCCAATCCTCATAGCGGCAGGTATCCGACCAGAGTACACAGCTTTGATCGGTACGGTTCAAGGCGACCTTCACGACATCGGCAAGAATTTGGTCTCGATGATGTGGAAAGGTGCGAATATCAATGTGATTGACCTCGGCACCAACGTTCCACCAGCGAAGTTCGTCGAAGCCGCTCGCGAGCACAACCCCCAAATTATTGGTCTATCGGCACTTCTCACTACGACAATGCCGTCTATGAAAGCCACGATTGAAGAACTGCGCAATGCAGGGATTACCGATACCAAGATTATCATTGGCGGAGCGCCAATAACTCAGGAATACGCCAATCAAATTGGAGCCGATGCGTTTGCACCCGACGCCGCAAGTGCGGTCGAAGTGGCCAGGAAACTCGTTGGCTCAAATCCCGCTTAGCCTCACCAGGGTACATATGCGAAAGGTCCGAATGACCGGTGCCCCCAGATTGTTGGTGAGGATGGATTTACAACGAAGCTCTTGGTCGATGCAGTTACCGAATGCAGGGCCAGTTCTCGCGGGTGAGACTTTGGACGCTTTGGAGTTAATGGAGCATGACTGATCGAGAACGATTCAATGCTGTGATGCATTGCGAGCCGGTGGATCGTTGCCCGATCTGCGACTTCGGATTTTGGGAAGAGACTGTTCCTGAGTGGCACAAACAAGGACTTCCAACTAAAGTAGAGTGGCGCTCAGGTGCGGAAGTTCATACCAATGAATGGTTTGGAATGGATTCCTACGACGAGGGAGGCACCGTTAATGTCGGTCTTTGTCCGACCTTCGAATGGAAAGTCATTGAGGATTTGGATGATCATGAGATCGTTCAGCAAGGGGACGGAGTCCGTGTGCTTCGCAAGAAGTACATGGGTTCTATTCCGCACCACGTTGGACATCTGCTCACCGATCGGGATTCGTGGAAAGAGCATTACCTGCCCAAGCTTGATCCGGCGAATCCTGATCGTTATCCAAAAGACTGGGATGCCGCAGTAACAAGATGGTCCGATCCCAATCGACCATATCCGATCACGATTTGGGGTGGGAGCCTGTTCGGCTGGCTTCGAGATTGGATGGGACTGGAGAACATCGCTTTGGTGCCCTACGATGATCCAGCGTGGTTTGAGGAAATGGTCACCACTCTTGCTGATTGCACGATTGCAGCCATGACGCGTGCTCTCGAATCAGGAGCGAAATTTGATTCCTGCTCCATGTGGGAGGATATGTGTTACAGCGGTGGTCCACTCCTCAGTCCAGCCCATTTCAAACAGTACTTGGTGCCCAACTACCGTCGAATTACTGACCTGCTACGCAAGCATGGCGTTGATGTGGTCTGGGTCGATTGCGACGGCAAAATTGACCACCTGTTGCCACTGTGGTTGGAAGCAGGTGTCAACTGCATGTTTCCGATCGAGGTGGGAACTTGGGGTGCCGATCCGATCAAGTACCGCAAGGAGTATGGAAAAGATCTCCTCATGATCGGAGGCTTCGACAAGCATATTCTTCAAGGGACCCAAGACCAGATTCAGTCGGAAATCATCCGACTGGTGCCTCTAGTGGAGGAGGGAGGATACATTCCTTTACCTGACCATCGGGTACCGCCAGATGTTCCATTTCAGAACTATCTGTACTATTTGCATGAAGCACGTCGAATCTGGGGGAAGGATACAAATCTCAAGCCTTGCCCTGCTCTTGATGGATTTCAATCATGAACCGACTCTTTGATCATCGAAAACACTTGGTGCTGGATGGAGCAATGGGAACTCAATTGATTGCTCGCGGACTTCAGTTGGGACATCCTTCGATCCTTTGGAATGTCGAGCGACCGGATGCAGTCTTAGATGTCCAGCAGAAGTATGCCGATGCCGGAGCAAACTGCCTGACGACAAACACGTTCAGCGGCTCTCCGATCATGCTCGACCGTTCCGGAATCAGTGATCGATTTGAAGAAGTTAACAAGGCGGCTGTCGCAATCGCCAAGCAGGCGAGTGCCGGTCGGTGCAAGCTCCTTGGGGACATCGGTCCGAGTGGTGAGTTCTTGGAACCGCTGGGCGACATGACGGAAGAGCAGTTGGCCGACTCTGTTCGGAAACAAGCAGCCCTGCTGTTTGCAGAGGGTGTCGACGCATTTATTGTGGAAACAATGGCCGATCCGAATGAAATGCGAATTGCGATTCAGACCGTGAAGGAGTTTGGACTCCCTGTCATTGCTACCTACACCTTTGAGCAAACGGCGGTCGGCATTCGCACAATGATGGGCAATTCTCCTTCAGAGGCATGCATGGTTGCGATCGAAGCCGGTGCCGATGCGGTAGGAGCGAATTGCGGATCCTCACTGAATCTCCACGATTATCTGAAGATCGCAAATGAGATCGTCGAGCGCGCAGGTGATATTCCTGTCTTACTTCAACCCAATGCCGGGGCACCAACTGAAAGGGATGGCGTCTATGTTTACGATGTCTCGACCCATGCTTACGGTGAATGGGCGGCATTGGCGGTTCGAGAGGGTGTCCGTTTGATTGGGGGATGTTGCGGGACTTCCCCGGAACATATTCATGCCGTAGCCCAAGCAATTCAGCCATGACCCAGCGTGAGAACTTCCATCGGTTGATGAATGGACAGGCTTATGACCATGTCCCGTTTGATCTGCCGATGACTCCTCCTGTATACGATGAACTGGAGCGAAGAACGGGGACCCGAGATGCGGTTGCCGCTTTCGATTTGGACTTTCGATATGTCTGGGGTGGTGGGGTTCGAAATGCCGATGCGTGGAAGTCTGCTTACTTCGAACGAGGTGTCCCCTTACCGGATGGAGCATGGGTGGGTGATGGCGGTTATGTGGAGCGGCCTGGAGACCTTGCGTCGGTGGGTGCTGCCTATCACTTGACGGAGATGTTTCATCCCCTGTCCTATGCGGAGAGCTTGGCGGAAATTCAGGGCTATCCGTGGCACGATCTATCCAATCCAGCGCTTTATCAGCACTTTCCAGAACAGATAGGGCGAGTTCAATTAGAGGGGCGGGTAGCAACTCTCGGCTTGGAGTGTACGGTCTTCGAAAGCGCATGGTACTTGCGCGGAATGGAGGAACTGTTCTGCGATTTGATCGAAGGAAACGGAATTGGAGAGTGGCTCTTTGATCGGTACGAAGAACGGTCCAGTAGGACGGCGGCTGCGGCCGCTCAAGCGGGAGTAGACATCATCCGATTGGGTGACGACATTGGTACGCAACGCGGAATGATGATGTCAGTTCCATTTTGGCGAGAGCATTTAAAGCCTCGACTGGCACGTGTGATTGCTGCGACAAAAGTTGACGGTAAGGGACCCGTGATCCAATACCATTCGGATGGCGATGTATCGGAAGTGGTTGATGACCTCATCGAAATTGGGGTCGATATTCTCAATCCAGTTCAGCCTGAATGCATGCCAATCGATGCGGTGGCTGACCGTTGGATGCACCGTCTTGGTTTCAGTGGAATGATCGGTACCCAAACCACAATGCCATTCGGAACCACGGATGATGTTCGGCAGGCGGTCCAGAACTGCGAGAAGTGGATTCACCAAGGCGCCAAGATGCTGATTGCTCCCACTCATGTGTTAGAGCCTGATGTCCCTTGGGAGAACATCCTCGCCCTTTCGGATGAGGTTCGAAGGATTCGTCCATGACAGCATACGATCGATTTCAGCAGGCATTTGGTGGTTCGATCTCCTCAGAGAATCATCTATCGATGCCGTTGATCATGACCTTCGCGTCTCGCTGGATCGGAGTGACCTACAAGGATTATCTTCAGGACCCTACCCTTCAGGCTCGGGCACAATTTGAGACCGCGAAGGCGTTCGGAATTGATACTCTGGGTGCAATATCCGATCCTGTGACAGAACTTTCATCGATGGGCGGGGCGATTGTTTGGTTCGAAGACGATCCACCCGCACCAGACCCACTGACGGTCTTCTTGTCCGACTATGCTCGTTTGGATGATCTACGAGTTCCCGATCCACGGGGCAATAACCGGATGGGATTACGTTTGCAGGCAATTCAAGAAATGAAACGCCTATCGGATCATCAGTATCCGGTAATGGGTTGGGTGGAAGGTCCGATTTCGATGGCGGCAGTGATGCGGGGAATGACGAACTTGATGGAGGACCTGATTGACGATCCAGAAGTCATTCACCGACTTTTCACCTTCTGCGTCGATGTAGCTGTGCAATATGCAGCGGCCCAGGTGGACTTCGGAGCGGATTTTATCGGTTTTGGAGATGCGCCAGCCTCTCTTATTGGTCCGAGCTACTATCAAGAACTCGTTCTGCCCTATGAGCAAGAGATGATTCGTAGAATGCATGAACTGGGTGTTCCAGTTCGGATGCATATCTGCGGCAACACAACCAAGTTGTTCCCCTATATGGCTCAGAGTGGGGCAGACATTATTGATATCGACTCTATCGCAGATTTTGGCCTGGCCTGTGATCAAATACCTTCCACGATTCACTTACTGGGAAACTTAGACCCAGTCCGAGAAGTGTTGAATGGGGAACCGATTGCCATCCGCGAACGGATTGATGAATGTCGTGCGCTTGCCAGAGATCGGTACGTGATCGGCGCAGGATGTGAGATTCCCGCACGTACGCCTCACGCCAACCTCGCCGAATTCCGCTCCCAAATTTAGGCCACCATTAGGCAATGGGAATGCTCAATTTGAAGTCTCATCATTTCTAGCTCGCCCATGGCGAGCTAGAAATCAGTCCGGACCTTTCCCCATTAAGTCTTTCACGTTTACAGGGAATGTAGCCGGAGTCAATTCTCGCCTTCGGCGAGGATTTGATTCGTTTAATAGTAGATCTCATTCCCATTCTCCTGCCATAAGTTCTGTAGTGAACTTGGACAGTCTTATCCCGAGGCCATTCTGTAGAAGGGGCAGAAGGGTCGGAACGGGGAGAATGGGCAGAATGCTTGTATGGGCAATGATCCCAGCGGGATCACAGACTGTAGCCCCGCGTGAGCCGTAGGCGAAACGTGGGGTAAAGGCAGTTCATTCCAATCCGACTCCAGAGGAGTCGCAGAAAATCAGAATGTGCGAACGGCGCGCCACACAAGAAACCATCAAAGACGACAGACATGGATGTAAGAATTCTTACCCATAGCTAAGACTGGAATAACCGATCTTAGAAGCGAATCGGGAATACCAAAATCGGGATGGATTTCGCGCCCAGCCTGATCCAGCTCGTCCTGCTGGGACAACCAGCAACCCTCACTCCAAATCCAAGGTCAGATTGTCAATATACGTATCCTCGAAATCGGGATCGAGGTTCAGCTCGACAATCTCGATCTCAGCACCAATTCGGCTGATTTCGTTGATCGTCGACCGATCCACGGTCGCAAGGGTGGCACCAGCTAGAGAGGTATTCCCAACCAATTGAATCTGATCAAACCGAACGTCTGGGAGAAGTCCGCAATCCAAAGCATTCTGAATGTTGAGATGCATTCCAAATCCACCTGCCAAGTACACCGTCCTCAGGTCCTTTGCCTGAATGCCGGATCGACGTAACAACGTCTGAATCCCTGCCGCAATCGCCGCCTTTGCTTGAAGCAATCGGGCGATGTCGGGGTCGGAAATGACTATGGGACGCTTGCCAAGTCCTTTGGTGAGCTCGAATTCCCAGCCGTAATCACCCTGGGTCAATCGAGGATCTCCATCTGGCAAAGATGCTTTCTGGATTCGACCACTGGCATTGAGTAAGCCAGACCGAAAACCTTGAGCGAGAAAGTCGATATAGGCGGACCCACAGATACCGATTGCCTTGCGTCGGTCTCCACCAATCATCTCGCACTCGACATGAAGAGGATCTCCACAAATCTTCAAGTGGGCAATGGCACCATCTCCAGCTCGTATTCCGCAGCGCAATCCGCTCCCTTCAAATGCCGGACCTGCTGCCGTCGCACATCCGATCAGCTTCTGATTGGCATTGAGCACAATCTCGCCATTGGTGCCAACGTCCACCAAAAGGCATGGGCCGTCGTCGTAAGCAAGTCCGCTGGCAAGAACGCCACAAGTGATGTCTGCGCCAATGTACGCAGCCGCTCCAGGAAGTAACTGAACGGGCACGTGGGTTGGCTGCAAGCCCAAAGTATGCGACTC
>Ga0164296_1005872_pt1 | contig 10581 bp, 3 predicted proteins | sample GEODES057metaG_FD_113533 | JGI IMG/M metagenome (GOLD analysis project Ga0164296, IMG submission 113533) | Dystrophic lake water microbial communities from Trout Bog Lake, Wisconsin, USA - GEODES057 metaG | ecosystem: Environmental > Aquatic > Freshwater > Lake | place: USA: Trout Bog Lake... | reverse complement strand
GCGCTGCTGGCCGCGCTGACTGCTACGTCCTCTCAGGCAGGGCGCGAGGCTGCTGCCCACCTCTGGCACGGCGTGGAGCTGCCACTGCTGATGGGCAGCCGATGCAGTGATGCCCGCATACGTGGCGCCTTTGATGGTCTGTTCGATGCTTTTTTCAGCGGCGCGTACCCGCCACCGCCGAGTCCGCCTGCCGGTGACGATGCGCCTGTTGCGGAGGTGCGGCGCGCGCGCGTGGGTGACGTGTTGGCGCATGCGCTGGGCGAGCAGGACTGGGAAGGGGTAAGTTACACCTTCTGGCTACGTCATGTCCTCACCTGGATCTTGCGCGCTACAACACCGCCCCAGCAGCAAGGCAGTGCGCCCGCCCCGGATGCACCGGCTGGCCCCAGCGCGATGGAGACGCAGGCTACTCAATCACCGCCTGATGACGTGTTGATCTTAGCGCCTAATGCAGCGCGCCTGCCGCCGCTACTGCCCGCCCAGGACGTGTTGCGCGCATTGACCCATTCACCTGCGACGCTGGCGCAGCGTTGCGCCGCCGTTGTGGCCAGCGAATGCGCGTTGTTGGCCACCACCTTCGGCACATCCGCTGCGGCTTTAAGCCTCGCATCCATGACGTGGCACAGCCCGGAAGCGGCTTCTGCAGCCTGGGTCACCCTATTCCCGAGCCTCTGGTCAAGCCTGGCTACGGCGCAGCAGATGGCGCTGGCGTCAAAGTTCATGGCGCTGCTTGGGCGCAACATGCACAGCCGCACCGCTCATGCGCATCCCAACTGCGTGCAGGCGCTCCTCGAAGGCGTCAGCTTGTGCCACCCGCAGCCCAAGGTGGCGCCCGAGCTGGTGCGGTACCTCGGCCGCACAGCCGGCGCGTGGCATGTGGCAATGCCGGTGCTGGAATCGCACGTGCTTCTCTTCCCGGGCGATTGGCGATGCCTCGCGGCGCTCAGCGGCGTGTATTCGAGCCTGGGGGAGGACGATCTAGGGGCGGGGTTGGCGAGGCAGAGGGGCGGAAGTGCCGCTGCCACACGTACGGGCTTGGCGCTCATGCAGCACGGAGATGTTGCTGCTAGCTCGGCGGTGTGGCTTGCGGCCGCGTCCGCGGCGCTCGTGGTCGCGCGTGGCGGCGGCGGCGGAAGCGGTTTGAACGGCGATGCGGGCGGTGATGTCACCATCGGCATCCCGCCCAAGATGGAACTGTGCTCCTGGACGCGCAATTGGCTGCTCTCAACGGCGGCGCTGGGCCAGTGGGATGCGCTAGCGGAGTGGGCGCAGGGCGCAGGGCATGGCGCCGTCGCCGCGGAGTCTGCGTTCAAGCGAGGCGATTTCAACGCCGCCCGTGTGGCATTGGCCCGGGCGCCGAGTCATGAGCCTCATCGCGCTGCGCTGCTCGCAGCCGGGGCCGCGCTGCTGGACGCGGCGCCTGGCGACGCAGAGGCTGCGTCGGGCATGTGCCTGCGGTCGAGTTTGGAGGCATGGGCTGCATTGCCTGGTGACATCATCACGGGCAGTCATCTCGGCTTGCTGGCCACGTTCCAGCAGCTCATGGAGACGGCGGAGGCCGGGCGCCTGCTCGGCGGCGGCGCCATCGTCGTGGGCGTGCGCGAGCTCAGTGACACGTGGCGCGGAAGGGGGATGGGCCATTGGGAGGCACTGTACACGTGGCACGACGCGCTGGGATGGAGAGCGCACGTGTGGACGGTCGCGGCAGCCACGGCGCAGCAGCACCAGCACCGACACGCGACCAGTATGGCGACAGCCGCAGCGGCTGCACAAGCGCAAGCCATGTCATCGCGCGAGCGAGAGCTGTGCATGCTGCGCCTCGCCACCGCCGCGCGGCGCGCAGGCTGCGCGTCCGTGGCGCTGCGTATCGCTCAGGGTGTGAGCACTGGAGCGTTCCCACCAGGCGGTGACGTCATCAGTGGAGCGATGCACTTTGCCTTCGACGACTCCCAATCCGTGCCGTTCGCGCGCGCCCGGGTCGCGGCTCAAGCAGCGGCTGCTCTAGCCACTCCCGGCGACGCGCGCGCGGGCTTGGCGGCGCTGCAGGCGCTCGATTTGGGCGCGGCGTGCGGCAGCAACGGGGCTATGAAGGCGGAGCTCCTGCGTCTACGTGGCATCCTGTGCAGCCAGGCTGGCGACTCGGACGCAGCCACGGCCAGCTTCCACGCGGCGGTGCAGGCGTGCGCCGCGCACGGCGGCGTGTGGGCCGCCTGGGGCGCTTTTTGTGAGGCGCAATTCAAACACGGCGCTGGGGTTGGTGCACCTTCTGCCGACGACTGGGCCGCGCAAGCGGTGACCTGCTACGCGGCTGCGCTGCGTCACGGTCCGCCGACGGCGCCGAATGCAGCGTGGTCGGCGCTCTGGCACACCGGGCGCGAGGCGTGCAAGGCGCACGTCCTGTGCGCAAAGATCCTGGCGCTGCTGTTCAGTGCGGCCTCCCCCGCGGCCTCCATCGCGTGCGCCCGCGCGTTCGAGAGCTCCGTGTCCGCGCCATGCGCCACAGGCACGTCGCCGCTCGCCGTCTGGGCGTTCTGGCTGCCGCAATTGTTGCTGGCCATCGAGCGGGGAGATGCACCAGCCATCGGCGACGCCATGAAGCCGTTACTGGCGCGCCTTGCAGTGGTGTGCCCCCACGCAGCGTATTACCACCTCCGTGCCTTCGTCCTGGATCGCCGCGAGGCGGTGCAGCGCGTCATGGCCGCCACCGCGCAGCCAGCCCAGGAGCCAGGTGGTGCTGGCCAACAGGTGCAGCTGCCTGTCTGGATGCATCCCACAGCGGCTGCTGGGGATTACGCGCGCGAGTGCCGCGATGGGCTGAGGAAGAGACATCCAGCGCTGGTGGCGGAATTAGAGGTGTTCTTGCTCGAGTTGGGTCGGGCGTTCAATCCAGCGCCAGAGGAGCGCCTGCTGGCGGTCGTGCACGCGCTCCTGCAGCGCTGCTACCGCCAGCCGTGGCCGCTGGCTGGGTCCGTGCCGTCAGGGATAAGCCGCGAGCTGGCAGGCGTTTGTCGCGCGTGTTTCAGCGCGGACACTGCGGCCAAGCATGCGGTGTTTGTGGCGTCATTCGAGCCGCGTTTCACCGCGGACTTGAGCCCCGCCAGCGCATCGTTCCCGACCACACTGGGCGGCGTGGTGGAGGCGCTGCGTCGATGGAGGGAGGAGTTGAGCGCGACGACGGCGACGGAGGTGCCGTCCACTGTACGGCTGGAGCATGAAAGCCCGCCATTGGCGAGCTTCAGGCCTCAAGACATGGAGCTGCCGGGTACGAGCGATGACAACCTGCTTGCAGCCACCGGGTGGATGCAGCCCTGGGCGCCAGCCGTGCGATTGCACCGCGTGGCTGCCGATGTGGAGGTCATTCGGCGAGCAGGCATCGCGCATCGCGTGGTGACGCTCCTTGGCGCTGATGGCAGCTCCAAGCGCTTTGTGGTGTCGAGCTGCAGCAATTTGAGTGCTGGCGGGCCGGGCTTGTCGCGCACCGACGAGCGCATGTTCCAGCTGCAGCGCAGTTTGAACGCCGCTCTCGTGGCGCACCACAGCACGCGCAGCCGCCCTGGGTGCACGTTCGCGGTGCCAGCATCCGTGTCCGTGTGGCCGCACGTGCGTCTGCTGGAGGAGGACGCCTCGTGCGCGTCGCTGGCGGCCGCGTACGACGCCAGCTGTGCACGCCAAGGGAAAGACCCCGACGGCCCCCAGCTGCTCTTCAAAGCGCGGCTCGATGCAGCCACTGCTGCTGCCAACGCGGACGCGAGTGAGAAGGCCACTGCAGCGCCGGGCGAGGGAGCGCCCCAAGCCGTGGACAGGGGTGTCGCGGAACGCATGCTGGACGAGCGCCTGGCTGCCTTTGCCTGGGTCTGCTCCGACATCGTGTCTGAGAACGTGCTGTCCCAGTTCTGCTACAAGACGTGCGCCACGACGCACTCCCTGTTTGCGTTCCGGCGCTTGCTGGCCACGCAGCTGGCGCTGAGCGGGTTAGCGTGCTATGCCACGCGCTCAGGTGGGCGCCAGCCTCACCGCGTCGTCTTGTCCCGCGCCAACGGCGCCATCACGCAGCTCGAGTGCGGTCCGACGCTGAGTGTGGTGGCGCCGCTCGGCTTCGGAGGCGGCGACGGCGACGGCGGAGGTGGTGGCGGTTTCGTGCCGTTGGCCGTGCCGGCAGAGGAGCCTGTACCGTTCAGGTTGACCCGCAACTTGCACACGCTGTTCACGCCGTTTGGTGTCGAGGGCGTCTTCGTGCCCCTCCTCGCGGCAGCTGCGGACGCGGCGTGCGCGTCTGGTGGCCTGGACGCGCTGTGTGACCTGTTCTGGGCTGATGTGGTGGCCCTCAGCTGGAGAGGCGGCACGACCTGGTACCTCGCTGCCATTGCAGCAGCACCGTCTCCGTCTGCTCAGCCAGGAGGTGGCCAAGCAGCAGCTGCCATCAGCGCCCCGGATGCGTACCTGCAGGCACTCCGTCGCCTGTCGGCCCGTTGTGGTTCAGATATGGCCGCACGCATCGCAGCTGTGGCTCCTCAGGGCGTCCAAGGCCGCGCGGCGGCAGCAGCTGCTGCCGCAGCTGTTGCAGCAGCGTCAAGCGCTGTGGCGGCAGTTGAAGGGAATAATGGCAGTGCGCCTCCGCAGTTGCATAGCGGGGCCGCTGCTCTGGCAGAGCAGGCCATGAGCCCTGCGCATTTGTGCCGCATGCCGCCGGAGTGGCAGCCGTGGCTGTAGGACGAAGAACGAAAAGACACGGAGTGTTTCATCACGCTAGACACCAGGCAGGAACTACATAGCAGGACTTCACACTTCTTGGACTGCACTTCTACATGGCAGGAAGAGGCTTGCTGGACGGTGAGGACGCTGCCGTGAGCAGCCTAGTGGTGTGCCCGAGCCTCGGGAAGGGGGAAGACGACTCTCAGTAGAGCCATAGGCGCTCGGGCAGATATGCCCAGCAAGTCGGTTAATCTCATACATCATCTGGCGGGATGAGTGGGTGACTCAGACAGAGTTGGACGCAGTCCCCTCTGGCTCTGTCACCCACCGCCTTCTTGTAATCTCTAGTGCACTACTTTCCCTGACGCGTCGTACGCGCAGCTTGAGGGTCATCATCATCAGACTGAGGCGGCGTGCTGCTCGCTAGCGTGCTCCTCGGCCAGATGCTGTGTCAGGCTCGTGCGCCGGGTGTCGCCTTCATGCGTTGCGTGGTGTCCAGTCTGGTGCAAATGGCTTGTGTTGTGGTGCAGCTTGTGCTGCGCGTGGTGGCGCACAAACATCATGAATCCCGAGTTTGAAATGACGCCAATCGGAACGGCGAAGAGAGCGTAGATGACGCAGCCGATGGTGACACTGTAAAACAGATCACTCCGCTTCGCCGTGCCGCCCACCTGGACGCCTGACTTGATGCTGAACGCCAGCAGGAGGAGGAGGAAGATGCACAAGTTGCAATTGTACGCGACGCGGCGGACAGGCTTGATGGCAAACGGAAGGAGGCGTAGGTACACGACGAGCACGCCGAAGGAAATGAGCACAGCTGCCAGGATCTGCTGCGACGAGCCAGGCGCGATGAAGAGGAGGACGCTGGTAAGAACCAGCTTCACTGCCGTCTCGAACAGCTTGTAATACCAGCACGCAGGATAGTAGTGGTGGAACAGGGGTTCGCACGCGTGAAATGAGCCTGGCCGCCTCGGGTCGTCTGCTTCCGGCAGCTCGTTCCACGTGTAATTTGTGACATGCACATGCTTGGAACCCCACAGCATGATTGCCTTCAAGCGGCGCTGACGCTTGTCTTCTGGTGTGCCGGCTTTGTCTGCGCTGGTTTTTGCATCCTTGTCCTCTTCATACTCCTCCTCCTCATCAGCAGCAGCTTCGCCGGTCAAGGCGTCCTCTAGACCATCAGCCGCTACTCTGCTAGAGCGGCGCACGAGGCCGTTGTAGAGCGCGTCGATGTGGTCATCAGTTATGTTTGAAAGGGTGAGAATGCTGGTGTTCACTTCCGGCATCTTCACACCCCGCTGCCAGGCAATGTCCACCGTCTGACGGAGCAGTGCAAGCTGGCCCAGGTACTTTGCGGCGGCGGGAATGCGATAGTAGACGAGGGTGGCCAAAAACAGGGCCGGTGTGCCGGCCACATAGATGGCTGCCCAGAACGCGCCCAGGGATGTGTAGTGCCGGTGCTCCGGCGTGTAGCACTGCTTGTCAACATGACCCAAGAGCCACCATTCGCCGTCAATCTCGCGACATGCGAACACGCCGATGATGTTCTCCGCAAGGGGTGCATATGCGAGCTGCAGCAGCAGCAGCAGCTTCGCCCACGTCTTTCGGTTGTAAATTGCCACAAGGACTGCATCGCGGCGCAGCACGATTGCGTTCAAAAGCAGCCCAAGCACCCAGGCAACGGTAATAACCAAGCAGAAGGCTGTCACTGCGAGAGTGATGCCGTCGAACTCTTTGTAGACGTCCGTCGGCGGTGACGCGCAAGCTGACTTGGGAAGGTGCAGGAAGTTGAAATTGACGATGGACAGGCGGCCCACGAAGCGCGTGTACGTGACCGGCCACTCCACTCTCGTGGTCTCCCTGAATGAGCTCACGATCTGCAGGCTCTCCGTCACCAGCTTCAGCGGTTCCGCGAAAAACGCAATCAAGGCAAGCACGAGCGCAAAGACGCCCGGCTCGGTTTTGCTCTTGTCTCGAACGTCCTCCACTTTTAGTTCGCTACCATTCTTGACAAAGAGCGCCTGCATGCGCAGCGTTAGCGCCTCGCCGATAAGTAGCCACCACAAACCGACAAGGCCCAGTGCCAGCGCGATGATGGCGAGGAAAGCAGACAAGGCTGCCCTGTTGGCCTCTGGCCACTTTGCAACGCTCTGCTCACCCACGCACGACTCGCAGAAACCGTCCACTTGGCGCCAATCAGGAAAACACAGCCCGCACACGAGGCCACTGTGGCCCTCGCGGCAGTTGGGGTATCCAGCAAGCGTCTCCTCGAAACACATCACTATCCACCATCACGGCGCAAGTCGAGAGACGCCAAAAACTGTACATGTGTGCTATGAAGGGTCTTACCAAGCACCTCACCCGCCTAGCCAGTCGCCGGTAACGACATCCCAGTCAGCAGCACTTACAACACCGTCGCCGTCGCTATCTGCAGCAGCCACCAGCGCTGCGCTCTCATTCGGCGGGCACCTCAGGAAGGATAAGAAGCTCGCCAGCGTGTCCCGTTCCACTGGCCCGCCCCCGCCAATACTCTGGAACAGGCCCGCCAGCGCATATCGAGCCACTCTCGTCAATGCGCCACCCAGCGGCGTGCTTCTCCCTCCCAGTGGAGCACCAACAGAAATGCCGGAGCCGCCATCCGCACCCACAGCGCCAGCCAGACGGCTCATATCACTTCCAAGGGTGGCCATGCTATCTTGCAACTGCCGCTCACGCTCGCCACTCGCGCTCTGCAACGCCTCCAGCGCTTCAGTCAGCTGAGACACAGCACGTTGAGCTTCCGCCTCACGATCCAGCGCAGCGCCCAGCTGGTCCTCCCACTGAGCTGCTGTATCCGTCAACCGGCGAACGGCATCTGACAACTCATCTGCACGGCGGCGCTGTACCGCTGTCGCTGCCGTCTCTTGCTCCAGCTCTGTGCGCAGCAGCGCGATTTCAGTGACGAGCGTACTTTGACCGAGTTCCAGCACAAGCGCCTTCTCAGCAGCCAAGGCGCCACGGAGCGCGTGGACTTCCGCAAGCAAGCTCGCGTGCGCGCTGATGCTGATCAACGCATGGAAAACACCGCCTTGAGATCGAACAGCCCGGAAAATGTCGCCCATTAGTAACCGCCGTTGCTCCGGCGCTACTCGGTGTGTCAGCACGGCCACATCCGCTCGCGTGAGCCAGGCGACGAGATCCCCCGGGGCAGTGGACAAGCACTCGTGCCAATCTGCGCCTCCTGCAGCTGGATCCGTCTCATGGACCACGACAAGAGGCTTGTTCAGTGCCTTGGCTGCCCGGCACTCGAGCAGGCAGTACGGGCGACTGAGCGTGCTTGCGCTGAGGAAGAGCAGGAAGGCCGTGGCGCCGCGGACGCCGTTCAGCATGGCTGTTTCTGTGTCCACGTCAGAGGGAAAGCATTGGTGGCCACACCACACTTCGTCAATGCTGTGGCCCACCACGTCGTCAGACACAGCCACGAGGTCTTCACCCAGCGCCAGTGCGCCGTCCTCAGCCTCAGCTCTGCAGTGGCAGATGAAAAACGCGCTAGCTGTCGGCGGCGCACCGGAAATCGCAAGTGCGCGGAGGGTGGCAGTGACGCCATCGATGCTACACCGCTCTGTGATGCCCGCGCGGCGTTGGGCTTCACGTTGACGGCGGCGCGCTGCATCTGCACGACGCGCACACGCGTCTATGTATCCGCATCGCTGAGCCTCTGCTGCAAGTCCGTGACCTGCTTCCGGGCTGACTCGGCCCACAGTGACCCACTCGTCTGGTGAGAGCGCGCCAGTGTCTTCAGGCGCAGCTAAGCCGAGACGGTCGACGACGAGGCGTGCAGGTGGCTCCGCTCCGGGTAGTTTTGAGAGGAAGGAAGCGACGAAGGCGGTGACTTGCTCCACAGGTGAAATATACCCTTCCGGAATGATGTACCCCAGGGACTGAAGGCGCTCTGCATGTTCCACGAACCGGGATGCCTCCGTCTCGGACATGCCGACTGCAGCTTCCAAGTCAGGCTCAAACACGCGGGCGAGTGCATCCAGAGGCACTAGCATTGATGTCAGGTCGTCGCCAGCCGCGTCGTCAACGGTTTCATCCCCAGCACCGGTGGAACCGTCAGTCAGACGTCTTGCGAGAGCGCCATAATGCCCTTCCAAACGCAAACCACGCATCCACACGTAGAGTGGAGGGTAGCCAAACACACGAACGGTGCCGTCGCTGCACGCAGCGGACAGCGTGAAATGCCCACCACTGCCCGCAGCGCATGGCCAGCCCGGCGGCGCGAAGGACAGCGACACTGCGTGGCACGATGCGCCACCAGACCCCACGTTGCCTGCGCCGCCTGGGGTGGAACTGCTGCCTGCCACGCCGCGCGTTGCGTCTCCATCCGCTGCGAACGAACACATCTGCGTCCCTGTCGCGAGTGCCCACAGTCGGATAGTGCCATCCACGCCAGCAGTGGCCAGCAAATGCTGGCCGCCGTCCCAAAGAGTCGCACTCACTGCGTTTACGCCACAGCCATGACGCAGCGTGCGCAAGCACCCACCTGTCAGCGGGTCCCACACTCGAAGGGAGTCGTCCCAGGCGGCCGAGATGAGCCGCAGCGGCGGTGGCGGCCCGATGGATAGCGCGTTGGCTTGCGAGGGCGCAGGTGTGAATGCACAGCTCATGATCCAGCCCGTGTGTCCTTCCAGACTGAACGCGCACGTCCACGCCATCTCGCCATCGTCGGTGTGACGCACAGCCCAGAGACGCACGATTTCGTCGTGGCCGCCAGAGGCGAAGAGATAGCAGGAGCCGGAGGTGCCACCCTCGTCTCCTGCGTCGCTGTTCAGTGGCACGAGGCACGGCGCGCACGCCACCGTGTTCACGCAGGACGTGTGACCCATCAGTGTGGCGACCTCGCGACACTCGGGGCTCCACACCTGTGTGCAGAGAAGGTACAACCACTATTGTGTGAGTGAACCTCGCTCGTTTGTGAACATGCGTCACCGCGTTGCGCAATTGAGTCGTGGAACGCATGCACGAGCAAGAACGCGAAGCGAGTGCGCAGCTTGGCAGTTGGGGTGCATGCTGTGGTCTAGTAGCCCTGCGTGCAGCCCCAGTTACCCGCGAGCGCAGCTATCGCACAACCACGCACCTTGACTGTGGTATCGCTGGACGCTGTGACAAGAAACGCGCCGTCGTGAGTCACCGCCACCGCGTTCACAGCGTCGTCGTGGGCGCTCACAACCAGATCGGGCTCACATGGACTGCCTCTGCCTACTGCTCCGCCAACGCCGCCGCCCAGGTCATCTGGCGACCCGTCCAAAGCAGTGGCCACGTTATGGACACGCAGCGCGCCGTCGGACGACACGCTGGCCAGGAGGCGGCGTGACGGCAGAAACGCACAGGAGTTGACACGCTGCCCTGCGCCTGATAACGTGCCCACTTGGCGCGGCGGCGCGCCGGCGCCTGCGTCACCAGCGACGTCCCACAAGTGAACGAGCTTGTTCTCCCCACCGCACGCAACCAAGCAGCCGGCGGCGCCGTCATCGGGGAACGAGGTTGCGAGCGCTCGGCCAGGCACTGCGCCCGGGCCGGTGGCGCGCAGCGTGTGTAGACAGAACAGTGGCCGCATTGCAGCTGCACGGATCGGAAGAGACAAGAAGTGTGCAAGTCTGCTTGGCCTGCCTGCCAGGCAGACGTAGCCTCAGTGTTGCCTACACTGCCGGGCAACGTCAGGCAGCTAAGGGTATATTATGGGTCCTTCCTGCAAGGGCCTCCCGCGCCGCCCGGCTTCTCTGTCTGTCTGGCGGCATGTCGTCTCGCGGCGTCGCTTGGCGGCCGCTGCCGTGTGGCACAGGCAACTGCGCCGACGCCCGAGTGTCCTCACGACGCGCGCCGCGTCCGCACGACACGTCCTTGCGT